>WNFC01000924.1_pt1 | contig 29730 bp, 26 predicted proteins | sample 5400541 | NCBI WGS metagenome assembly WNFC01 (sample SAMN13153342, study PRJNA577476) | soil metagenome | isolation source: 120 cm saprolite under Douglas fir tree site 2 hole 2 replicate 1 | place: USA:California | collected 2015-04-18
AAGGCGCGAGCGCGAGTCGTCGCCTTACATCTGCTCGCGGAGCGGGCTCGCCAGGAGCTCGAGGAATCGGCTCGCGAGGCTGCGGTGACGCCAGTCCGCGTACGTCACCCGTCGGGACTTGGCGAGGTCCTGCTCGAAGACCAGCTCGAGTCGCCGGGCGACGTCCACGTTGTACAGCGCGACGTTGAGCTCCTCGTTCAGGGCAAACGACCGGTGGTCCAGATTGCTGCTTCCGACCGTCGCCCAGATGCCGTCGATGACCATCGTCTTCGCGTGCAGGAGCGCCGGCTGATACTCGTAGATCTGGATTCCGCTCTTGAGCATGCGGCCGAACTCCGACCGGCTCGCCTGTCGAACCAGGTTGTGGTCGATAGCGCCAGGAACGATGAGGACGACCCGCACGCCCCGCTGCGCGGCACCCGTCACCGTGTTGATCATCTTGTCGTCCGGCACGAAGTAGGGGTTCGTGATGTGGATGGAGTGCTTGGCCGACGCCAGCGCGAGGAGAAACATCGTGTACATCGCGGAGCTGCCGCCGGCCGGCGAGCTGCGTACGACCTGCGCGTCGACCGAGCCTCTGGGCTCGAGGCGGCGAAGCGGGAAGTATTCCGGGCCGCCGAGCGCCACGCCCGTCGCCTCGAGCCAGTTCTCGGCGAACGCGCCTTGCAGCTGCTCGACGACCGGCCCTTCGAGGCGCACGTCGGTATCACGCCAGCGCCCCTCCTGACGACCGTCCCCGCTCCATTTCTCGCTGGTTCCCGATCCGCCGGTCACACCAACCAGTCCATCCACGACGAGGATGCGGCGATGATTCCTGAAATTGACCCGGTCGATGGCGAACGGGCTCAGTGGCCGGTAGGTCTCGACGCGGCAGCCGGCGGCGGCCATCACATCGCGGTGCTCGGCCGGCATCGTGAGCGTTCCCACGGCGTCGAGGAGCACGTTGACTTTCACGCCAGCGCGGCAGCGCTCCGCGAGCGCGCTCGCGATGTCCTTCGCGGGTCGACCGTCCTCGAAGACGTACTGGGCGTAGTTGATCGTCTTCTTCGCCTTGCGGATTGCAGCCAGCTTGGCGGGAAAGATCTCCTCGCCGTTCAAGAGGATGCCCACGCGGTTGCCTCCGACCACGGCGGTCCCGGTGTAGGCGCCGAGAGTCGCCGCGAACGCGGGTTGCTTCACCTCCAGCGCCGGAAGCTCGAGGTGGGGCGGCACACGCGCGCAACCGGCGATGGGGACGAGCATCAAGGCGAGTCCCAGCCGTGCCGGCCGAAGGCTCGCACCCGTAAAGAGCTCAAGCATGGCAGTCTCCTTCTCCTTGGGGATTCGGCGGCTGAGGAAAGCAAGGGGAATACCACTTGTCCCGACCAGGAAGGATCTACCCGGCAACCGAGTAAGATCTACGCCCTGGGTCGTCGGACCTCGCCGCGCCTGCCGCTGGCGCAAGCCGGGTACGCCTGGCCGACAAGGTCGACGGCGACGGCATTTGTGCGACGCCCACGTCTCGGGATTGCTCGGATGGCAGGGTTGTTGCTCAACGAGCCATCCGGAGGAGGGCAGAAAAATGCGTGACCACTTCAAGACAGGCGCAGCGCTCTTGGCCGCCGTGCTCCTGGCGGCGCCGATGAGCGCCATTGCCCAGGGCAAGATCGACCAGGCTGAGGAGAAGATCAAGGAAACCGCCCAGGGCGTGAAGGCCGCGGGCAGCGACAGCTGGCTGACTTCGAAGACCAAGATCGCGCTCTTCGCGGACGAGAGGGTCAAGGGCCGGGAGGTTCGCGTCGAGACGGTCAAGGGCGAAGTCTTCCTGCGCGGCAAGGTCGACTCGGAAGAGGCGAAGGCCGCCGCGGCGGAGATCGCCAAGGGGATCGAGGGTGTCAAGGATGTGCGGAACGACCTCCAAGTCGTGCCGCCCGCAGAGCGGAAGGCCGTTACGGCCAACGACAAGGAGGTCACCAGGCAGCTGCAGGCCCGCTTCTCCAAGGACCCGCAGCTGAAGAGAATCGATGTGCGCACCGACGCCGGCGTCGTCGTGCTGAGCGGAGAGGTGCCGAGCATCATGGTGAGCGCGAAGGCGTCGGAAGTGGCCCACCGCATCTCCGGCGTCAAGTCGGTCAAGAACGAGCTGAGGGTGGCCCAAGCGAAGGCCAGCTAACCTTCGCGCGGTCGCGCACGGCGAGAGCGAGCGGATCCGGGCACCGGGCCCGCTCGCTCTCGGTGCGTGACGACTAGCGTCCCGTCGCCCCCTACCGCACCCGCCCGTCGCCTCCGGTGGAGCGTGATCGTTAACAGAACTTCGCGGACGGGACACTAGCGCTCGCGCGACTCTCAGGACGCGCCACGCCCACGCGGCGCCCGCCATCGCCCCCCGGCGGGGATTCTTGGTAGAGTTCAGATCCATGGGAGTCTCGTTTCGCTGCGTCCTCGTTGCGATCGCGTGTGGGTGCGCGCTCGCGGCTCCGGCCGGCGCCGCTACCCCGCCGGCGGGCGGCGCCGTCCTGGAGGCCTGGAAGTTCCTCAACACCTTTCACGAAGACCGGGCGCGGCTCGATCGCGCCCGTGATCTCCTCGAGAGCGAGGTCGCACGAACGCCGACGCTGGATGCGCTGCTCCTTCTGTCCTGGGCTCACCTCGCGTGGGCGGATTACCGAGCGAGCACGACGGACGCGAAGCTGGCGAGCTACGAGCGTGGTCGTGACATCGCCAAGCGCGCCATCGAGCTGGCGCCGCGAAGCCCGGAAGCACACCTCTGGTATGCCGCGAATCTCGGCCGCTGGGCGGTCACCAAGGGAAAGCTTCGCGCTGCGTTCCTGCTCTCCACCCTGCGGGGGGAGATCGAGACGATCCTCGAGCTCGATCCCAATCATGTCCCGGGCCTGGCGCTGGCCGGCTCGTTCTACCTCGAGACGCCCGGGATGTTTGGCGGCGACGTCCCCCGAGCGGAGGGTTACCTCAGGAAAGCGCTCACGCTGGATCCGCACTTCACCCGCGCCCGGATCGAATTGGCCCGCTGTCTCATCGAGCAACGCCGCTACGACGAGGCGCGTGGGGAGCTGAAGCGGGTCGTCGACGAGCGACAGCCCAGCTACCCGGCCGACTGGGTCATGCGGCACCAGCCAACTGCCGAGCGCCTGCTGGGCGAGATTCGGGCCAAATGACGGCAACGTTCGCCGCGCCCACGGACGATCGGATCGACGTGGTCGTGATCGGCGCCGGCGCCGCCGGCGCCGCCGTCGCCTGGAGGCTCGCGCGCGCCGGCATCGGCGTGGTGTGCCTGGAGCAAGGTGACTGGGTCGACCCGCGCGCCTATCCGCACTGGCGGGCCGACTGGGAGCTCCACCGGAATACCGACTGGAGCGCCGAGCCCAACGTGCGGCGGCGACCCCAGGACTATCCAGTCAACGACGCAGCTTCTCCGATCGCGCCGCTGATGTACAACGCCGTGGGCGGGAGCACGATCCACTGGAGTGCGCACTTCCCGCGCTTCCGCCCGTCGGACTTTCGCGTCCGCAGCCTCGACGGCGTGGCCGACGATTGGCCGATCGACTACGCCACCCTCGAGCCCTTCTTCGACCTGAACGACCGCATGATGGGCGTGGCCGGGATTACGGGCGATCCCGCCTATCCCCCGAAGTCGCCCCGCCAGACACCGCCGATCCCGCTCGACACGCTCGGGGTCACGATTGCCCGGGGATTCGACCGCCTGGGCTGGCACTGGTGGCCGTCGGACAGCGCTATCCTCACGCGCGACTACGACGGCCGCCGCGCGTGCGTCAACTGCGGTCCCTGCGACCTGGGCTGCCCGATCGGAGCCAAGGCGAGCACCGACGTCACCTACTGGCCGAAGGCGCTCGCGTCAGGCGCGCGCCTCGTCACGCGCGCCCGCGTGCGCGAGATCACGCTCGGTCCGGACGGACTCGCCGACGGCGCGGTCTACTACGACCGCGAGGGGCGCGTGCACGAGCAGAAGGCGCGCGCGGTGGTGCTGGCCGCCAACGGGATCGGCACGCCACGACTCCTGCTGAACTCGCGTTCGGCGCGGTTCCCCGACGGGCTCGCGAATCGCAGCGGGCTGGTCGGCCGGAACCTCATGTTCCATCCCTATGCGATGGTGCGCGGCCTCTTCGATCGGCCGCTCGGCGGCCACCGAGGTCCGATCGGCTGCAGCATCATCGGCCAGGAGTTCTACGAGACCGACCTCTCGCGCGGCTTCGTGCGCGGCTACTCGTTTCAGGTGGCCCGCGGGCTCTCGCCGATCGCCTCGGCCTGCGGCGGATCGGTCGGTGACCGCGTGCCCTGGGGCCGTGCGCACCGGCGGGCGTACGACGAGCGCTTCGACCGTACGATCACGGTCGCCATCATCGGCGAGGACCTGCCCGAGCCGGCGAACCGCGTGGACCTCGATCCGGCGCTCGCCGACAGCCACGGAATCCCCGCGCCCCGCGTGTCGTATACCTTGAGCGAGAACAGCCGGCGCATGCTCGATCACGGCATCGCGCGCGCGCGCGAGGCCCTGGAAGCGGCCGGCGCTCGCGAGGTCGTCTTCAATCCTCTCCTGCGAGCCGGAGGCTGGCATCTCATGGGAACGGCGCGCATGGGGCGCGATCCGGCCACCTCGGTGATCGACGCCGAGGGGCGGTGTCACGACGTGCCCAATCTCTACATCGTGGACGGGAGCACCATGGTGACCTGCGCTGGCGTGAACCCCACCTCGACGATTCAGGCCGTGGCTCTCTACATCGCCGACGGGATCATCCGGAGGCGCGCGTGACCCGGGGGGCGCTCGCCGAGAGGCGCGACCTCCTGATCCTCGTCCTCGATACGCTGGTCCCGGCAAGCGCCAAATTCCCGGGGGCAGGTGCGGTCGCGCTCGACCACGTCCTCGCGGTGGCCGCGGCGTCCGCCGATCTCGAGTCGCTGCTCTCTCGTGGGCTCCAGGTAGTGGAGGAGGCTGCGCGGGCTAACGGCGTCAGTGGCTTCGCTCAGCTGAGCCCGGACGATCGCGAGAGCGTGCTCCGCCAGGTCGAGCGGTCACACTCCGATCTCTTTGAGGCGCTCGTGCGTCACACGTACGACGGGTACTACGGCCACCCCGTGGTCGTCACACGACTTGGGCTCGATCCCGGGCCGCTCCACCCGCGCGGTCACCGGATCGAAGCCGCAGACCTTCCCGATCTTGCCCGCGTCACCGCGCGTGGGCCGATCTACCGCCAGCCATAGGGCCGTCAGACGCTGGCGGTCAGCCGCGCCGGCGTCGCCATCTGTCGACATTGACGGTCCGGGAGAGCGTAACTAGACTCCCTCGAGGGGGAACGTGTCATGTCCAGACCAGAGCTCCAGGTCAGACGGTGGAAGCGCGTCGAGTACGAGCGGCTCGTCGACAAGGGAGTCTTCGAGCCGGGCGAGCGCGTCGAGCTGATCGACGGCCTGCTGGTCGTGGCCGAGCCCCAAAGCTCGCCGCACTACACTGCGATCAGGCTCGTCGAGCGGGCACTCGCGCGCGCCTTCGGCGAGGGCTGGGATGTCCGCACCCAGGCGCCGATTGCGCTCGACGACGATTCGGAGCCCGAGCCGGACGTGGCGGTCGTCCGCGGAGAGCTGCGCGACTACGTCGAGGCGCATCCCGCCGATCCGGTGCTCGTGGTGGAAGTCGCGCTCACGAGCCTTGACTCCGACCGCGCGCACAAGTCGAGCCTGTATGCCCGTGCCGGCCGTCCGGAGTATTGGATCGTCAACCTGGTCGACCGCGTGCTCGAGGTGTACCGGGAGCCCGCAGCATCACCTTCGGCCCCGTACCGGTGGGACTACGGCACGATGGAGGCGCTGGGCCCCAGCGACAGTGTGTCTCCGCTCACCGCTCCCGCCGCGCGGATCGCCGTCGCCGATCTCCTGCCGTGACACGCGACAACGGACCGGGCGGGCCCGTATCATGAGGCCGAGAGGGTGAACCAATGAGCAGACCGACCGGACGCATCCACGAGCTGGAGCATCACACCGCGGACCGAGCGACGACGCGGCCCGTGGTCTCGGGCACCCAGGGCGTCGTCTCGGCGGGCCATCCGCTGGTGTCGATGGCCGGCATGCGCATGCTGCTCTCGGGAGGCAACGCGTTCGACGCCGTCGTGGCCGCGGGATTCGCCGCCGCCGTGGTCGAGCCGACTGCGTCCTATACGCTGTGCGGCGAGTGCGTGGCGCTCATCTATGACGCTCGAAAGCGGGAAACCTTCGCGGTGAGCGGCCAGGGGACGGCGCCGGCCCTTGCGGCTCTCGAGTTCTTTCGCGGGCGCCAGCTCGACCGCATCCCGACCGGGCCGGGACCGGAGGCTCATCTGTCGTTCACCGTTCCCGGAGCCGTCGACGCGTATCTGACCGTGCTCGAAACCCATGGCACGAAGACCGTGAGCGAGGTGCTGGCGCCAGCGCTCAACTACGCCGAGCGTGGCTTCCCGATGTACGAGCACATGCACCGCCTGCTGGCGATCCCAGAGAGCCGGAGCCAGTTCGACATCTATCCGCCCGGCGGCACCGCGGTCTTCTATCCGGGCGGTCGAGTGCCCGGCGTCGGCGACCTGTTCGTGCAGGAGGCACTCGCCGGCACGCTCCGCCGTCTCGTCGAGGCCGACAGCGGGGGCCGCGGCCATCGAGCGGCCGGCATCGCCGCCGCGCGTGCGCGCTTCTACCGCGGCGACATCGCCGCGACCATCGGCGCCTTCTCCGAGCGGTTGGGGGGCCTCCTGCGCGCTTCCGATCTGGCCGGATACCGGGCACGGCTCGAGCCGCCGTTGCGGACGACCTTCGCGGGGCGGGAGATCCTCGGGCAGTCCGCGTGGACACAGGGACCGGTGCTCATGCAGGCCCTCGGCATGCTCGCGACCTTCGATCTGCGCGCGCTCAAGCACAACTCGGCGCGGTACATCCACGTGGTGTCGGAGGCGCTCAAGCTCGCGTTCGCGGACCGCGAGCGGCACTACGGAGACCGCGAGGACGCTCTCGCGTCGGTCGCCGGGCTGCTCGCTCCAGCATATCTTCAAGGAAGGGCGGCGCTCATCCGCATGGACCGTGCAACGCCCGAGGCGCCGCCGCCGGGCGACCCGCGATCCCGCGACGGCGCGTCACGAGGCGTGAGCGCGACGTCGGGCGTTCGGGCCTCCGGGGCTGCCGCTGCCGGGGCAGCCGCCGACGGGACGACGCACATCGCCGCGATCGATCGCGACGGCAACATGATCTGTCTGACGCCGAGCGGTGGCGTGTTCAGGAAGTCGGCGTTCGCCCCCGAGCTCGGGTGCACGCTCAGCACGCGCAGCGAAATGTTCGTCCTCGAGGAGGATCACCCGAATGCCCTCGCCCCCGGTAAGCGGCCGCGCACCACGCTCGTGAGCTACCTGATCTGTGAGGGTGGCGTGCCCACGATGACGGTCGGTTGTCCGGGGGGCGACGATCAGACCCAGGCCGACCTGCAGCTCGTCCTGAACCTGCTGATCTTCGGGATGAACCCTCAGCAGGCCGTGGAGGCCCCGCGCTTCTCGACCCAGACCCTGGTCAACTCGTTCTATCCGCGCGTCTACCGGCCCGGGCAGCTCAACGTCGAGCCGGGGATTCCCGAGAGCACCCGCGCGGAGCTGAGCGCGCTCGGCCACACGGTCACCGAGATCGGAGCCTGCGGCAACGGCGCGGTGGTGACCCGTCGTGATCCGGAGACCGGCGTGCTCTCGGCGGGGGCCGATCCGCGCCGCCCGACCTATGCCCTCGCCTGGTAGAGCCGGCGGCGCAGCGAGGCCGCCGTTTCGCGCCGATCATGTCGGTAGCCTCCTTCGTCCGGCCGAGCTGCAGCAGGCGCGGGCCCGCGCAGCACGGGGCGAGATCGACCGCGCCGCGCTGCGTGCCGTGGAGGACCAGTCGATCCGCGGTGCCATCGCGCTCCAGGAGTCGGTCGGCCTTCAGTCCATCACCGACGGGGAGTTCCGGCGGGACTGGTGGCACATCGATTTCCTGCGCGGCTTCGAGGGCGTGGAGACCTCCACCCAGAGCTTCGGAGTGAGGTTCGAGGGCGCGGACGAGCAGCCGCCGCTCATGAAGGTGACCGGCAAGATCCGGCGTACGACGCCGAGCATGCTCGAGCACTTCACCTTTCTCAAGTCGGTCACGACACGCACGGCGAAGTTCTGCCTGCCGTCTCCGGTCATGCTGCACGCCCGCGGCGACCGGCCGACGCTCCAGGCCACCTACCCGGACCTCGGCGAGTTCTGGGCGGACCTGACCGCTGCGTACCGGGAGGAGATTCGCGCGTTGTGCCAGGCCGGCTGCACCTACTTGCAAGTCGACGACACCACGGTCGCGATGATGTGCGACCCCAAGGTGAGGGCGCAGGTCAAGAAGCTCGGCGACGATCCCGACAGATTGCCGGCCACCTACGCGGACGCGGTCAATGCCGTCCTCCGCGACGTCCCGCGTGACGTCACCGTCGCCATCCACACCTGCCGCGGTAACTTCAAGAGTACCTGGATGGCGAGCGGCGGCTACGACCCGGTCGCCGAGACCGTGTTCACCCGATTGAACGTGAATGCGTTTTTCCTCGAGTACGACACGGACCGCGCGGGCGGCTTCGAGCCGCTCAGGTTCGTGCCGAAGGGCAAGACGGTGGTGCTCGGGCTGATCAGCTCGAAAGTCCCCGAGCTCGAGAAGAAGGACGATCTCAAGCGGCGCATCGAGGCGGCGGCGAAGTACGTGCCGCTGGAAAACCTCTGCCTGAGCCCGCAGTGCGGGTTCTCGAGCACGCACCACGGCAACAAGATCACCGTCGACGACCAGCGGCGCAAGCTCGGGCTGGCGCTCGAGGTCGCGCGGGACGTCTGGGGCTCCGTGTAGCGCCCCTGCGCCCCGCGACCGCTCGAGCCTGCGCCCCGCGGCCGTTCCAGACGGTTGCACGAGCGCACCCGCGTTGGGGGGTATGGGGGGCCATATCGGGGCCCCCCATCTCAGCGAAAGGCCGGCATGACCTCGCGGGCGAAGCGCTCCATGGAGCGCATCACCCGCGCGTGCTCGAGGTCCCCGAACCAGAAGCTGCAGTTGAAGTGCGTGATGCCGACGAGCTCCTCGATGCGCTTGATCTGGCGGATGCACGTGTCCGGCGTCCCGATCACCAGAAAGCGGTCCAGCAGATCGTCGGTGTCGGGTTCCTTCGGCGCCGGCACCGGGATGGCGCGGCCCCGATCCACGCGCTCGTACTGGTTGCGCAGGGAGAGCGTCACGCGCATGTTCCAGCGAGCCTCCTCGACCGCCGCCCGCGCGTCGGCCTGGTTCTCCGCCACGTAGACCGCCCGCTGCACGCCGACCCGGAGCGGATGCGGGGGCTTGAACTCGGCGACGAGGCGGTCGAAGAGCCGGCGGAACTCCGCCATCCGCTCGACGGGAACGCCGAAACCGCCGGTGAGCACATTGAAGCCGCGGCGCACGGCCGCCTCCACCGACTCCGGGCTCTGCGCCGTCATCCAGATCGGTGGGCGGGGTTGCTGGAGCGGCTGCGGGAACACCGTGGTCTCCGGGATCTTGAAGAGCTTCCCGTCGTAGCTGAAGGGCTGGCCGCTGAAGGCCTTCAGGATAATGTCGATCGACTCCTCCCAGCGCGCGCGGCCGCTCTCCAGCTCGAGGCCGAAACGCTCGAACTCGTAGGGCTGGTAACCGCGCCCGAGTCCGACGTCGAGGCGCCCGCCGGACAAGAGATCCAGCGTCGCGATCTCCTCGGCGATGACCAGCGGATGATGCAGCGGCACCACGATGACGGCCGTGCCCACCCGGAGCCGCGTCGTCTTCGCCGCGATGTAAGTCGCCAGCTGGGTCGGGCGCGAGAGATAACCGTAGGTCGAGAAGTGGTGCTCGGCGAGCCATACGTTGCCGAAGCCGAGCGTCTCGGCCGCCTGGGCGATCTCGATCCCGCGCGCGTAGATCTCCTGCGAGGAGCGCGCCGACGGCGATTGCATCAGCAGAAACGTGCCGAAGTTCATGCTCGATCTCTTCCTTCTTTATCTCTTTCGGACACGATACCAGGGGTGTGGCTGGCCCGGAACCTTCATCCGTAACGTGTAGACCGAGGTGCGGGCGGTGAAGAACAACGTCCGGAGGTCAGAACCTCCGAAGGCGAGGTTGGCCGGGACCTCCGGCGTGCGAATGATCCCGAGCCGGGTGCCGTCAGGCGCGAAGACCCAGGTGCCGCCCGGGCCGGTGCAAAAGACGCGGCCCTCGACGTCCACCTTCATGCCATCGGGGACGCCGTCGGTCTCGTCGGAGGACATGTCGGCGAAGATGCGGCGCCGCACGAGCCCGCCGCCGGTATCCAGCTCGAGCGCGTGGATGTACTGGGTCCAGCGCGTGTTGGCCACATAGAGCACGCGCTCGTCCGGCGAGAAGGCGAGCCCGTTCGGGTACTCGCAGTCCGCCACCAGCGTGGTCGTCCCGTCCGGGGCGATGCGATAGACGCCCGCGGACGGTAGCTCGCGCTCGGCGAGCGGGACGCGCAGACCCGGATCGGTGAAGTAGATGCTCCCGTCGGACTTGCACACCACGTCGTTGGGGCGATTCAGGCGTTTACCCTCGAAGCGATCCATCAGGATCTCGCTCTGCCCGCCGGCGGACCAGCGCGTGACGCGACGGTTGCCGCCCTCGCAGATGACCAGACGGCCCTGCAGATCGAACGTCGTGCCGTTGCCCTCGCCGGTGTTCGCCCGCACGAGCTCCGGCTCCTTGCCCGGCGTCAGGCGGTGCAGGTTGCTCCGCCGGATGTCGACGAAATAATAGAAGCCGTCGGGGTGCCACAGCGGGCCTTCCGTGAAGACGAACCCCGTGGCCAGTCGTTCCGGCTTGCTCGTCTCGAGGATTCCGGACAGCGCGTCGCTCATGGTGTCACGCCCCTCGCTTTCCCGTCCGGAGCTCGACTCCGGCCCGCTCTTCCTGCAGGCGGAAAAACGTCATCGAGTCCTTCTCGCCCCAGCCGCGCCGCATCGCCTCCTCCAGCTGCTGCTCGGCCAGCGCCGCGATCATCATGGGCACGTGGTACTCCCGGCCGAGCTCGGTGGCCAGCCCCACGTCCTTGCGCAGGAGCCTGAGCGCGAAGTTCGCGGTGTCGAACGCGCCCGGGAATACGGTGTTGGGAATCATGTCCTTGAGCACGCGCCCCTGACCGAACGAGCTCTTGGAGAGCGCGTCGAGCAGCACCTCGGGAGCGACGCCGGCCTTGACCCCGAGCGTCATGCCCTCGGCGATGGCCATGCGCGAGCACGTCGACACCATGTTGTGCACGAGCTTCGCGACGGTGCCGCAGCCGATCCCGCCGACCCAGGTCACCTTGTCGCCGATGGCGTCCAGCACGGGCTTCACCCGGCGGTAGAGCGACTCGTCACCGCCGACCAGCACCGCGAGCTTGCCGGAGCGCGCCCCGGGCACGCCGCCGCTGACCGGCGCGTCCAGCACGTCGACGCCGCGCTCGGCGCACACGCCGTGGATCTTGCGGATGAGCGTCGCCGAGTTGGTGGAGAGATCAATGTAGACCGTGCCGCGCGCCGCGCCTTCGAGGATGCCGCTGGCGCCGAGGGCCACGGCCTCGACCTCGCGGGGGCCAGGCAGGGAGGTGAAGACGACTTCGCTCGCCTGGGCGACCGCCTTCGGCGTGACGGCCCACGTGGCGCCCTGGGCGAGGTGCGGCTTCGCCAGCTCGGGCCGGAGGTCCGTCACCACCATGGCGTGTCCGGCCTTCAGAACGTTGAGGGCCATAGGCCCGCCCATGTTGCCGAGCCCGATGAAGCCGATACGCATGCGCGTCTCCTCCTCGCCTCGGCCGTCTCTCCGGTTCCACCGAGATGATAGGTTCGGGACGATGTGTTAAGGTACACCAACGCCGGCCCGGGTTGTTGGCGAGCGGGTCGAGCGCGTTGACTGTGCTCCGAAGAGCATAGTATGGTCCGGGACGCAGTAGAGCCGGCTCGGCGCCTCCTGGCCGACCGAGTCTTCGCGGAGACCTCGCGTGCGACGATTCGAGCTCATTCTTCCTGAGAGCGTAGACGACTGTGTGCGGGCCCTCGCGCAGCGCGGGCCCGAGACGAAGCTGCTGGCCGGAGGGACGGACCTCTTGCCCCAGCTCAAGAACGGCCTGCTCAAGCCGGCCCGCGTGATCGATCTGTCCGGCGTGGCGCGGCTGCGGGCCATCGAGCCCGCGGACGGACAGGGATTGCGGATCGGCTCCGCGGTCACGGCTCGGACGCTGGAGCTCGACAAGATCGTGCGCGCGCGCTATCTCTCGCTGGCCGAGAGCGGCGCCCTCGTGGGCTCGGTGCAGGTGCGCAACCTGGCGACGCTCGGCGGCAACCTCTGCAACGCCGCGCCGTCCGCGGACATGGCCCCGCCGCTCCTGGCCCTCGACGCCGAGGCGGTGATCACCGGACCCAAGGGCGAGCGGCGCGTGCCGATCGCGGCGTTCTTCACGGGGGTCCGACGCACGGTGCTGGCTCCCGACGAGCTCCTGGTGGAGCTGGTCGTGCCGACTCCAGCGCCGCACAGCGGCGGCAACTATCTGCGCCACACGCCGCGCCGTGAGCTCGACATCGCCGTCGTCGGTGTGGCCTCGCAGCTCACGCTGGCGAACGGCGTGTGCACCAAGGCCCGGATCGCGCTGGCCGCCGTGGCGCCGGTCCCGGTCCGCGCGACCGCGGCCGAGCAGTCGCTCGAGGGTCAGCCGGTGACGCCCGATCGAATCGCCCGCGCGGCCGACCTCGCGGTGGAGGTCGCGCGCCCGATCAGCGATCAGCGGGGCTCGGCCGAGTTCCGCCGTCATCTCGTTCGTGTCCTGACGCGCCGCACACTCACCACGGCGCTCGCCCGCGCGAGCGCGTGACCGTAGTGGCTGTGCGAGCTGCAGCACGGCCGGGGGCTGGGGCCCCCGCGTGCGAGGCGAGCCGATGAAAGTGGCAGTGCGAGCCGCAGGCCGTCGCGGGGCTGGGGCCCCGCCGGCCGAGGCGAGCCTATAAAAGAGGGGACCAAGACGTGGCGAAGCTAGTTCTGAACTGCACGGTGAACGGCGAGCCGGCCGAGGTGCTGGTTCAGCCCTGGGACACCCTGCTGGACGCCCTGCGGGAGCGCATGGGCCTGACGGGACCGAAGGAAGGCTGCGGCACCGGCGACTGCGGCGCCTGCACGGTGCACCTCGACGGCAAGCCGATCGCGAGCTGCCTCCTGCTCGCGATGCAGGCTCGCGGCCACGTGGTGCTCACGATCGAAGGACTCGGGCGCCCCGGCGCGCTGCACCCGTTGCAGGACGCGTTCGTCCGTCACGGCGTGCCCCAGTGCGGCTTCTGCATCCCCGGCGTGCTGATGGCCGCCGCGGCGCTCTTGACGGAGAACCCGCATCCGACCGAGGAAGAGATCCGCTACGGGATCGCCGGCAATCTCTGCCGCTGCACCGGGTACACGAAGATGCTGGCCGCGATCACCGAGACCGCCGGCGCCGCGGCCGGCCGGAGGAGCTGATTTCATGTCCACCGTGATGAAGACGACCCGCGACGTGAAGGGCATTGGGCTGTCGATCCCGCGGCCGGACGGGCCCGAGAAGGTCACCGGCCAGGTCCAGTACGTCGCCGACCTCAGCCCGCGCGGGCTCCTGCACGCCAAGCTCCTCCGTAGCCCGCACGCCCACGCACGCATCCTCCGCATTGACGTGAGCCGGGCGCGCGCGCTGCCGGGCGTGCGCGCGGTCCTGACCGCCGCCGACATCCCCGAGCTGAAGAGGAAGGCGCCGACGCGCGCGCACGCGGTGCTGGCGATCGACCGGGTGGTCTTCGCGGGCCAGCCGGTCGCCGCCGTCGCCGCCGACGAGCCGGCGATTGCCGAGGAAGCGCTCGACCTCATCGACGTGCAGTACGAGGTCCTGCCGGTCTCCGCCGATCCGCTCGAGGCGATGAAGCCCGGCGCGCCGCCGGTCGCCGACGCGGGGACCGAGGCGGACACGAGCGAGGCTCAGGCTCACGGCAGTGTCGCGGGCGTGACGACCGAGGCCAAGCCCGCGAAGGCGGTCAACATCTCGCAGCAGGCGCGCATCCAGCGCGGCGACGTCGCGAAGGGCTTCGCCGAGTCGGACGTCGTGATCGAGAAGACGTACCGCGTTCCGATGGTCCACCAGGGCTACCTCGAGCCGCATGCCGTGCTGGCCCAGTGGGACACGACCGGCTTCCTGACGCTCTGGTCGAGCACGCAGGGCTCCTTCAACACGCGCTCGGAGGTCGCCGACGTCCTGGAGCTGTCGGAGAACCGCATCAAGGTGATCCCGATGGAGTGCGGCGGCGGCTTCGGCGGCAAGATCCGCGCCCTCTGCGAGCCGATCACGGCGATCCTGGCGCGTGCCACCGGGCGGCCGGTGCGCTACGTGATGACCCGGCGCGAGGAGCTGGAGGCCGGCATGCCGGCGCCCCAGGTCATCATCCGCCTGAAGACCGGCGTGAAGCGCGACGGCACGCTCGTGGCGCTCGAGGGGGAGGCGATCATCGAGTCCGGCGCCTTCTCCGGCGCGGTCCTGGCGGTGAGCGGCGTCTTCCTCGCGAGCCTCTATCTCTGGCCGATCTTCGACGTCAAGGGATTCGAGGTGCTCACGCACAAGCCGAGCATCGCCGCCTACCGCGCGCCGGTCGCGCCGCAGACGATCTTCGCGATCGACTCGCAGATGGAGCAGCTCGCGAAGGCGATCGGCGTCGACCCGGTCGAGTTCCGGCTCCGCCATCTGCAGCGCGAAGGCGACAAGATGGCGAACGGCCAGCCCTGGCTGAGCAACGGCGGCGTCGAGGTGCTGACCCGCATCGCCGAGCATCCGCTCTGGAAGAAGCGCGCCGAGTGGAAGGCGAGCAGCCCGACCGGCCGGCTGCGCGGGACCGGGCTGTCGCTCGGCGGCTGGCTCGGCGGCCTTCAGCCGACCGGCGCCACCGTGCGGCTCAATCCCGACGGCTCGGTCCAGGTGCTGACGGGCCAGGTGGACATCGCCGGGACCAACATCGCGCTGGCGCAGATCGCCGCGACGGCCTACGGCATCGACGTCGACAAGGTGCGGATCACGACCGGCGACACGGACGTGGCGCCGATGACCGGTCTCAGTGCCGGCAGCAAGACGATCTACACCGTCGGCGTGGCGGTGATGGAAGCCGCCAAGGACGCGCGCAACCAGACGCTCGAGATCGCGGCCAAGGAGCTGGAAGCCTCGGTGCACGACCTCGAGATCGACAACGAGAAGGTCGTGGTCCGCGGCGTGCCGGACAAGGGCATCACGCTCGCGCAGATCGGCAAGAAGGGCAACCTCTACATGTCGAAGGTGCAGCCGGTGCTCGGCGTCAGCCATCCGGCCTTCTCGCAGCAGGCGCCGGCGTTCTGCGCCCAGCTGGCGAAGATCGAAATCGATCCCGAGACCGGCGAGGTGACGCTGCACGACTTCGTCGTCGTCCAGGACGTCGGCAAGGCCATCAACCCGCTCGCGATCGAGGGCCAGATGCAGGGCGGGGCCGTCCAGAGTCTCGGGATGGCGCTGACCGAAGCGCTCGTGTACGACGACAAGGCGCGGTTGACGAACCCGAGCCTGCTCGACTACAGGAAGCTCACCGCGGCGGACCTGCCGAACATCGAGACGATCATCGTGGAGAAGCCGTCGCCGCACGGCCCCTTCGGGGCGCGGGGCGTCGGCGAGCCGCCGATCGTGCCGGCGCCGGCCGCCATCGCCAACGCCATCGAGGACGCCACCGGCGTGCGGCTCACCGAGCTACCGCTCTCGTCCGAGCGGATCGCTCTGGCGATCGCGAACGCGACCTGAACTCCTTGCCCTTGAAGGAGCGCTCGAAGTGGCGCCGGGCGGCCTCCTCGAGTCCGCGGCTGAACTTCTGGTAGCACGCCAGGAACTCCCGGCCGGCGGGGGTCAGACGCATGCCGCTCCGAGGACCGCCGCCGGGAGCGCGTTCGACAAATTTGAAATTGGCTACCCGTTCCAGCTCCTGCAAGTAGCCCCACGCGTTACGGTAGGACATGCCGAACTCGGCCGCCGCCTGCCGAAGCGATCCATGCTTGTCGATCGATCGGAGGAGGTGCGCCCGGCCGCTGCCGAGCTTCAAGCGCTTGCCGAACACCACCCAAACTCTTAGTTTAGGATCCACGATTTACAGGCTCGCCTCGCCTGCGGCTGCGGCTTGCACTACCATCATGGCACGAGGGTACGCCAAGATGAGGAGGTCGGCTCATGAAGGTGACGGCCGTCACGCCGTTCATTGTCGATCCGGGGTACGGGAAGAACTGGCTCTTCGTGAAGGTCGAGACCTCCGACGGGCTGCACGGCTGGGGCGAGTGCTACACGCAGGCGGATCGGGACCAGTCGATCGCCGCTCACCTGCGGCAGCTCGGACGGTATCTCGTTGGCCGCGACGCCGGCCACATCCGTCACTTCACGCACTGGGCCTACCACGACTTCGCGTCCAAGCGCGGCGCCATGGACTTCTGGAGCGCCGTGAGCGGGATCGAGCAGGCGCTCTGGGACCTGGCCGGTAAGCGCCTCGGCGTGCCCGTGGTGAGTCTGCTCGGCGGGCCCTGCCGCGAGCGGATCCGCGTCTACGCGAACGGCTGGTACTCTGGCGCCAGGACCCCGGACGCCTATGCGGCAAAGGCGACGGAGACGGTGGCCCGGGGCTTCAGCGCGCTCAAGTTCGATCCCTTTCCCGGCCCGTGGCGCACCCACATCTCGCGCGACACCGAGCAGCAGGTGGTGGAGACCGTCCGCGCCGTGCGAGAGGCGGTGGGACCCAAGGTGGATTTACTGATCGAGGTGCATCGCCGGCTGGCGCCGATGCACGCGGTTCGCGTGGCGCGCCTGCTCGAGCCCTTCGACCCCTTCTGGTACGAAGAGCCGGTGTCGGCGCGCGACCTGGGCGCCCTGGCCGAGTGCCGGCGTGAGATCCGGATACCGATCGTCACCGGGGAGGAGCTCTATACGCGCTTCGAATTCCGTGAGGTGTTCGAGCGCCGCGCCGCCGACATCATCAACCCCGACGTGTGCAACGTGGGCGGCATCGAGGAGCTCCGCGAGATCGCGGCCATGGCCGAGGCCTATCACGTGGTCGTCTCGCCTCACAACTACAACAGCACGACCGTCGGCCTCGCCGCGACGCTGCACGTGTCGGCCGCCATCCCGAACTTCCTGATCACCGAGTACTTCGTGAACTTCGAGCCGCGCGCCGCGGAAGTTGCCGTGAATCCCTTCCGGGTCGAGCGCGGCTACCTGACGGTGCCCACGGCGCCGGGGCTCGGCGTCGAGCTCCGGGAGGACGTGCTGGCCCGGTACGCCTACCGGGAGTTCCCCTCGCGCACCCTGCCGACGCCTCGGGACGAGGGGCCGTAACCGGATCGCGCGGTGGCGGGCGCGCTCCCTTCGCACGCGCGGGTCGTGGTGATCGGCGGCGGCATCGCCGGCTGCAGCGTCGCCTACCACCTCACGAAGCTCGGCTGGCGCGACGTGCTCCTGCTGGAGCGGCGCGACCTTTCCTCTGGTACGACCTGGCACGCGGCCGGGCTCGTGGGCCAGCTGCGCGCGACTCAGAACCTCACACGACTCGCGAAGTACGGCGCCGATCTCTACGAGCGGCTCGAGGCAGAGACGGGCCAGGCCACGGGCTTCCGCCGTCCCGGCAGCTTGAGCCTCGCGCGGACACGGGAGCGCATGCACGAGCTGAAGCGCCTGGCGTCCATGGCGCGCTGCTTCGACGTCGCGGTGGAGGTCGTCACGCCCGCGGAGGCGGGCCGCCGCTGGCCGCTCATACGCATCGACGACCTCGTGGGCGCCCTGTGGCTGCCGCGCGACGGACGCACCAATCCCATCGACACGACGCTCGCCCTGGCCCGGGGCGCGCGGCAGGGCGGGGCGACCATCTTCGAGAACACCGGCGTGAGCGCGATCCGCGTCGAGAACGGGCGCGTCGCGGGCGTGAGGACTCCCAGCGGCGACGTGGCGTGCGAGTTCGTGGTGAACTGCGCCGGGATGTGGGCGCGCGAGATCGGGCGAATGGCCGGCGTCACGGTGCCGCTCCACGCCTCCGAGCACTTCTACATCGTCACCGAGCCCATGGCCGGCGTGACGTCGGACCTGCCGGTGCTGCGCGACACCGACGGCTACATCTACGTGCGCGAAGAAGTCGGCGGTCTGCTCATGGGCGGCTTCGAGCCGGTGGCGAAGCCGTGGGGCATGGAGGGCATCCCCGCCGACTTCGCCTTTTCGCTTCTCCCCGAGGACTGGGAGCACTTTCAGGTCCTCATGGAGCAGGCGGTGCTCCGGATCCCCGCGCTCGAGAGCGCGCCGGTGCGCCGCCACGTCAACGGCCCCGAGAGCTTCACTCCCGACGGGCGCTTCCTCCTGGGCGAAGCGCCGGAGTGTGGCAACTTCTACGTCGCGGCCGGCTTCAACTCCATCGGCATCGCGTCGGGGGCGGGCGCCGGTCGAGCGGTGGCGGAATGGATCGTGGGCGGCGAGCCGCCGATGGATCTCTGGGACGTCGACATCCGCCGCGTGGCGGCCTTCCAGGCGAATCCGCGCTACCTGCGCGACCGCACGGTGGAGATGGTAGGCGCGCTCTACGCCATGCACTGGCCGCACCTCCAGCCGGTGACGGCGCGCGGCGTACGCAAGAGCGCGCTGCACGATCGGCTCGCCGACCGCGGCGCCTGCTTCGGCGTGGTGATGGGCTGGGAGCGCGCCAACTGGTACGCGACGCCGGGAATGGAAGCGGTCTACCGCTACAGCTACGCACGGCAGAACTGGTTCCCGTGCGCGGCGGCGGAGCACCAGGCGGTGCGCGAGGCGGTGGGGCTCTTCGACCAGTCCTCGTTCTGCAAGCTCCGCCTGGAGGGGCCCGACGCCCTCACCGTGCTCCAGCGTCTCTGCGCCAACGAGGTCGACGTGCCGCCCGGGCGGCTCGTCTACACCCAGATGCTCAACTCCCACGGTGGAATCGAGGCGGACCTCACCGTGACGAGGCTTTCCGTCGACGCCTTCCTCGTCGTCGCCGGGGCGGCCGCCGCCACGCACAACACCCACTGGATCCGCCGCCACCTCGGCGACGCGCGGGCCGTGCTCACCGACGTGACGTCGGGCCAGGCCGTCCTCGGCGTGATGGGGCCGCGGTCGCGTACGCTCCTCGCCCGCCTCACCGACGCCGATCTCTCGAACGCAGCCTTCCCGTTCCTCGCGTCGAGAGACATCTGGCTGGCGTCAGCGCCCGTGCGCGCCGCGCGCGTCACCTACGTCGGCGAGCTGGGCTGGGAGCTGTACGTCCCCACGGAGATGGCGGCCGGGGTGTACGACGCCCTCGTGGCGGCGGGCGAGGACCTCGGGCTCCGCCATGCCGGTTACCACGCCATGGACTCGCTGCGTATGGAGAAGGCGTATCGCGCCTGGGGTCACGATCTCGGCAGCGAGGACACCCCACTGGAAGCCGGGTTGGGATTCGCGGTGCGCTTCGACAAGCGCGCGCCCTTCACCGGGCGCGATGCGTTGCTGGCGCAGCGTGAGAAGCCGCTCTCACGGCGGCTCGTGGTGCTCGTCCTCGACGACCGGGAGCCGCTCCTCCATCACGACGAGCCGATCTGGCGCGACGGCACGCTCGTCGGGCGCATCGCGTCCGGCGCGTACGGCCACACGCTGGGCCGCGCCGTCGGGCTCGGCTGGATCGCTTGCGCCGACGGCGTCACCGACGCCTTCGTGACGAGCGGCCGCTGGGAGGTCGAGATCGCCTGCGAGCGGATGCCCGCCCGCGCTCAGCTTGCGCCGCCCTACGATCCGAAGTCGCTCCGCGTGCGCGGCTGACCGGCGGTCCGCTCAGCGGCGGAACGGCCAGGCGAGCTGGCGCCAGTATCCCTCGGGCACCGGGTGCCCGGCGATCCCGTATGCCTCGGGCCAGCGCCCGGAAGGCAGGTACGCGGTGCCGAAGAGCCGGTCGATCCACGGCAGGTGCACGGCGAAATTCTTGTCGACCGCTTCGGGGTGCGCGGCGTGGTGCCAGTGGTGGAAGCGCGGCGTGACCAGCACCCAGTCCAGTGGTCGCACATCGATTCGCACGTTGGCGTGGATGAACACGGCGAGGAAGGAGACGAAGACGAGATACGTGTAGATCGCCGGCGCGGCGAAGCCCAGGACGTAGAGCGGCACGAACGAGAGCCCGCGCGTGACGACGATGTCGATCACGTGCAGGCGCGACCCGGCCAGCCAGTCGAGAGTCTGTGACGAGTGGTGGATGGCATGGAGATGCCAGAGCCACGGCACCCGGTGGAATGCACGATGTACCCAGTACTGCGAGAAGTCAGCGACGAGCACGATCGCCACGAACTGGACGGGGAGCGGCTGCGCCGCCACCGCGTCCTGGAGCCACGGCTGAGTCGCCCACCGGAAGAATAGCGCCGCCGGCAGCATCGTCAGGACGACCGTCACCTGCACCATGAGGTGGCTCATGGCGAAGTGCATGAGATCGGTCGTCCAGCCCGGTCGGAAGATCGGTTGCTCGGGCAGGCGAGGGATGACGCGCTCGACGGGGACGAAGAGCAGCGCCAGGACGAACAGGTTTAGCAGGAACCAGTCCAACCCCACCGCGGTTGTTCCTCGCACCGTCCCGATCTCGGCGCTCGAGCCTCCGAGCAGGGTGCCGGCCGTGGCCAGAGCGATGCCGGTGAAGCCGAGGACCTTGCGGCGCCGAAGAACGACGCTCAGCGCCCCGAGACCGAAGCCGATGACGAGCATCACGTAAATCAGGAAACGGACCAGGTCCATCGGATAGAGCGCACGTGCCGACGGTGTCGTCAGCCAGTCCGGGAAGAGGAGACACAACACGCCGCCGTACCCCAAGGCACCGCAGGTGACCGCCAAGATGCCGCTGGTCCAACCCGAGCCGAAGCGGTGGCCCGTCCCTCGGCCGAGGCCCGAGGTCATGCGAAGGCGAAGGCGCGGGCGGGGTTCTCGACGAGGAGCCGGGTGAGTCCCGCGGCGTCCACGCCCTTGGCGCGCAGGCGGGGCACCACGTTCACGAGCAGGTGGTGGTAGCCGTAGCCGCCGTACTTCACGAGCGAGGTCTTGTAGGCGATATCGTGCGACATGAGGATCTGGTCGCGGTGGCCGGCGGCGACGAGGGCGAGGACGTGAGCCATACGCCCGCCGTCGTTGGGCATGTCGAAGCTTGGATTGTACGGATAGAACGAGTTCTCCATCCCGAAGAGGTCGTACTCGAGCCAGATGCCCGTCTGGGCGAGGTCGATCACCGACCGTACGTCGGCGATCGTGCGACAGAGGTGGCACATGATCGTGCGGCGGAGATCGCCGCCTTCCTTCCGGACGAACTCCGCCAGCTCCATGGGCATGCCCGGGTGACGTCCGGGGTGGATCATGAGCGGCGCGCCCGTCTCCCGCTGGGCGATGATGGCCGCGCGCAGGACCTTCTTCTCGTTCTCCGTCCAGGGGTAGGTCGTGCCGATCTCGCCGATGAGGCCCGAGCGAATGCCGGTGTCGCCCACGCCCGCGGTGACGTCGGCGATCATCTCGCGCGCTAACTCGTCGACCGTGCGACGGTTCATGTCGGCCGGGTGGGATGCGGCCACGTAGTAGCCGGCGCCCATGATGACGTTGAGGCCGGTGGCGCGGGCGATGCGGGCGAGCGCCTGTGGATCGCGGCCGAGCGTCTTCGGCGTCGGATCGACGACGGTGCGGCCGCCCGCCTGCTTGAAGAGGAGGATCTCGTCCTGGGCCACCTGTTCGTCGAGGAGCCGCAGGTTGTCGAGGTTGGCATTGAAGTTCTGGCGGATCCAGCCGAGGTTCGACAGGCTCACCGGCTCCCACGCGCGCCCTTTGTCGCTCGCCGCCGTCGGCTCCGCGAACATCACCTTGAAGTCGATCAGGAGATGCTCGTGCGGCAGCGTGACGCCGACCGCGTCCGGCGCCACGGCGCCGAGCACGGTCTGGGCCTGTCCGGCGAGCGGTCCGGGCATTCCCTACCGGAACGCTGGCGCGATCTCGGCGCTGAACCGGTCGAGATCTCGACGCAGCTCGTCCAGGGGACGGAACATGCTCGGAACGAAGACCGTGTCCACCCGGGCGGTCCGGAGCTGATCGAGCTGGTCGCGAATCTGATCCGGCGTACCGGCCAGGCAGGTGTCACGGGCGTCGGCTGCGTGGCGGCCCATGCGCTTGGCGATGGTGTCGGCGAGCCGCTCGATCTCGTCCTTCCTGTCGGTGATGAGTAGCGCCATGTTGACCGAGCGCCTGATGGTCTTCGAGTCGCGGCCGACCGCGGCGCAGTGCTCGTCGAGGATCTTGCCTTTCCGCGTCGCGACGCTCGGGCCGCCCCAGACGTTCCAGTGGTCGGCGTGCTTGGCGACGATACGCAGGGTGACGCGCTCGCCCCCTCCGCCGATCATCAGCTCGGGGTGCGGCGTCTGGACGGGCTTGGGATCGAGCGGGGCGTCGGAGAGCTGGTAATAACGCCCCTTGAAAGTGGCGCGCCGCTCGGTCCACAGCGACCGGATCACCTGACAGGCCTCGTCCAGCCGCTCGAGCCGTTCGCGCAGTGTGTAGAAGGGAATGCCGTAGGCCTCGTGCTCGTTCTGCTGCCAGCCCGCGCCGAGCCCGAGGAGGAGGCGGCCGCCGGAGATGATGTCGACCTGTGCGGCCATCTTCGCGACCACCGCCGGATGACGATACGTGTTCCCCAGCACGATGGTGCCGACGCGGATGCGCGGCACCAGGGCCGCCAGCGCAGCGAGCGTGCTCCACGACTCGAGCATGGCGCCCTCGCGCTCCTTCGTGTTCGGTATGAAGTGGTCGGTGACGCAGGCGATGTCCCACCTGGTCGCCTCGAGGTGTCGCCAGAGGTCCAGCACGCCCGACCAGGTCTGGGCGCCCATGCTCGTGAAGAGACCGAAACGCATGTCCGTCTCCTTTTTGGTTTCGATTCCGCCGGTCATACTATCGCAACTGGGCTCGTCTTTCCCCCCGCTTTGGCATATCTTGCACTCGGAGCCGCGAGAGAACCGTGACGCGTTTCGGAATCAGCCTCCCCTCAGGGGGACGACGTGGGCCCGCGCTCGGAGCGCAGAGCCTCGCGGACGCCGCCCGGCGGATCGAAGCGGCGGGCTTCGAGAGCATCTGGGCGTTCGACTCCATCAGCCGCGGGTTCCTTCTCGCGGATCCGCTCACTGCGCTTTCCGTCGCGGCCACCGTGACCCGCCACGTCGATCTGGGGACGGGAGTCCTGCAGGTTCCGTTGCGAAACCCCGTGGAGCTCGCCCAGAGGGTGCTGACCACGCACCTCGTGTCCGGCGGGCGGCTGCGGCTCGGCGTAGGAGCCGGATCGACCACCGCGGACTTCGAGGCGCTCGGCCTCGATTTCGCCTCGCGCTTCCGTAGGCTCGACGAGTCGCTGTCGATTATGCGGCGGCTCTGGGCGGGCGAGCGAGTGGGGCGAGCGTCGCTGGAACCGGTCTGGCCCGCGGCCCTGGGCGGCCCACCCGTGCTGATCGGCTCGTGGGCGGGCTCGCGGTGGATCGAGCGGGCAGCCCGCGAGTTCGACGGCTGGGTGGGGTCCGGCGCCCGGAGCAGCTGGCGATTGCTGCGCGAGGGAATCGCGCGATTCCGCGACCTGGGCGGTCGGCGCGCCGTCGTCACCAACGTGGTCGCGCAGTTGGACGGCGACCCGCCGAGCCCCGACGGCCCCGACGATCCGTGCGACCTCAGGTGCTCCCGGGACCAGGCGCGCGAGCGGCTGCATCGCCTGCGTGCGCTCGGCTTCGACGACATCGTCCTCGTCACCGGGAACCACGATGCGGCGCAGCTTCAGGAGCTCCACGAGCTGACCGTGAGCTCCCGGTGACGAGAGCACATCCCTCAACCCGCACCCTGACTCGGAGATCACATGGCCATCATCCGCATCCATACGGGTCCCGACGGCAAGTCGCACTTCGAGGATGTCGTGCCGCGCTTCGAGCCGCGCGGCGACAAGTCGGCGAGCGCGGAGCTGATTCCGGGAAGCGGCATCGTCGTCCGCCGCTTCGACGCGAATCGATCCAACCCCTGGCACCATGCGCCCGGGCGCGCGGCCGTGTTCACGCTCTCCGGCGCGGTGGATATCGAGATCGGTGACGGCACCGTGCGGCGGCTCGGCCCCGGCGATATCCTGATCGCCGAGGATCTGACCGGCCAGGGCCACGTGACGCGCGAGGTCGGCCCCGAGCCGCGCGTCTCGATCTTCGTGCCCCTCCGCTGACGCATCACGACCCGTAAGCCTGCTGCGGAGACGGGGCGCCGGGCCGCCGGGGGCGTGGGGGAGGGATCGCCGGACCACGCGGCACGCGTGCGCTGCCCCGATGCCGCTGGGCTCCATCCGGGCGCGGAGCGTCCGTTGCCGCGTTGCGGGAACGGATCCGGTCGATCCTCCCCCACGCCCCTCGGGCCGCTAGTCTAGATGACGCCTTCGGACCTCCAGCGCGCCAGGTCGTCTTTGGAGTGGCCGAGGAGGCCGATGAAGACTTCTTCGTTGTGCTCGCCGGGTAGGGGAGCCAGCCAGCGGACACGGCCCGGCGTCTCGGAGAGCTTGAGGGGTGTCCCGGTCGTTTTCAAGGGTCCGTAGATGGGATGGTCGAGCTCCACGAACATCTGGCGGGCCCTTACTTGAGGATCGGCGACCATCTCGGCCACGTTGTTGACCGGCGCCGCCGGGACGCCGGCCGACGCCAACGTGCGGACAACCTCCGTCTTGGGACGCTGACTCGTCCAGCCCTGGATGATGGCGGCGATCTGGTCTCGGCGGTCGCGCCGCGCCGCCGCCGTGGCGAATCCGGGATCGCGCGTGAGGTCGCCGCGGCCGATGATCTCGCAGAACCGGCGCCACACGGCGTCGCTCGCCCCGGCGGCGATCGCCACGTGGCCGTCGCTCGTCGGATAGACGCCCGAGCTCGACCCGCCGAACGAGACGTTGCCGGCACGGGTGAGAATCTCGCCGCCGACGGTGTAGCGCTCACCCAGGTTGTCTAGCGCGACCAGCAGGCTGTCGAGCAGCGCCAGGTCGATGCGCTGCCCCGTGCCGGTGCGATGGCGGTAGTGCACGGCGGACACGATGCTGAAGGCGCAGAGCATTCCGGCGTAGTAGTCCGAGATCGACTGGCCCGACCGTGTGGGTGGTTGCTCCGGCGAGCCGGTGATGCTCATGTAGCCGCTGATCGCCTGCGCCAGGATGTCGTAGCCTCGCTGGGTCGCGTACGGGCCGTGCTGGCCGAACGCCGTGATCGAGGCGTAGATGATGTCGGGCTTCACTCGCCTGAGGTCCTCGTACCCGAGCCCCAGGCGCTCCATCGTGCCCACGCTGAAGTTCTCGGTCACCACGTCCGCGTGGCGGACCAGCTCCTTGAAGAGCTCGATACCCTTCGGCGTCTTGAGCTCGAGGGTGATGCCGAGCTTGTTCCGCTCCCGGTACTGCGCGGCCGGCACCCGCTCCTCGACGCCATCGCGCTTGCGCTTTACCCCCAGTGACACGCGCTCTCGCCCGCGCTCCCGCGACTCGACCTTGATCACCCGGGCTCCGAGGTCGGCGAGCAGCATGGTGCAGAACGGCATCGCGATGACCTGACCCAGGTCGACCACGGTGATGTCGCTCAGGGCGTGATCCATGCCGTGGCCGATAGTGCTCCGGGCCCACCCGACCGGTCAAGCCGGCATGATGACCTCTTCGGCCAGGGCTGGTGATAGCATTGAGACCTGCACGACGTTTCATTCCAGAGTTCGGGGGAGCCGACATGGACCTGATTCAGAAGCGCTACGCCGACACAGTGGTGCTCTCCCCCGTGGGTCGCATCGACCACTCGAGCGCGGAAGGTTTCAAGGCCGCGCTCGCGCCCTACATGGCTCGCTGCGCCATGGGCCTGGATCGGGTCCTGCTCGACTTCGTCAGGGTCGAGTACATCAGCAGCGTCGGGCTCCGCGTGCTCATGCTGGCCTCCAAGCAGGCCAAGACCCAGGGAGGCTCGCTCGGGGTGGCGGCCCTCCAGCCGGCCGTCAAGGAGATCTTCGACATCAGCCGCTTCACGATGGTCCTTGACGTCTTCCCGACGGTCCGGGAGGGTCTTGCCAGGCTTTCGCCGCCGGCGCTGGCCGCGTTCGATGCCGCCTGACGAGCGCTTGACTGTCAAGTTTTGGGGCACGCGCGGCTCGATCCCGGTGGCCATGACCTCGGCCGAGGTCCGGCGCAAGCTGATCGCGGCCCTGTTGCGCGCCTCCGGACGTACGCTGGACACACCTGAGAAAGCCGCGGTTTTTCTCGAGCGCGAGCTCGACTTCGCGGTCTCCCACACTTTCGGCGGCGACTCCTCCTGCGTCGAGATCATCACGGGGCGCCGGGACTATGTTCTTTGCGATCTGGGCTCGGGCGCCAGAGTCTTCGGCAATGACGTGCTCGCGACCCGCGGACCCTCCGGGAATACGTTCCACGCCTTCATGTCCCATCCGCACTGGGACCACATCATGGGGTTCCCGTTCTTCATGCCAGCCTACACGTCGGGCAACCGCATCCGGATCTACGGCTGCCACGCCGATCTGGAAGAGGCTTTCCGGGGTCAGCACGCGGCGCCGTCCTTCCCGGTGGATTTCTCGCGGCTCCCCGCGGCGATCGAGTTCGTGCGACTCGAGCCCGAGCGCGACTATGAGATCGCGGGCCTGCGCGTGCGCCCCAAGCTCCAGCCCCACGGCGGCGATTCGTACGGCTATCGATTTCAAGTCAACGACAAGGTCGTCGTCTACTCGACGGACGCGGAGCACAAGCAGGACGACCTGGCGGAGATCCGGTCCTTCGCGGATTTCTTCCGCGACGCTGACCTGGTGATCTTCGACTCCCAGTACTCGCTGGCCGAGGCCACATCGATCAAGGAAGACTGGGGGCACTCGAGCAACGTCGTCGGCCTGGAGCTCTGTCAGATGGCGCGGGCCAAACGCCTGTGCCTGTACCACCACGAGCCCGTCTCCGACGACGAGCAAATCGCCGCGCTCCTCGCCGAGACCCGCCGACTCGAGGAGATCACTCGCGGCGACCGGCGGGTGGAGATCCTGGCGGCCTTCGACGGCATGGAGATCGCTCTCTGAGCCTTCCGCCCTGAGCAGGATGCACGGGTCGGAGCGGCTGTGGGTCCGCGTCCTGCGCGGCCGTCGTGGCCAACCCCTCGGCTTGCTGCTGCTCGCGATCGTGCTCGGGGTCGGGCTCGTTCCCGACGTCTTCGGGCTCGGGCTCGTACGGCTGGCGGGCTTCGACGCCTATCAGCGATGGGCGCCCAGGATCCGCCGCTCGGCGCCCGCCATCATCGTGGCGATCGATGAGGAGAGCCTGCGACGCCACGGACAGTGGCCGTGGCCGCGGACCTGGCTCGCCCGGCTCGTTGCTCGCCTTGCCGAGGCACGCCCCGCGGCGATCGGGATCGATCTGGTCATGCCCGAGGCGGATCGGCTCTCACCGGGCCGCCTGCCGGAATTCGTCCCAGGAATGGGCAAGGACCTGGTCCAGCGGCTCTCCAGCCTGCCGAGCAACGATGTAGTCCTGGCCCAGGCGCTCAGCGGACGGCCTGTCGTGCTGGGTGTCGCGGGCCTCGAGAGAGACGTGGGCGGTACGGGGCGGGCGCTCCGCCAGGTTCCGATACGCGCCTTCGGCGGAGATCCAAGGCTCTTCGCACTGCGCTTCGAAGGGACCCTTCGCTCGGTCGAGGAGATCGACCGCATGGCGAGAGGCCACGGTCTGCTGAACGTGGAACCCGAGCGTGGTGTGGTGCGCCGCATGCCGCTCGTGGCCGGCGCGGCCGACGCCGTGCTCCCGGCGTTCGGCGTCGAGATGCTCCGCGTGGCCACCGGAGCGCCGGTTCTCACCGTGCGCGTCGGCGCCTCGGGTATCGAGGGCGTGGGGATCAACGATCTCCTCATCCCGACCGAGTCCGATGGAAGCGTGCGCGTTCGCTTCGGCCGACACGATCCATCGCGTTTCGTCTCGGCCGCCGACGTTCTCTCCGGGACGGCCGAGCTCCACCTGTTCGAGCGCAAGCTGGTCCTGATCGGTGTCACCGCGCTCGGCCTGTCGGACTATCAGGCGACTCCCGTGGCCGAGCGGATGTCGGGCGTCGAGATCCACGCCCAGTTGCTCGAGAGCATCTTCGACGGCGATTTGCTGTCGCGGCCCCGCGCCGCCGCGTGGGCGGAAGCCGGCGTGCTGATCGCCGCCGGGCTCTTGCTCGTTCTGGCCGTGCCGCGATTGCCGGCACGGACGTCGGTGGCGCTGTTCGCGCTCGTGATCGGTGCGATGGGGGCCGGGGGCTTCCTGCTCTACCTGCACCGCGGGGTCCTGTTCGACGCCGCGGTGCCCTCGCTCGGACTCGGCGTGCTCTTCACGTCGGTGCTGGTCGTCACGCTGGCCGAGGCCGAGAGCCAGCGCCGGGCTCTGCGCCGGTCCCTCGAGCAACAGCGCGAGCAAGCCGCTCGGGTGGCCGGAGAGCTGGAGGCCGCGCGCCGCATCCAGATGAGCAGCCTCCCGCAGCCCACGACCGCGTTCCCAGGCGACACCCGGCTCGACCTCTATGCGTTCCTCGAGCCCGCCCGCGAGGTGGGCGGCGATCTCTACGACTTCTTCGCGTTGGATCACGATCGGGTCTTCTTCCTGATCGGAGACGTGTCGGGAAAGGGGTTGCCGGGCAGCCTCTTCATGGCCGTGAGCAAAGCGCTCTACAAGAGCGTGGCGCTGCGTCAAGCCCGTCAGGTCGAGGCGGTGATGCGCGAGGCGAACGCCGAGATCTCCCGCGAGAACACGGGAGGGCTCTTCGTCACCGTGCTGGCCGGTATCCTCGACACGCGCACGGGCCTGCTCGAGTACTGCAACGCCGGGCACGAACCGCCGTATCTGCTGCCGAGCGGAGCACGGCCCCTGCTCCGGCTCATGGACGGCGGGGGCCCGCCGCTCTGTGCCGTCGACTGCTTCCCGTACGCCGCGAGCTCGCGACGCTTGGAGCCGGGCGACACGCTCTGCCTCGTCACCGACGGCGTGACCGAAGCGGTGAGCCCCGGCGCCGCGCTCTACGGGCGGAACCGCCTCGAAGCGCTGCTCATGCAGGTCGGCCGTGCCGCGAGCGCCTCGGAAGTGGGTGACGCCATCCGTCGCGAGGTCGAGCGGTTTACCGACGGTGTGGAGCCCTCCGACGACATGGCCATTCTCGTGGTGCGCTGGACGGGACCGGCCTCGGCTACCGGACGTTGATCTCCACGCGCCGGTTGCGCGGCTCGGGCACCTCGTCGGCGGTCGAAATCTCGGGCTCGCGCTTTCCGCGACCTGCCACCGAGATCCGGACCTTTGGGATCCCGAGCTTCCGGAGCTCCTCGCGCACCCGGCCGGCGCGCTTGAGCGACAGCGCGTCGTTGTACTGCACGGACCCGACGCGATCCGTGTGTCCGATGATGACGATCTCGGGCGCCGGCCGGCGGGCGATCTCGGCGAAGATCTGGTTGACGACCTGCTTGGACTCCAGCGTGAACTCGTCCGTGTCGGCGAGAAAATAGAGGTAAAAGGACACCGGCCGACCGGGCTGCGCCGCGAGCGCCGGACCGAACGCCCGCCGCACCTCCGCCTCCGTGGTCACTCGGGCGTCCACGCTGCCGGTTCTCGTCACGCGCGCAGCGGCGTAGGG
>WNFC01001044.1_pt1 | contig 29729 bp, 22 predicted proteins | sample 5400541 | NCBI WGS metagenome assembly WNFC01 (sample SAMN13153342, study PRJNA577476) | soil metagenome | isolation source: 120 cm saprolite under Douglas fir tree site 2 hole 2 replicate 1 | place: USA:California | collected 2015-04-18
GAGCCTTGGGCGAACAGCCTGGTACATCGCGTGAGGAACAACAGCCACCCGGCGCGGCTCAGCCCTCGCTTACTGCGCGGTCACCGCTTCGCACATCGCGCGCTGGTTGCGCGTGGGGAGACTAGCGAGTCGCCTTCACCGGGCGAGGGAGACGCCGGATCTGGCGAATGCGTCGCACAGCCGGGGAGTGCTGTACTTGGTAGAGATCCCACGCGAGTTGGAGGTTCAACCAAAACTGGGCCTCCATGCCGAACAGGCGCTCAAGTCGAAGGGCCTTGTCCGGCGTCACGCCGCGCTTGCCGCGCACCAGTTCGTTGATTCGTAGATACGAGACCCCCAACTTCTCGGCCAACTCGACTGGCTCAAGCCCAACGGCTTCAGAAACTCTCCCTGCAGCGTCTCCCCAGGATGCGTCGGCGCGCCGTGCGTCGGGATCCGTACCATACGCCGTCTCGTTGCTCTAAGCATTGACTCAGGCAACTCCTCTCTCTCGTTTCACCACGAACGACACACGCACGCCAGCATGAGCGAGCATGTCGATCAGTGTGTCAATGCTGAACAGGTCGATCTTGCCACGTACCAGGTCGCTAATGCGAGGCTGCGAGACACCGAAGAGTGCGGCCGCAGCAGCTTGCGTGAGCCTCCGTGCCTCAATCTCCTTGCGAATCTCGATCATGAGTTCGGACCGAAGCTTCAGATGCTCCGCCTCCTCCCGGTCAAAGCCGAGATCTCGGAACACATTCCCTGAAGAGCGTCGGATTTTGGTGGTCATAGCCTCTCCTCCCTGCCCTGACGCCGACGCCTCAGATCACGCAGCCGTTTTCGCGCTACGTGAATGTCGGCCTGGCGAGTCTGGCGCGTCCGCTTCTCGAAGGCGTGGAGCACGTATACACCCTCCGCATACTTCGCGATATAGAAGACCCGGTACTCAGCCCTGGCATGGACTCGGATCTCATACACCCCCCCACCCACGGCCGCCATGGGCTTCCAGTCACTCGGCTCAAGACCGTGCTGTACGAGATCCAACTGGTGGCCTGCCGCCCGCCTCGCCTCCTTCGGAAAGGCTCGGACGTTCTCAAGCGAAGACCCGAGCCAAAACAGGCGCTTCTCCGCCATGGACTAATATACAAGTTCTTATATGCCGGGCAATCCCCGAAGAGCCTGCAAGACCCCTTCCTCCCCGAGCTGACGTGAGTATGCATCGTGCCCTCCGGGCTCACCCGGTCGGCTGCTCCCCTGCCTCGTCCGGTGGCCGAACTGCGACAAATCCGCGGTACAGTAGGAGGTCGTAGAGGACTTTCAGGGTCCCGGCGATGAAGAAGGGCAGGTTGATCAGTGCGGGCCTTGCGAACAAGAATCCCGCGAACAGGGGAGCGATCGCCGCACCGGTCGTTCCGAACAAGAATCCCGCGAACAGGGGAGCGATCGCCGCACCGGTCGTTCGCGCCACGCCCGTTATGCCCGCCGCCGCCGATCGTTCCTCGGGGCCAACGACCGCCATGAGATAGGACTGCCGCGTCGGCACGTCCATTTGGCTGATGCTGAAGCGCGCTAGCAGCACGAGGATGGCGAGCGGCAGGGTCGGCATCAACGGTACCAACAGGAGCAAGATGTTCGACGGCAGGTGCGTGAACACCATCGTGTTGACGAGGCCGAAGCGAGCCGCCAGTCGCGACGCCAGCAACGCCGAGATCCCCGCACAGAGATTGGCCCAAAAGAAGATCACGCCGAGCGTTCGCGGGTTCGCGCCAAACCGCAGATAGAACCAATAGGCGGCGAAACTCTGCACCACGAAGCCACCGGCAAAGGAGTCCAGGGCGAACAGGCCCGACAACCTGAGCACCACGTCGCGCGAGCGACCGATCCCGAAGAGCTTCGCCATGGCCTCGGAAGGGGCGGACCCTGCTCCGGGCGCGCTCAGTTCCGCGGCGGGCGACAGACGCGTGAAGAGGAACGCCAATAGCACGCCCAGAGCCGCATACAAGAGGACAACCACTCGGTAGCTCCCAACCGGTGGCATCGCGGTGCGCTGCAGCAGGTGCGAGAGCATCCCGGCACAGAGAGAGCCGGTGGCGGTCGCGAAGGAGCCGGCGAGCGTGTACCACGCAAATACCGCGGTCCGCACGTCGGGGGGAACGACATGCGACAGCGCCGCCTGCTCGATCGGGAGAAACGGCCCCACTTCGTTGCCACTGGGGCTGATGACGCCGATCGTCCCCGCGATGATCAGGAACACGAGATTGCTGGTCGAGGCGAAGGCCAGACCGGCAAGCGCCATGAGAATGGCACCGACGATCAGCATCCGGCGCCGCCCGATGCGATCAGCCTGCGTCGTGAGGTAGAGGGATACAACCGTATCCCCGGCGAGCGTGAGGGCCAGCAGCAGTCCGGTTTGGGACGTGGTCAGGCCGAGGCCGGTCAGATAGAACACCAACACCACCGATAAGGCGCCGTAGGCGAACAGGCGCGTGCCCCGCGTGAGGAATAACAACCATCCATCGCGCGTCAGAACTCGGAGTGCCATTGGCATCGTGGCGGCGGCTCCTCCGGCGTGAGGCGAGGACGGCGTTCAGGTCCGAGTGGCGCCGGGCGCAGCGTGACCGGATCGCCACCTGCGGACGGCCCACTCGGACCCAAAGGCCTACCGACAGTCGCTAGCGGACGACGATCGTACCGCTCATCGCCGCGCCGTGTACAGCGCAATCATACTGATAGGTGCCCGGCGCCGGGAATGTAACGGCGTAGGTCTGGCCATTAGCGCTCATGATCGCACTGCTCGCGAACGAGGACGACCCTTGGGACCGAACGCTATGGGAGATGCCCTGGTCGTTGGTCCACGTCCAGGTCACGGTCCCGCCCACCACGACCGTGTCGACCGCGGGGTTCGTGGTGCCGTTGTGGGCGCTGATGAACACGATCTGCCCGTTGTTCCCTACGGTCACGGACCCGGCGGGCCCCCCGCCACCACCACCCCCGCCCCCCCCGCCCCCCCCACCGCCCCCGTAGAGACCTGTCCCGCTGCCGCAGCCCGCGAGCGCGGCGAGCGCCATCATGCCGATGATTCTTGTCCCTAACCGCATGCGATTATCCTCCTCAGCTCGCCGGTTTCTTGGAGCTGGACTGTTCCCAGTTGACAAACAAGAACCCGCCGGGTGCGTCGAACTTCGGCTCGCCCGGTCCGGGCAGGATTTGGAGCTGCAACTCTTCGAGCTTGTTCTTGGAGCAATCCCAGCAGGCGAGCGCGAAATCTCCGTCGCGCCGGGTGCGGGACAACAGCATCACATGTACCATGGCGTTGTCGGTCACGAGCGCGCTGTTCTTGTAGAGATGCCCGAACGCCCACAACGCCACTGCGCTGTTGATCGTGGGCACGAGTGGCGTGTGGACGGCCGTGTTGCCGTGGTAGTAGAGCCCGAGGATCACGCCGCCGAAGCGGGGGTGGTGCGGCACGTCCTTCGTCTGGACCCGGTCCAGCACCAACTTCCAGCGCGCGCCGTCCTGGGTCGCGAACTCGGCGACGCCATCGACCGAGTCGCGCACCGCGCCCTTGTCCCAGGCGGTGAAGGTGAAGGTGCCCGAAATCGGGGTCACGTTGTTCGAGTAGGGCCCGTTCTTCACCTGTGATTCGAGGCCCTCCCGCTCATCCCCGAACTGCTTGAGGATCGGGGCCGCGCTGTCTGGGAAGGGGAATGGACCGGGCAGGATCTGAATCACGGGTCCGCCGCTGGTCACCCGGATCGCCTGCACCTTCGCTGCCGTCGCAGGCGACTCCCCCATCTCCGACATGTTGGATCCGCTCATCTCGGAGGCGCCGTACCCCGACGCGCCCGCGGCCTTCGCGCCCAACACCTTCAAATGCGTCTCCATGCCGAGCTTCTTGTGCGAGGCCTCGCCCACGGGGCAGTAGACCTCGTAGGTCCCGGGCTTGAGCGTGAGCGTCAGCGTGCCGCTGGACCCTGGCTGGATGACGCTGGTCTCCTGCTCGATCCCCTGCCCCTCGACTTCGAAGCCGTGCGGGATGCTCCCAGCGTTGGCGATGGTGAACGTCACGGTGCCCGCGGCGATCGTGTGCTCGGAGAGCTCGACCTTCCACTCGGACAGCTTGGCACTCACGGCCGCCGGGCCGCCCGGGGCGCGGGGCGCGCGAGAAGCGGCGAGGCCGAGGGCGGCGAGCAGTACCCCCGCGCCGGTGCGGAACGGTATGGCGTGCATGGCGGTCATACGTGATCTTCCTCCTGCGAGAGTGTGATGACGGTGTGGCTCGATGTCGGAGACCCCGCCCAATGCCGGGTTATTCCGCCGGGAATAGCCGCGCCGCCCGCGGAGTCTTCTCCCGAAGGCCGCCACGACACCTTGAGGGCCGGTTGGAGTCAAGCGAGCTCGAGCGATTCGAAGTCGTGGTCTTACCGCACCTGAGCGCCGCGTACACCCTAGCGCGTTATCTGACGCGGAACGACCACGACGCGGAGGACATCGTGCAGGACGCCTACCTGCGGGCGCTCAAGTATTTCAGTGGCTTCCGCGGGGAGGCGGGCACGAGCGCGCGCGCCTGGCTGCTGGCGATCGTGCGCAACACCGCCTACAGCTCGCGGCGCCGCCAACGGCCGGAGGACTTCGCGACCGAGTTCGACGAGGCGGTCCACAGCGACGCGGTGGCGGATGACCACCCGGAGGCAACACTGCTCCGAAATACCGCGAAGGACTCCGTGCGGCGTGCGCTCGACCGCTTGGCGCCGGAATTCCGGGAGGTGATCGTCCTGCGCGAGCTCGAAGGGCTGTCGTACAAGGAGATCAGCGACGTCGCGGGCGTGCCGGTCGGCACGGTGATGTCGCGGCTGTCTCGCGCCCGCGCGCGGCTTCAGGAGGCGCTGCGGGAAGAGGAGGAACCCTGACATGACCCATCCGAGCTTCGAAGCCCAGTTGGACGCTTATTTGGACGGCGAGCTGGCCACAGGCGACGCGCGCGAGCTCGAGTCGCACCTTGCCCAATGCCCGGAGTGCACGCGGTTCCGGGATGGACGGCTCGAATTGCGGGCGGCGATCAGCGCGCGGGTCCCCGCGTTCCAGGCTTCGGACACCCTACGCAAACGCGTGCGGGCGGCGCTCGGGGTGGCGGCGCGGGCGCGCGCCCCTCGCCGCTTCACCATGCGGGGCGCGTGGCGCCCGCTAGCCATTGCCGCGTCACTCGCGGTCGTCGCCGTCGGCAGCTGGCGCCTCGCACTCGACCGCGCCGCCGGCGAGACGCTCGCCGATGACGTGCTCGCGAGCCACATCCGCTCGCTCATGCCCGGCCACCTGACCGACGTACCCTCCACGGATCAGCACACGGTGAAGCCCTGGTTCAACGGGAGGCTCGACTTCTCGCCCCCCGTGTACGACTTCTCCGGGCGCGGGTACCCGCTGCTCGGAGGTCGGCTCGATTACGTCGACGGGCGCGCGGTGGCAGCTCTCGTGTACGGCCGGCGTCAGCACCTGATCAACCAGTTCCTCTGGCCCGCTGCGCACGGTCCGGCTGCCGTTCCCTCCACCAGCACGCGCCAGGGCTATCACCTGCTGCACTGGACCACGGCGGACTACAGCTACTGGGTCGTGTCCGACCTCGGCCTCCCCGAGCTCAGGGACTTCGCCGGGCTGCTCCAGCAGGCCGACTCGGCCGCCGAGGCACCCAAGTGAGCACGTTATGTCGGTCAACGAACGGGGTTCAGGGGGTCGCGGGTTCAAATCCCGCCATCCCGATTGGGTGAAGGGAAACAACCCTCGCATCGAATGCTGATGCGAGGCTTGCTCTTTCGCCCACGACCCCCTGTACGTGCATCGGGGGGCCGGGACAATCTGGATTCAGTCACGCGGAGTTCGCGGCCGCAGTTCTCTGTCCGGGACCGGTCGTGCCTCGTTGCGGCTTTCCAGGCAGTTTGCAGGAAGCTCATTCACACGCCCCGTGCGAGACCAGTTGACTCGATCGCCTCGAGCGTCGTCTACCACAACGAGGCTGATGGAGTGCCTGGCACTCGGTGCGAGCAGCGTCGAGGAGCCAACGCCGCTGCTCCGTTACGGCTGGCCAGCAACCTTGACGGGCACGGTGCTGCCGCTCCCCCAGCAATACGCGACGCCGCCAGTGGTAACGCCGCAGGTGTGGGCGGAGCTGAAGTCCACTATGGCGATGTAGTACCCGCCCCCGCTCACCGTCACGAAGGTATGCCCGCCCAACACGGGCACGGGCGTCGAACTGTTCGTCGTCGTGCCGCTTCCGAGCTCGCCCCAGAAGTTGTCGCCCCAGCAATACGCGGTGCCGTCGGTGGTGACGCCGCAGGTGTGCTCGAAGCCCGTCGCGCTCACAGCCGAGAAGGTGTGCCCACCCAAGACCGCCACGGGCGTCGAGCTGCTGGTCGTTAAGCCGGTGCCGAGCTCGCCGGTGCCGTTATACCCCCAGCAGTACGCGGCGCCGCCGGTGGTGACGCCGCAGGTGTAGCCGCCGCCCGCGCTCACCGCCGAGAAAGTGTACCCACCCGCGACGGCCACTGGCGTCGAGCTGCAGGCGAATCTCGCGCCGCTGGGACCGCACTGCTGCGGCCCGGTTGTCGTACCGTTGCCAAGTTCGCCGTCGTAGTTATACCCCCAGCAGTACGCGGCGCGGCTGGTGGTGACGCCGCAGATGTGGCCGCCGCCCGCGCTCACCGCCGAGAAGGTGTACCCGCCCGCCACGGGTACGGGCGTGGAGCTGCTGGTCGTCGTGCCGTTGCCGAGCTGCCCGTAGAGATTAGCCCCCCAGCAGTATGCGGCGCCGCCGGCGGTGACGCCGCAGGTGTAGTCGCCGCCCGTGCTCACCATTACGAAGGCGAACCCGTCCGCGACGGCCACGGGCGTTGGTGAGAAGTCATACCCCCAGCAGTAGGTGGCGCCGCTGGTGGTGACGCCGCACGTGTCATCAAGGTCCTCGATGGGGTTGGCCGTGCTCACCGCCTTGAACGTGAACCCGCCCGCCACGGCCGCAGGCGTCAAGTCGCTCCCCCAGCAATACGCGGCGCCGCTGGTGGTGACGCCGCAGGTGTTGGCCCCCGCGCTCACCGTTGCGAAGGTGAGTGCGGACACGGTGATCGCCGCTGCCCCGCTCTGCCCTTCGCTGGTCGCCGTGATCGTGGCCTGGCCCGCTGCCACCCCTGTCGCCAGCCCGGTGGAGTTCACGGTCGTCACGGCCGGGTTGCTGGTCGCCCAGGTTACGGTACGCCCCGTGAGCACGTTCCCGCCCGCATCTCTAGTGGTCGCGGTGAGCTGCACGGTCACGCCTACCAGCACCGTCGCCGGGGCCACGGTCACCGACGCCACGGGGACGGGCGGCGCAGTGACCGCGACCGCAGCGGTCCCGTTCTTCCCTTCCGATGTGGCCGTGATCGTGGCTGAGCCTACCGCTACGCCTGTCACCAACCCCGTCGCCGATACCGTCGCCACGACCGTGTTGCTGCTCGCCCACGTCACCGCACGCCCTGTGAGCACGTTCCCCGCCGAATCCTTGGTCGTTGCCGTCAGCTGCGCCGTGCTTCCAACAGGGAGTGTGCCTGGAGACGGAGCCACGGTGACCGATGCGACTGCGGGCGGGCCCGCGGGCGGTGAAGTCGAGTCTTTGCACGCAATGCCCATGAGCATTGCCGCGGCCAGAAGCAACGTCTTTGTCCTCGAAGGCATGGTCATACGCCCCTCCTTTGATACCTATTCGCCCTAACGCTCCGGACGGCGCCCTCGCGTGTCGGCCTTCAGCGCGCCTACCCGACTCGCAACCCCGTCATTCACTGTGAGACCACCGTAATGGATACCGACGAGCTCCGGCCCTGCATCGTCGCGGTAATTACAGGCGGACCGATGGAGCGCGCGGTGACGAGCCCCGTCGCAGAGACCGAAGCCACCAGCGTGTCGCTGCTGGACCATGTGTACTCACCCCCTGGGAAGGTCAGCCTGCCGGTCGTCACCTCGGCAGTTAGTTGCACAGTGGCGCCAATCGGCAGCGTGGCACTCCCGGGAGTGATCGTGACGATCGCGTCCGCCGGGGCCACGTTGACGTCGGCGACTCCCCGCACTCCCTCTGAGGTAGCCGTGACGCGGGTATCGTCGGTGAAGCCCACGGGCGCCACACCGGTCACGAGCCCGGTTTGCCTCACCGACAGCAGGTCAGGGCGCTTCACCGCCCATGTGATTGGCGTTCCGGTGAGAATCGAGCCTGCAGTGTCGCGCAACGTCGCCGTGAGCTGGGCCGTGCCGCCGACGAACACAACGGTCACCAGCGGGGTCAGCGCCACCGATCCCACGTCTCCAGTTCCCTTGACCGTGATGCGAGCAGATCCGACGGGCGGGATGCCGTCCTGGTTGGCGTAGACCGTGCCCCCCCCGGCAATCAACGCTGTCACCCGCGCCGTGTGAGGGCCGGTCGGATCGAGCTGCACGACGTCGTTGCACCCGCAGCCCCAGAGGAGCGATCGATCCAGGACGTTCCCCGCGGAGTCCCGCAGCGTGGCGCTGAGCAGGAAGGTCGATCCCGCCACCACCGTGGTTTCCGACGGCGCGATCGTTACGCTCGCTGCCGCCACGAGCACTTTGAGGGCCGCTGCAGCCGTCGCCCCCTCGCTCGTTGCAGTGATCGTCGCCTGGCCGGCTCGAATCCCCAGCACATACACCCATCCCGGGTAACTGGCTTCGATCTGGGCGATCGTCGTGTCGGAGCTCGACCAGGTGATCGGGCGGTCTGAGATTACGTTGCCGGCCGCATCGCGTACCGTCGCCCTGAAGAGCGCCAGCCCCGCTCCAGCTTGGACGCTGTCGCTGGCCGGCGTGATCGTCAGCGCGGTGTTCACCGTGATCGCCGCCGTCCCGCGCTGTCCCTCACTGGTCGCCGTGATGGTCGCCTGGCCTGCTCCTACCCCCATCATCAGCCCCGTGGAGCTCACCGTTGCCACCGCCGTGTTGCTGCTCGCCCACGTCACCACACGCTCCGTGAGCACGTTCCCGGTGACGTCCTCGGTCTGCGCCACCAATTGCATCGTCCCACCGATGAGGACGTTCGCCGCTGAGGGGCTCACGGTCACCTTGGCCACGGGTGGAGGCAGACCGTTCGGATCGTTGCACGCAATGCCCATGAGCAATGCCGGGGCCAGAAGCAACGTCTTTGTCATCGGGGGCATGATCATACGCCCCTCCTTTCATACGTACTCGCCCTGGTGCTCCGGACGGCGCGCTCGCGTCTGATGCGTCTCGACTCACCATGCTGCGAGCCGTAACGGAGCCCGCCGAAGGGCGGGAGACGTGCGCTGCTCACGGACGCCACGCGGGCTGCCGGCCGCCATAGCCGAGGGGGATGCCCATGGCTCCCGTGCCGTCGGCATTCGCAACCAAGATGTAGTCGTCCGGATAGCACCCCTCGTCACTGCAGTCGTTGATCAGTTCGTGGAACGCGATCTTCGTGCCGTCCGGGGACCAGGCGGGGTCGTCCACAACGAGGGCAGAGACATCCGAGAAGAGGGGCGTCACCCCGGTGCCATCGGGGCTCATGAGTGCGAGCCAGAGTGTGCTTCCGAAGCGCCCGGTGACGAACAGAATCTTCGAGCCGTCAGGCTTCCAGGCCGGTTCGTAGTCCACCGCTGCATCACTCGTCAGCCGCGCGAGACCGGTGCCGTTGGAGTTGATCACGCAGATGTCGCGGTTGCCAATGTCGATGTGGCACTCGAACGCGAGCTTCGTACCATCTGGGGACCAGGCAGGGTGAAATCCGCCGATGCCCGAAATCACCTTGGAGACCCCGCTGCCATCGGGGTGCATCACGTAGAGCCCGTCGGTGCCGTCCCGGTTCGAGTAGAACGCGATCTTGCTCCCGTCGGGCGACCAGGCGGCACCGGAAGCCACTGCCGCGCTTTTGGTGAGGTTGACGAGACCCGTGCCATCCGAATTCATCACGTAGATCTCGAAGTTGCCGTCGCGGTTGGTGTGGAAGGCGATCTTGCTCCCGTCGGGCGACCACGCCGGTCCTGCGTTGACTGCTAGGGGGCCGTTCGTGAGCGGCACCAGGCTCGTGCCGGCGACGTTGGTCAGAAAGATCTGCATGTTGTTGGCGTCCCCGCTCGCGAAGGCGATCTCCGGCGACTTGACGCACGAGACTTGGAACGTCACCCGTGCGGTATCGTGGACCGGAATGACAACGGAACGCGGGTTGCTCCCAGCCACCGCGCAGTTGGACGAGACATCCGCGAGTGAGACGTTGTGCGTCCCCGAAGTAACATGCGACACCGTCACGGCTCCGTTCGACGGGACGGCGGCTCGTTGGTTTCCGTCCACAAAGACCGCGTAGCCGCTGGTGTCGAGATCCACCCCGGTCGTGACCGCAGTCACCCGCAGCGTGCCCACCGCCACGCAGCTAATCGAGAATGTGATCCGCGCGGTATCACCGTTCACGACGGTTGCATTCGCGGGATTCGTCCCCGCGAGCGTGCAGTTCCCGGCCACGCCCGAGAGCGCCACGCTGTGGCCACCGACCGGTAGGTTCGCGATGACGACCGCGTCGTTGACGCCGAGAGGCTGGGTCGTCCGGTAGTCGACGGTTATCGCGTAGCCGTCGGGGAGGTCCGCCCCGGTGGTGATGGCATTGATCTGGAGGGAGCCCGTCAGCGTGACGCAGCCAACGGCGAACGGGACCGTGGCGGTGACACCAGCACTGATCGTCACGGTGCGGGGGTTTTGGTCCACCGTGCAGTTGCTCGGCGTACCGGTGAGTGTCACGGTGTGGCTGCCGACACTCAGCCCGTCGATCGTCATGCTACCGTTCGAGGCGATCAGTCTGCTCGTTCCACCATCCACCCTAACGGAGTAGTGACTCGTGGTGTCGGCGCCCGGACCTGAGGTGGTCACCATTACTCGAACCGAGCCGGTCGAAGGCCCAGTGCTGTCTTTGCAGCCGACGGCCAGGAACAGTCCGACCAAGAGGAAACGTGTCTTCATACATCCTCCAACCGCGAGCTGCTGCTCGCAGGCATGTGGCTGCCCATGGGGAGCTGTCGACACGAGCTCATCGCTCCACAACTGCCGAACCACGAGACCGATCAACCTCGGCCGCAAACCGTGCGACCTGCCGACCGAGCTGTTGCCCCATGTCGACGTCGAACCGGTAGTGAATGCCGGCGTAAACCCGCGCGAGACCGGCTTGGTCCACCATCGCATTCAGGCTATCGGCCTTGGCGGGGAAGAACTCGCTCAGCATTCCGACGGCCGCCCCGGAGAAGCAGCTGTGCGCAGACGGGTACGACGGGTGATTGGGCAGACCAATCGCGGGGATGAGCGTGATGGCGGGGTCGGCCTGGGGAGGGCGGATGAACCAGTACGTGAGCTTCGCGTCCCAGCAGCCGATCGCCGCGTCCATCATGGCCGCGTCGAGCAGCGCGAACACATGCGTCGCCTCGCGCTCGTGTAACCCGCTCTCTTCGATCCAGCCCGTGGCGATCGTATTCCAGAGACCCCCGAGGCTGCTCGAGCCTGCGCCCCTCGCCCAGAACAGGGCGATGCTCACCTGCTCAGCTGTGCGGGTGTCGGAGATGCTTCGTACCTCGGCGAGCGCGGTGAGGTAAGCCGGCGAGCCGAACGCCGGCGGCGGGGCCGGGCGGAACTGATCGGCCGACGTCAGGAAGAACGGGTGCATCCCTGGGAGCTGTGCGTTGACAGGTGGCTGAGGCGGCTTCGCGCTGCTGAACCACAGGCCCTGCCCGACCGGAACGGTGCCAGTCCACGGCCGGTCGAAGCCGTCGGTAATCGCTCGCGCGATCGCCTCCGCGCCCACCTGCCGGCCCACGGCCTCTCCCCGAGCGAAGTCGGGGTGCGGCTGCCCCAGTCCGGCGTTCGCCTGCTCCTGGACGATCTCCTCGAATAGCTGCGCTTCGGCCGGGTCGAAGTAGGTCAGCACGGTGGCGGACGCGCCCGCGACCGCTCCACGGTCTGCCTCGAGCCGGCTGCGGCCGCCGCGGCCGAGACCGATTCCAAGCGTGGGCTCCGTTTCGGCCTCGTTTCCGCCGATGGTGTCCTCGGCACGCACCACCGCGTCATGCTGCGCTACGCTGAGATAGGCGTACACGCGCGTCGCGGCGGCGGAGTTGCGTGACACCGTGGACTGCATGACGAAGTTGCGCGCGATCTCTTGCCACGCGGGACTGGCGAGACCCCCGGTGAACGGCACTCTCGCCGCGCGATCCGCGCTCAGGCGCCGCGCGGTTGGGGCGGTGCCCAGGGGATGGTCACTGCAGCCGCCCAGCGCCACAGCGCAGAGCAGGGTTACGACTGTCGTAGATTGCTTCAGGATGTTCACGGGTCCCCCTTATGGTTTGCCGCCCTACCGGCGCTGGATTAGTTTCGGGATACAGAGCCAGTTTGAGGCGGACGCATCACGCGACCGTGATGGGACCGTCACGTCGGCGTGATAGCATTCCGCGCCTCGTGGCGTTTGACCTGCGCTCCCGACGCCGAGAGGGCTTCCCATGGTCGAGTTCCGGCTGCTCGGAACTCTGAGCCTCGTGACCGCCGACGGACGCGAGGCGGGCAGTTTGCTCACCCAGCCTCGTCGGCTGGCCCTCCTTGCCTACCTCGCGGCCGCCACCCCTCAAGGCCCACATCGGCGGGATACTCTGCTCGCCCTCTTCTGGCCGGAGCTCGATCAGGAGCACGCACGAGCGGCCCTGCGGCAGTCGCTCCACGTGCTTCGCAGCGCGCTCGGCGCCGACGCGATGCTAAGCCGCGGCGACGAAGAGATCGGGTTGGATTTCGAACGGATTTGGTGCGACGTGGCTGCGTTCGCCCGTGCCATCGATGGTGGACAGACAGAGCAGGCCCTCGACCTCTACCGTGGTAACCTCCTGGAAGGATTCTTCATCTCCGACGCACCGGAATTCGAGCGGTGGCTTGAGTCCGAGCGCGCCAGGCTGTCCGGCGTGGCCGCCCGCACCGCACGGACGCTCGCCGAGAGCTGCGAGAGGCGCGGGGACCTCTCGACCGCCGTGCAGTGGGCGCGTCGAGCGATCGGGCTGGCGCCGAACGATGAGGGCCTGCTGCGCCAGCTGATCGCCGTGCTTGATCGCAACGGAGACCGAGCGGGCGCGTTACAAGCCTACGAGCAGTTCGCGCAGTATCTGGCTGAGGAGTACGAGGCCGAGCCCGCCGCCGAGACCAAAGCGTTGCTCGCGGCGGTGCGCGCGCGGGAGACGGCCGCCCCCGTGACGTTGACGACCCCGTCGCTCGCGGACCCCACACCCCTGGCAGTCGCAGCCCCGTCGCCGCGCGGGCGTCGCGGTGCGATCGCCGCGGTCGTCCCTCTCGCAGCGTTGGTCCTGCTCATCGCCGGTCGTTGGCTGTGGGACCGGACCGCTGGAGGAAGAGCGGAGCTGATGACCACAGACCGCAGGCGGCTCGCTGTGCTGCCGCTCAAGAACATCGGCACCGACGCCCGGGATGCCTACGTGGCCGAGGGGATCACTGATGAGCTGATCGCGACGCTCTCGCAGATCAGCGGCCTACGGGTGCTCGCCGGCGGCGCGGTGCAGCGCTACGCCGCACCATCGGTGAGTTCGGCCGACATCGCGCGCCACCTCGGCGTTGGCACCTTGCTCGAAGGGACCGTGGGGCGCCAGGGTGAGCGCCTGCGCGTCCACCTCGAGCTCATCGATTCGCGTACGCAGGAGAACCTCTGGTCGCACACCTACGACGAGCGCCTCCAGGACGCGCGCACCGTCCAGCGGGAGGTGGCCCGGTCGGTGGCGGACAAGCTGCAAGTCCCCCTCCTCGCCACCGAGCAGGCCCAGCTGGGCCGGCGGACGACACCCAACGCCACCGCCTACGACCTCTACCTGCGCGGCCTGTACGAATCCCATCGGGAGAGTCGCGCGGCGACCGACTCCGCCATCGCGCTGCTGGAACGCGCCACGACCGCTGACCCGCAGTTCGCCGCCAGCTACTCGGCGCTCGCGTACGCCTACACGGAGAAGCTCTTTGACTACGACTCCGACCGGCGGTGGGAGGAGCGGGCCTACGTCGCGATCCAGAAGACACTGGCGCTCGACCCCGATCTGGCGGACGCGTACCTCGCGCGTGGCAAGCTGACCTGGACGCTCGCGAACCACTTCCCGCATGCCCGGGCGATCCAGGACATGAAGCGCGCGTTGGCCCTGAACCCGAACCTGGCAACGGCCCACTACTGGCTGGGCGCCGTCTACATGCACATCGGACTGTTGGACAAGGCGCTCCAGGAGTTGCGCCTCGCGGTGAACCTTGACCCGAGCGTCCCCGAGGCGCCGCCGCGCATCGCCCGGGTGCACTGGTACGAGCAGCGGTTCGACACCGCACTCGTGGAGTTCGAGCGGATGCCCGGCTGGGAGGACGAGCACGCGCTGGTGCTCGATCATCTGGGACGAACCGACGAAGCGCTCCGGCTGCTGCAGCAGGCGGAGGGACGTGGGCCGCGCGAGCCGGCAGACATCGCGTCGGCGCGAGCGGTCATCCTGGCGCGTCGCGGAGAGCGCGCCAGGGTGACACAGCAGATCGCGGTCGCCGTGGCTCGGGGGAGCGGGCGCTCTCACTTCCACCACGCCGAGTACAACATCGCGACCGCCTACGCCCTGCAGGGGGATCACGCGAGGGCGCTGGCATGGCTCCGCCAGACTGCCGAAGATGGGCTGCCCTGCTATCCACTGTTCGCCGGGGACCCCTACCTCGACAGCCTGCGGCGGGACCCGCAGTTTGTCGCCTTCCTCGCACGATTGAAGGCCCAGTGGGAGAACTACAAAGCGACGCTGTGATCAGATCTCCGGCCGCTGTCTCGTCGGGGGTCGTGCTGTGCGTTTCTCACGACCCTCGGTTGATCTTCCAGCTTGCTGTTACGCCACCGCTGCCCAGAGCGTCGCGTGATTACTACTTGATGTCGTCACTGGGCCCTCTAACCGGCCGCATGGGTTAAGGGGTCGCGGGTTCAAATTCCACCGCCCCACTTGGGTGAAAAGAAAAGGCAAGCCTCGCATCGAGATCGTACCGCAAGGCTCGCTCCTTTTTTCTCCCGACGACCGCCTGTACGTGCATCAGAGGCCTTGAGCTTGGTGTGCACCCTGGAATCATGGGCTAGAAACGGACCCGTGCGGCCACTTGGATCTGGTAGTAAGAATAAGGGCTTTCTACAGCATAGGGCGTGAAGTTTGGATTGAACGTAAACACCGGCTGCGACTCAAGGAGGCCCGGAGTCTGACGGGTTTGGGCGAGGAGTGCCGTATTCGGAGCCTTAAGCAGTCCCCAATGGCGGTTGAGCAGGTTCAGGAAGTTGAAGATATCCACCTCCAGCAGGAGTGCCTGACCGTGCCGGTACGGCAACGACTGGCGCAGGGACAGGTTCAGGGTATTCCGCCAGGGGCTCCGGCAACTGTTGCGCGCCATGATCCGGCCACGCTGGGTGTTGAGGCACGGGGTGCTGCTCAAGAATTTGTCGAAGCCGGCCTGCTGCGTTGCCACATCTGCCCTAGGAGTCGCGTCGAAACGGATTTCCGAGGTGTCGTAGACGTTCTTTGGTATGTAGACTGGATCGTTCTGATTCGTGCCATCAGCGTTCAGGTCTCCGAACCGCGGATCGGCGTTCGCGAGGTAGGTGAACGGAAAGCCCGCGTCGCCGAGGTACACCACCGACACGTCCGTTCGCCAGCGACGCCACGGAAAGCTGTAGGTGGTGCTGAAGACAATCCGCAATGGCAGGTCGTAACCGGAGACGCCGACACGCTCGTCGTCCTGGCGACCGGAGAGGGCGCGGCCGAACTGCCATCCGTCCAAGGCGGTGACCGAGAGGAGCGTCTGCACGTCCCGCACCCGTGAATAGGCGAAAGCGCCGGCGAACTGGAAGTTGCCGTTCAAGCGCTTTTGTACCTGCACTGTCGCGTTGTACGAGTAGTTGTGCGATTGGTTGACCAGGTCGATGACCGGTGAGAACCGGGTGGTGACGAGATTGGGTCGCGCGAAGCCGGTCGTGTCGATCTGGCCGTAGCGAGTGCGGCCGAACCGATCCACTCCCACCGGTCCCGCCAGGTTTCGGTTGACGTAGAAGAAATCGTTGAGGTTCTTGGTGTACAGCCCTTCCACCGTCGCCTCAAGACCCCACGGAAGCTGTCGGTCGTAGGCAACCGAAACACGCAGCGTCGTTGGGAACTTCAGCCGTTCGTCCAGCAGATTCACCGCCGGCGTGGGCGGTGCTCCACCAACACAGGCAGTCGGTGGATTTGCATAGTCCGGAACGAACATGGGAGCGGGCCCCGCTCTGCCGAGGCCGCATTGCAGGACAGCGACGCCTTTGCCATCATTGGCGAACGCGTTGATCAGCCACGCGAGGGGCGGATCGCCTGCAAACACACCGAGGCCTCCGCGGATCACACTCCGGGCTGCGCCCGTGAGGTCCCAGTGGAAGCCGACCCGGGGGGACCACAGGACGCGTCCCGAAGGAACGACGTCGGTGCGTCGGACGAAAAACGAATCGACGGCAGCGACGTACGTTGGCCGGTTCATCAGGATTGGCAGGTCAACCCGGAGACCGTACGTCAGCGAGAGACGGCGCGTCAATTCCCACTCATCCCCCGCGTACAAGCCAAGTTCGACGCCGCGCAGTGTTGCGTCTGCGTCTCCCAAATCCGTGATAAGGGAATAGCTCACCGCGGTGTCGCGCTTAAGAGAGTCGAGACTCGAAAAGCCCCAAACCCCGAAAGAGCCGCGGAGCTGAGATAGTCGGAGCCGGTAGACCTGGGCCCTCGTTCCGATCGTCACGCGGTGTGCCCCCACGGGGAGCGAATAATTGTCGGTGACGTCGAAGACAGCTTGGTCGAGCAGATTCCCCTGTGCGAACTCCACGGCACCGGCCTCCAGGAACGCAAGGCCCGGAGCAGCCGCATTGGGCACTGCGACACGCACGAGTGGCGCTTTGACCGCCGGCGTGATCCGGAGCGGGAGGGTATTGTAGCCGAGCATCAGTTCGTTCCCGGCACCGCTCGGAAACGACGTGTAGAACGCAGCGGTGGCTGCGTGCTTAGTGACGACCTGGCTCCGCGCCAGCGATGACAGCGGAAAGCAGGCCGGCGCGGGACAAGAGAAGTTGAGCGGGTCGGGGCGCGAAAACGCGTTGGTGTCGGCTCGGCTGTAGATGTAGCGCAGCACAAGACGCGTGCGCCATCCTGGAAACGCGACGTCGAGGCGACCGAAGAGATTGATGAAGGGGTTGTCGGTTTCTACAAGCGCCGCCGAGCCGGCGGGGATGCCTTTGGCCTCGAGGATTCGAATAAATGAGTCGATGTCCGCCGTGGCAACGGGGACCGGTGGCGATGCGAACGCTCCCTGCCCGACGTAAGGCCCATTCCCCGGCGCCGTCCGATGCTGGAACTCGGGTGCGACAAAGAAGTGGACCCGATCGTGCACGATGGGGCCACCCAGCGAAAACCCGAACTGCGACTGATTGTACCGGGTGCCACCGGAAGCAGAACCTCCCGCGAGCCCGTCGCTCCGGCCGTAGAAGAATGCGCTGCCGTGGAGCTCGTTCGTGCCGTTGCGTGTAACCGCGTTGATGAGCGCGCCAGCGAAGTTTCCTAACCGCACGTCGTACGGCGAAAGCAAGATCTGGTATTCCCGAACCGCCTCGAGTGAGATCGGTTTGCCTCCCCACACGGCGCCGGCGGCGTTCCGCGCATAAATGCCTTGGTCGCTGGCGCCGTCGAGCTGGATGCTGTTGAAGCGGTAGCTCACCCCACCACCAGATGGGCCGTCCCGAATAGCGATCTGTGGGACCAGCGCAACGAAGCCATACAGGTCGCGATTCAGGGTCGGCAGGCGGCGGAGTAGAGAATCCGACACCCGGTACTCCACGCCAGTTGTCGACCGCGACAGGGGACCCGCGACGGCCTCGACGGTGAGGGGGGCGAGTTCAGTGACGACGGTGGTCAGGGTGAAGTCCGCCCGCACGGCTTGACCGACCGCGAGGGTGAGGTAGTCGCGGGTCTGCGTGCGGAACCCGACCCGCTGCACAACGACCGAATATGGGCCCCCCGGCTCTAGCCCCCGAATGAGGTATCGGCCTCCCGCACGCGTGCTCCCGAGCGCCACGAAGCCCGTCGCGCGGTTGATGACCTGGATACTGACGGAGTCAATCGCACGACTGCTGTCATCGGTGACGACTCCGGTGACCGATGCCGTCGTGACACCCTGCGCGCCGAGAGCACACGGCTCGAAGCTCACTAGCAGGGTTAGAGCGCAGCACAGGCCGAGCCCCGCCGGTAGCGCCAAGTCAGGAAACCTTCAGCCAGATCGCTTGGAACCGGGGCTGGGCCCCGACGGGTAACCCATCCCGGCCGGTCACCCCGCCAAGGACGGCGGCCGTGGTGAGCCCCCGCGTAGCCAGGGGTGCACCGGTCATCAGCGCGAGTGCGAGCGGGCGCAGCGTGAGGCCTCTAACCCTTCGGCCGTAGCAGCTGTTGGAACGGTGCATAGTCGTGCAGCGGCTCGAAGCACGGATCGGCATGAAGGGTGGCGATCGGCTGCTCCCAGAATTCGCCGGTGAGCCACAGTCCCTCCTGGTGTGCCTGGGCGATCAAGCGCACCGCGCTCGGTCGGTCACCCAGTTGTGCGGCGATGCAGGCGCGCCAGTAGGCGGGGAACCCCTGCAAGAAAGGGCGCGAGCGTGCGGCGAGGACGCTGTCAGCCTGCGCCGCCTCCCGCCGATCGCCGCGTTGTGCCGCGAGGGCGCCCCGAACGCCCTGATAGGTCAGGCTGTCCGGGTGTTCCCGCGCCAGCTCCTCAGCAAGGACGCGCGCCGGTTCCCAGCGCCGATCCGCGTACCACGTCTGCAGGCGCAGGCGCCGGGCGGGTTCGGTACCTCGCTCCTGTGCGGGGCGCCCGTCGAGCCAAGCAAGGGCCCGATCGAGGACCGAGTCGCTCGCCGCACGGTACCCGTGTGCGCGTAGCTCCAGGGCTGTTTCCCGGATGACCGCCGCCGGCGTCCGCCAGGGGTGCGGCCTCTGTGCCGGGAGCTCATCGAGAAGTTCGCTGACCTCTCGGACGCGCCCGAGCGCGGCCAGGGCTAGCGCTTCCTGCCTCAGCGAACCGAGGTTGCTCGGGTTCAGCCGCCGCTGGAGTCGGGCGGCCTCGAGTTCCTGGTCATGCTGTCCCAGCGAATGGTACGCCGCGGTCAACCAATAGAAATAGTACGGCCAGTCCCGCAGCGCGCCGCGGTCGGGATGCAAACGCCGGAGAATCGTGATCGCCTCGCGCGGACGGTCGATGAGCACCGCGTCCCGCCCGAGGTATGCCGCCATGAGCTCTGACCCAGGCAAAGCCTCGGCCAAGAGCCGGGCGTTCTGGTAGACGGCAGGCAGGTCCCCGTGACACTGTGCGACCCATCGGTCCAACAGGAGCCGGTCCACCCGCGCGAGGCGCTCGGGAACCGTTTCAAGCTTCTTCCGGAGCCCCTCGGTTTTCTCGCACTCAAACCGCCACCAATGGGCGAATGCCGCCCACACGAGCGGGAGTGTGTACGTCGAATCGAGGGTGGCCGCACGGTACAGCAAGCGCACAGCCTCAGCGGTATTCAGCCGGTTCATGGCATCGACCCCGGAAGCGAACTCCCGATAGGCGGCGTAGCTCGGGGGCTGACTCGAGCGTCCTTGCCAGTCCTTCAGTCTGGGGTCGAGTACCACGGCGAGGCTGGCGATGATGCGCTGGCGTAACGCGGCGATGGCTGGCCGCGGATCGGCCGACGTGCCAAGCACCGGGCCCAGACTACGAGCCAGCTCACGCCGGCGCTCGTCGGTGATTTGCGCCGTGAACTCGAGACTGTCACCAGAACGGAAGAACGCGCCCCACACGGCGACCTCGGACCCAGTGGCGAGCGCGAGGCTGTGGGCGGCCTCGGCTTCGTTGGGCGCCGCACCACCGCCCGGCGGCGGCTTGGCTCCGGGATCGGCCACTTCTACGAGCCCCGTCTCGGAGAGTCCCCGGGTGATCCAGTCGGCTGCGAGCTCTCCCAATCGGTTGAGGCTCGTATCGCCGGTGCGGTTCGCGAACGTCGCCACCACGACTCGGCCAGTGCTGAGGTCGGGCTCGCGCGTGCCACGCACGTACAGCCCACCCCCGACGAGCGCCACGGCCACTGTGATCACTGCGCTCGACCAAGCAACCCGTCGCACGCCGAGTCTTCGTGAGCGGGGGGGCCTAGGGGAGGCGGGAACCCCAGGCGTCGACGGGATCTCCGCAGAACCCGCAAATGCGATGGGGAGCCGTTCGGGCGCCGTCCGGGCTGCATCCCGCGCTCGCACGGTGCCGATCAACGCGGCGGTCTCCGGGGCAGGCTTGACCTCGTAATCCTTGGCAACTCGCTTGGCAAATTCCTCATACACCTGCACGGCACCCGCCCGATCGCCGAGCTCGTCGAGGAGCGTGATGAGCCGACGGAGTGTTTCTTCGTCATCAGGCACGAGGGCCGCCGCACGGCGTGCCCACTGAGCAGCGAGCCTGACATCGCCCTCCGCTTTGCTGCGTTGTGCGAGCGTCCACGCAGCGTGGCACGCACGGTCCCGCAGCCGCGATCGCTCATCCTCTAGCCAGCGCTCGAATTCGGGCGACCCCGACAGGAAGAACCCTTCGAGCAAACCCCCGCGGTAGAGCTCCAACGTACCATTCAAATCGCCAGTGTCTGAGGCCTGCCGGAAGACGCGCACATCACACCAAAGCTGCTGTTCATCGACACCCACCTCCTCGTCGCCTCGGCTCGTGAGCACGTCGGCGTGGAGCGCCCGTCGTAGGCTGTGCAACGCCTGCCGGAGCGCAGCCCGGGCATGCTCCTGGTCGAGTTCCGGCCACAAAAGCGCCAGTAGCGCGTCTCGGCGGTGAAAGCGGTGGGGGGAGGCGGCGAGAAAGGCCAGGAGGGCGACACGCTTCGGCTGCGTGAGGACGGTGTCGAGCTGGAGCCCGTCACTCCCCCACAGTTCAAGTCCCCCGAACAACCGAAGCGTGATCACATGCGCCCCCATGCCCCGGCCGTGTTCGCCGTGGCATCCGCACAGGGCGACGGTGCCTGGTGACGCTGCGCTGACGCGGGAGTCACGGTCACCTGACGGGTGCGTCGTACTGTGCGATCACGCCTAAGCTACGGGCCGCGTCATCGGCCAGCAATCACAGCGGCGCGTGGGACGGACGCGGCAGTGCCCCACGGCGCGATCCTACAGGAGGAACACAATGAAACCGCTCGCAAGGACTTTCGAGGTGGCCCTCGGCCTCCTCACTTTCGCCTTAGGGTGCGATCGGGCCCCGGGACCACTCGGTCCGAACGCCCTGAATCCGCGAGCCGCCGTGGCTGCTAGAGCAGAGCCGCCAGTGGGCAGCTGGAGTCCGCTGGCATCCATGTCGACGGCTCGGTTCGGGCTCGCGGCAGCGACTGGGAGTAACGGGATCGTCTACGCCATCGGCGGCTCGACCGGTCTGGCGGTCACCACAGTGGTCAGCACCGTGGAGGCGTACGACCCCACTACGGACCGCTGGTCGGCTGTGGCACCGATGCCGAGCGCCCGCCGCTACCTGATGGCGGCGACCGACCGGCACGGGCGCATCTACGCGATCGGCGGCGCGGCCCCCCCGGCCCTCGCCGGGTTCCGCAACACAGTGCAGCGATACGATCCGCAAACCGATAGCTGGGCCACGGTCGCGCCGCTCCCGGCTCCGCGGTGCTGCGGTGCAGTCGCGACCGGACGCGACGGCAGGATCTATGTCGCCGGCGGATTCAACGTGCAGGGACAGATCGGCGCTGTAGACGCATACGACCCGGAGAGCGACGCGTGGGAGAGCGTGGCCCCCCTACCCAGCCCGCTCGCTGGAGGGCCGGCGACGGCAGCCTGGTCGAACGGACTTATCTACGTAATGGGCGGCATCACGGGAATTAACACCATCCCCACGGTCAGGCGGTACGATCCCTGCGCGGACACATGGGCGACCGTGGCGAGCATGCCGACACCTCGCCGCTTTACCGACGCCGTGCTGAGCCGTGGCGGCCAGATCTATGTCCTCGGCGGCACCGTGGGGTCCGTCGGCTTTCCTGGGACGCAGGTACTGGCCGTGGCCGAGCGTTACGATCCCGTCTCGGACACCTGGGCGACAACCGCTCCGTTGACCACGCCTCGCGGAGCTCTCGCGGCTGCCGTCGGTCCCGGCGGCACCATCTTCGCCATCGGCGGCTACGACGGCAGCAGCGTCCTCGCCTCTGTCGAGGCGTTCACCCCGGGTCCGCCGGACGTGTCGGACCGAGGAATTGCCCACGGTGCCGGCGGTGCAGTCGCTCCGCGGTGCGGCGGGGGTCAGTTCGACGCGCAATGACACAAGGCCGCGCCGAACGCGTTGCAGCGCAGCGCTGGTAGCGGCCAAAGGAGACGCCTATGATCACCCACCGGATAACACAAGGGTCGCTTCTGGCTGCCGCACTGCTCCTGGGCACCGCGTGCAACGATACGACTTCGCCGTCGCTCTCGGCAGTCACGTCGGTGACCATCGCTCCCGCTGCGGATAGCCTCGTCGTCGGAAAAACGATCCAATTGACAGCTACGACCCAAGACGCGACCGGGCACACGCTGACAGGCCGGGTCGTGGTATGGACGAGTTCAGACACCACCAAAGCCAAGGTCACCGCTGCGGGGCTCGTGACGGGCGTCGCCGTCGGCTCAGCCACCATCACCGCGACCAGCGAGCGTAAGAGCGGGACGGCGGCGCTCACCTTGATCCTGGTGGCGGTGCCTGCGCAAGTAACTGTATCGCCCTCGTCTATCACAACCGTCATTGGGGGGTCGGTGCTGTTCCAGGCCTATCTGGACTCAGCCGGCTTCGCCCTCGACGGCCCCGTCACGTGGACAAGCAGCAACCCGGCGGTGGCCATCGCACGCGACACGTTAGATTTCGGCGTGACGCAGGGGTTCGTGACGGGTGTGTCGACCGGCGCGGCAACGATCACTGCGACAAGTTTACACGGCAAGGGCACCGCAACAGTGGTGGTGGCCCGTGTGGCGTTCGTCGCGGTGAGCGCGGGCGGCGTTCACAGCTGCGGGCTCACTACGAATGGTGCGGTATTCTGCTGGGGGAATGACAACTTTGGTGCCCTCGGCGCTCCGATAACCACAGACTTCACGCAGTGTCTCATCCTGGACCTTGTGAATCTGCCCTGTAGCGCTTCGCCCGTGGGTGTCACCGGTGGCCTTGCCTTTGCGACCGTACACGCAAGCGCGTACGGACAGGACGACGAGGACGCTGGTGGCGGCACCTGCGGGCTGACCGCCGGTGGCGCCGCGTACTGCTGGGGATTAAATGCCAACGATGACGTTCATCCCGCGCGTGTTTTAGGACCTCCTTTCACAGCGATCAGCGTTGGCTTCTTGCACACTTGCGGCCTTTCGACGACCGGGGCCGCCTACTGTTGGGGACTATGGAATTCAGGCGGACAGCTCGGCTCGGGCGATACCGTCAGCCGCACGAGCCCTACGCTGGTCACGGGTGGACTCACGTTCAAGGCAATCAGCGCTGGCAACTTCCATACCTGTGGCCTCGTGCTCGACGGCGCTGCCTATTGCTGGGGATCGAACTCCTGGTACTACAATGGCGGGGGCTGGCTCGGCACCGGCGACACGCTCAACCGCGCCGTCCCGACGCCCGTTATCGGTGCGCTCACGTTCGCAGCAATCAGCGCTGGCGGCTACCACACCTGCGCCCTCACAACGAACGGCGTTGCCTACTGTTGGGGATCCAATTCGTTCGGGCAGCTCGGCACCGGGGACACTATCACCCACACCGTGCCGACCCCCGTGGCGGGGGGGCTGACGTTCGCAGCAATTAGTGCAGGCAATCGCCACACCTGCGGTCTCACAACGAACGGCGTCGCGTACTGCTGGGGCCAGTGGAATCCGGCACCCCTACCCGTTGCGGGCGGTTTGACGTTCACGGGGATAAGCGCCGGCGGCGTGCACACGTGCGGCCTGACGAGCAACGGCACGGCGTATTGCTGGGGGGGCGGCTTGGAGGGTCAGCTCGGGAACGGCGCGTACGCTGACCGCAGCAGCCCGCACAAGGTGCTGGGCCAGCCATGACATTACGGCCGCGAAACGGTTCGGCCAACCGACCGTGGGCAAGCTCTGGCGAGTAGACGTGTCGGTGAGCGCTTGGCTCTCTCAATCGATTCCGGAGGGCCCCCTAAACGACAACCCTCCAAAGCCGTTTCAGGGGGGCCTGTGCTGTGAGTAGTGCTGTGAGTTTCTCACGACACTCGGTTGATCTTCGGTCCCGCTGTTACGACACCGATGCCCAGAACCTCGCGTGATTGCTACTTGGTGTCGTAACTCGGGCCGCTAACGAGTCGGATGGGGTTCAGCGGGTCGCGGGTTCAAATCCCGCCGTCCCGACCGAGTGAAGATCAAGCCCTGCAGCGACTTTCGCTGTGGGGTTTTTTCTTCGCCTGCGCCCCGTGTTGTGAGTTTTGTTGTGAGTCCGACTCAGCAGCTCACAATCCGCTGCGTCGGATGCAACACCACCCGCTTCACTGTCTCGGCATCGGGCTGCTGATACGAACGAAGCAGCGCCTCCTCGTTCTTCCCGCCCCCGGGCTTCCATCACATCGCGTACCGGGTAGCCCTTCCGTTCCGTGGCCCATTTGCGACGTATCGAGTGCCACATCGTCCACCGCTCGCGCGGGATTTCTGCGATCTCGTACGCCTTCCTGAGCCAAGTGTCAAACAGGTGCCGACTGCACGGCTTGTGCGGGTCCTTCGGTGCTCTGAAGACGGGCGCGTTGCCGATCGCGCCCTGCGCCCGCCTGGTTGCGGCCAACGCATCCTTCACCGGGTCGGTCATCGGGACGATCTGCTCGAATCCAGTCTTGTCCGTCTCGGCGCGCCAGCGGATGGTGCCATTGGATCACGCTTGACAATAAAAGTTGTCAAGGATATCATCTCCTCATGCTCGACATCCAAGTCATCGATGATCCGGCGGCGGCGACGGTGGCCTTGGAGCCGATGCGAAGCCGACTCCTCTCCGAACTGGCCGCGCCCGCCTCGGCGGCGACGTTGGCCACGCGGGTCGGCTTGGCTCGGCAGAAGGTCAACTACCACCTGCACGCGCTGGAGGCGCATGGGCTGGTGCGGCTGGCCCAGGAACGCAAGTGGGGCGGGCTGACGGAACGGCTGCTCGTCGCGACGGCCGCTTCCTACGTCGTTTCGCCGAGCGCCTTGGGCTCGGTCGCCGTCGATCCGAATCGGGAAGTCGATCGGCTGTCCGCGAGCTATCTCATCGCCTTGGGCGCACGGGTTGTCCGCGAGGTGGGCGATCTCGTTCGTCGTGCGAAAAAGGCGGGCAAACGCCTGGCGACCCTGGCGGTGGATACCGAGGTTCGCTTCCGATCGCCAGCGGACCGGGCGGCTTTCAGCGCCGAACTCACCGAGGCCATCACGAAACTCGTTTCAAAATACCACGATGAATCCGCCCCCGGCGGCCGCGCGCATCGCCTGGTGGTCGTGGCGCACCCTCTGCCGCAGAAGTCCGACTCCAAGGAGCCATCATGAGCGTGAAAAAAGAAGCCTCCGGACGCCGTTCGATCCAAGTCGAAGTCGAGGTCCCGGGCACGCCGGAGGAAGTCTGGCAGGCCATCGCCACCGGGCCGGGCATTTCGTCCTGGTTCGTGCCGGCTGACTTCGAGGAGCGCGACGGGAAGCCCGTCGCAATGAAGTTGAACTTCGGTCCGGGCATGGAGTCCCGCTCCGTGGTGACGGCCTGGGATCCGCCGCGGATGTTTGCCGCGCAGGGCGAGGGCTGGGGTGGCTCGCCGCCCATCGCAACCGAGTGGAGCGTTGAAGCGCGCGGAGGAGGCATCTGCGTCGTTCGCATTGTCCATAGCCTTTTCGCCAGCACGGACGATTGGGACAACCAGCTGGAAGGCACCAAGTCCGGATGGTCTGGTTTCTTCCGCACCCTGCGGATCTATCTCACGCACTTCCGTGGCCAACGTTCCGCGATCATGCAGTTCGTGGCTCCCGTCGAGGGAACCGAAGCGGACGCCTGGGAAACGCTGACCGCGGCATTGGGAGTGAAAGGCCTGAGCGTCGGGCAGCGTTGGACGGCGCCCGCGGGTGTCCCGGCACTCAGCGGCGTGGCGGAGTACGTCAGCCAGAGTCCGTACGACGCCCTGCTCCGGCTCGACAAGCCGGGGCCGTGCGTAGCCGCCCTTGGCGCCTTCAACTTGGGCGGCCAGAGCATGGTTGCGCTGAACTTCTACCATTACGGCAATCAGGCGGCCGAGACCGTCGCCCGCGAGACGCCGCCGTGGCAAGCGTGGATCCAGGAACGCTTCCCGATGCCGACGGAGCCGAGCAAGAGCGGGATACTCAAATGAGAGAGCTCAAAATCATCGAACACGTCTCGCTCGACGGCGTGATCTCGCCCGGCGGACCGGGCGAATACGGCGACGACTACGCGAATGGCGGATGGACGGCACCGTATCGAAGTCCGGCTGGGGCAGCGGCCGTCGTCGAGGCACAGGGCACGGGCTTCGACCTGCTGCTTGGCCGCCGCACCTACGATCTCTGGGCCAACTTCTGGCCAAAGGTTAAGGGCGGTCCGTTTGCGGACGGTCTGAACGCCGCGAGGAAATACGTCGCGACTCACAGGCCGGAGAGCCTCGGATGGGGTCCGGTCGGGGACCTGGGAACAGACGTCATGGCGGGCGTTCGCCGCGTCAAGTCAACGGACGGCCCTGACCTGATCGTCTGGGGAAGTTCGACGCTGACGTCCGTGCTGCTTGACCAAGGCCTGGTCGACGAGGTGGTGCTCGCCGTCTACCCGGTCTTGCTGGGCCGGGGCAAACGCTTCTTTTCGGACAGCGTTGACCCGCGCGAACTCGCTCTCGTCAGCACGACAACCATGCCATCCGGCGTCATCCTCACTACTTACAAGTTCGCCGGGGCTTTGAAGACCGGATAGTTCGACGACGCGACATCGTTAGTGAATACCGGAACGCCGTAATCTAGCAGGCATGAAAGATGTGCCTAAGGCGATTGAAGCCGTATGGAAGATCGAGTCCACATGGCTCATCGCGCTCTCGCGTCACTCCACCTTGGAGTGCTGCAGGCACTCATGGCCGGCTCCTTTCGACTCGGACGTAGGAACTGCTACGGTTGTCAACGGCGACCGACAGGCGGGCCCAGTACGACCCCGCGCGCCCGCCGCCAGGCCTCGGGTCCTGCGACCCTCACTTCGCGAGGCCGATTTGCTTCAGGAAATCCTGGCTCTCCCAGAAGAGCCACTCATGGTCCATCCGCCCGTTCACCCAGTGGCCGATCGTCGCCATGCCGATCGCGAACCGCTGGCCCGTGGGGGCAATGGTCTTCCCATCTGGCGTGGGCATAGGCCGCGTGAAGGTGCCGGTCATGACGCCGGTGACCGCCGTCCAGCTACCGGAACCGAAGCGTATCGGGTGCACCTTGATCGTGATGTCTGGCCCCCAGACGAAAAGGGCCTTCAGGTCCTCGATGTGCTTCTCGATCCCCCGCGTTTCGTGCCCGTCCGGCCAGGTCACGACGATGTCCTGGGCGTGACTCTCTTGGAGCCGGTCCCATTTCTGGTTGCTGAAGACGTCGAAGTCGAGCACGTCGAAGGTCTTGAGGTCTCGCTCCACGGCGGGCGCCTGGCGCTCGGGCGGCGGCGGTGGGTACTGCGGGCGCTCGGCGGGCGTCTGGGCGAGCGCGGGCACGGCAGCGCCGACCAGGACCGCCGCGGCAAGGAGTGCGCGGGACAGCGACTGAGTGGTTGTCATACGTCCTCCGCGATCAACGGGTTTGTACCGGGTTCCCCACCACGACCCCCTGTACGTGCCTCGTGTTGGCCTGCCAAGGCGACTAGAACGTCGACGTCACCCCGGCCAGCACGCGCCGCCCGATCACCGAGCCACCGTAGACCTGGAAGCGCTGCTGATCGAAAAGGTCGGTAGCGTAAGCGTACACGCGGACGTGGGGACTGATGCGGTAGCCGGCGTTCAGGTTCACGATCTGGCTCGCCGGGACCTCCCCGTCCCAAACGCCCGTCGTCCAATGGTACCGGGGCACGATGCGCGCATCCACGCTCAGGTCGACGCCCTGGCGGCTCGCGTACTGGAGCGCCAGGGCACCCTTGTGCTGCGGGGTGTTCGGGACCAGCACGTTGCTCACGAGGCGGTTCTGCCGGATGGCGAAGTTGTACCAGGTGTAACTGGCACTGAGGGTCAGCCCGTTGGTAAGTGCCGCGCTGCCGCCGAGCTCGACGCCCCACTCGTCGACGGTGCCCACGTTCCCATACGAGAGGACGATGGCGGTCGTGCCGTCGGCCAGGCGCGTGAGGCCATTCTTGACTGTGCTGAGGGCGGTGAGCGTACTCAGCACTGCTGCCTCTACTTTGGCACGCGAGGCAGCGGGCACCGCGGGCGGCGCGGTCCACGGCTGATAGGCAGGGTTCAATCGCGTGGTTCCGGCCGGTAAGAGGCCGGTTTGGAAGCTCTGTACGCGGGCGTCATACGCGTCCAGGGTGACGAAGACGCGCCGACCGAACTGCCCCTTGTAGCCCACCTCGTAACTCGTCATCGTCTGTGGCACGAGACGAGGGTTGCCGAACGCAGACTCGGGTACCACGGCGGAATTGGTGAACAGCGTCCCGAGCGGCACGTTGGCGAGGGCGGGACTCACGGAGGGATCCGCCCGGAGCTTTGCCTCGATCGCGCTCAGGTTCTGGACACCGGGGCCGGCGGGCCGCCCCCCAAAGAGGCTGGGCAGCGCCGGAGTGAGAAAGGCGTGGTCCACTGTCAGGCGCAGCGCGTGGTTCTAGGCGGGGGTGAAGACAAGCGCGCCCTTGGGCGACAGCCGTGCGGGGAAGAGGTCACTGTCGTCCCAGCGCACCGCGCCGATCAGGCGCACGTGCCCGACGCCGTATTCGAGCTGCGCGAACGCGCCATAGTACTGATCGCTGCGGTCGTCGTTCGCCGGGCCCAAGACCGTCCCTTGGGAGTTGACCGTGTTGTCCTGGACCGAGGCCCCCACCACCACGCGGCCGGCATCCCCGTGGAACGTGCGGCTCGTGCGGCCCTCCAGGTGGAAGACGCTCTCGTCATCGTACAGCGTCGTCCCTGTGGTCAGCCCGACTTGCGAAAACGACGCACCAGAATACCAGATGGAGACGGCACTCCCATCCGCGTCCCAGGCGAGGCGCGCCCAGGGGCGTAGGACTCGGGGCGATTGATTGCGGCCGGTGCCGCTGAGGAAAACTGAATTCTCCACCCTCGCCGTCCCGCCCTCGAGCGTGACGATGGAGCCATTGGCCGCGTAGTAGTCGACCCGCGCGGACCCGTAGATGGTGACGAGGGGGTCGGGCGTGCCGAGGGCGTGGCCGGTCACGGGATCCTTGGTCTGCCCGATCAGGGGCAGACTGTCCGGTTTCGGACTCGGCGGCGGCGTCGCCGTGGCGGGCGCATACTCTCGCTTCCAGTCCGCACTGTCCTTGCTAGTGCGGGACCGCGTCCAGTCGTCGCTGCGGGTGTAGCCGAGATTCACCCGATACCCGAGCCGATCATGGAACCACTCGCCCGCCTGCCGCAGGTCGGCCCGCGCGGTGCCGAGCTCGCCACCCCCGAGCGTGAGCTTCGTCCCAACGACGTCCCGGGCGGCCGG
>WNFC01002101.1_pt1 | contig 29723 bp, 28 predicted proteins | sample 5400541 | NCBI WGS metagenome assembly WNFC01 (sample SAMN13153342, study PRJNA577476) | soil metagenome | isolation source: 120 cm saprolite under Douglas fir tree site 2 hole 2 replicate 1 | place: USA:California | collected 2015-04-18
GGGAGCGAGTTGGGCGGCCCGCAGCAGCATGACGGCCTGGTGCAGGACTGCGGACCGCGAGGGCATTCCTTGAGCGTGGGCATAGGAGTCGAGGAACTCGATGTCGTCCTCCGGCAGGCTGACACTCACCTTCATACTTTGGATACTACCTCCGGTACGACCACTCCGACCGGGGATCAACGAGCTTGGCGGCGGCCGGGGGTGCCGGTAGCGGCTACCGCGTCCGGGGATCGGCGAACACGGCGGCGGCCAGGGCCAGGCGGCGGCGGCCGGGGTGCCGTGGCCTGGTCAATGTCCCAGCAGCTGATGGGCCGCGTCGGTCAGTTCCGCGGCGAATGACGACTCCGTGCTCGCCGTGCCGGGGCCGGGGTTGAAGTTCAGTTCCTGGCGCACGTGGCCCGCCTGGTCGATGACGAACGCATAGTCGCCGTGGCTGATCATCGCCCCGGCCGGGAGGACCTGCATGGGCAGCCCGTAATCACTCCACACCTGGTCGAGCTGTGCCCCGCGGCCGGTCAGGTACCGCCAGTTCGGCAGCGTATCGAGGCCTTCCTGGCGGTCGAACGCCCGGAGGTAGGCGACCTGGGTGTAGAGGGGGTTGTAGTTGATCGCGACGAGCTCGACGTGCCGGGAATCCGCAGACAGCAACTGGCCGGCCTGGCGGAATTCCTGCCCCATCAATGTGCAGTCGGTGGTACAGACCGGATCGAGGAACGTCAGCAGCACCACCTTCCCCCGCAGGCTTGCCAGCGTGACCGTCCGGCCGTGCTGGTCGGTCAGGATGAAGGGCGGCGCCCGGAAGTTAACCGGGGCGCTGGAACCGTCGATGGCCTGGGCCAGGATGGTGTCGGCGACGGGGCTGGCCTGGGCCGCCACCATCGGGGCCGCACCGAGGATGATCACGCCGACCGCCCCCGCCGACGCCACGGACTGGATGCTGGCGGCCGCTAGCGACTCGCGCACGGACGCCAGCGACTGGCGCACCGACGTCGGCCGGATCCGGTCCCGCCAGCCAGCCACTGGCACCCCGGTGCTGGCGGGTTCCCCCGCCTGTACTCCTGCGCGGGCTGGTTCCGTCGCCGGCACCCGGGTGCCGGCCGCTTCCGCCGCCTGTACTCCCGCGCAGGCTGGTTCCGCCGCCGGCACCGGCACGCTGACCAGAGCGAGGTATCCGGCGACGGCCAGCAATGCCATCGGGATCATGCTGTTGGGGTCGGTGCCGAGCCCGCCGAAGAAGCCGAAGTCCTCCATCAGTACCCAGTCCGCCAGGCACAGCACCGTGAAGCCAATGACCGCCGGGCGGATCAGCCTCAGCTGCCCGCTCAGAAACGCCGCGCCGGTCAGGGCGAGCACGGCCACGACGAAGAGGTTGACCGCGAACCCGTGCGCGGCATCGAACGAAGCGAAGCCAGAGACCCAGGCGGAAAGGATGTGAGGCTGCGAGGTCTGCGACATCGTCTGGATCATCCCCGTGAGCGTGCCCGGGTGCCCGTGCGAGGTGCCCTGCCAGAACCCCCGGCCTGGCCACGCCTGGAGCACCGCCATCCCGGCCAGGAACAGCCCCATCCCAGCGAGAACCGCCCGGCCGAGCCGCTGCTTGAGCCACGTCCGCTCTGGCAACGCGATCAGGGCCCCGGCCACCGCGTAGATGAGAACTGCGCCGGGTGCGCCGAACAGCCAGGTCAGGCCGGGGGCGAAGATCCCGCCGAAGGATTCGCCGAACGCCCAGACCACCAGCGCCCAGCCAACGCTGACCAGCCCGGCAAGCCGGGACCAGGAGCCCCGCGCCGCGGCCAGCATCCAGACGCCGATCCCGACCTGGATCCACACCGCTGCGGCGCCCGCCTGCATCGGGTGATACGACCAGGTCGTCCCGGCCCAGTTCACCACGTGCTGCACCCAACGCGGCGAGCTGGCCGCGATGGGCTCGATGACCTGGGAGGGAAGGCCCACCGCCATCTTTGGCTGGGCCTGCAGGATCCCGTCGAAGATCCACAGCAGGCCGAACCCGAACCGCAGCAGCTGCCGCCAGGCCGGCTCAGCCGGCGCGGCGCCCGGCGGGCCCGGCGTCGAAGCCCCCGTGCCATTCTGGGCAGCTGTACCTTCCTGGGCCGCGCTGCCTTCCTGGGCCGCGCTGCCTTCCTGGGCCGCGCTGCCTTCCTGGGCCGCGCTGCCTTCCTGGGCCGCGCTGCCTTCCTGGGCCGCGCTGCCTTCCTGGGCCGCGCTGCTTTCCTGGGCTGCGCTGCCTTCCTGGGCCGCCGCGGGCACCCATGACCGCACGCTGACCCAGGCCAGCCCGAGCACAGCGAAGATCAGCAGGGCAATGAGCCCCTGGTGCACCAGCGCCGACTCGAACGCGGCGACCACCGTCGGGTCGCCGATATTAAGGCCTGAGTTCATCCCGGGCATGACGTCACCTGCTCCGTGATGCTGGCCTTCTCCTTCGCGAAGACCACCATCGCGGCGACGTTGTCAATCGCGTCTACTTTCTTCTCGACCCTGGCCGCGCACGCCGCGCATGTCATTCCCTGGACCGAAAGCTCAATCTCCCGCAGCCCAGATGACTCGCCGGCCGTCGCAGCCGATGATGCCACGTCCATCCTCCAGTAATAAGGCCAGGCCACCAGATCACCATGGAAGGCCGCCCGCGGCGGCGGGGGCGGGACCTGCTGTTTGCCGCGGCGAAGCAGCTGCGTATGCCGCCGCACCGGAAATCTACACCCCCCAAAGACCCCGGCAATACAGGGACCTCAGAAAGCCAGGTGTCTTGGTTGATTTCAATACCCCGCCCCCAGTTCCCGGAATACCCTGGCCGGGTTCCCGAGATACCCTCAGGGGGTTCCTGAAATACTCTGAGGGGGTTTCAGTAATACCCTGCCGGGGTTCCGGAACCCCGGAACCCGAAGCCCAGTTGTGCCCATTCCGCAGAGTTATCATTGCGCAGGGCGCGGCTGGCGCCTTACGCTTTTCTGGTCGCCTGTAGCACACGGGCCAGCGGCAGCCGCGGGGAGGACACTGACGTGACAGGACCGTCGTGGCTTGCGGGCGCCTTCGCGGCAGTCATGATCGGCATCGCTCTCTACTGCGCGGGTCGGCTGGCCCTCTCCCGCCTGCGGCGGCGGGAAACCGAGTTCGATGCCGACGGGTTGCACGTTGCCATGGGCGTCGCCATGGCGGGAATGCTCGTGCCGCGACTGAGCCCACTGCCAGGCAGCGTATGGGAGGTGGTCTTCGGGAGCGCCGCGGTGTGGTTCGGGTGGCAGGCCATCCGCACCCGCAACGGCAGCGCTCCGGGCGGCTGGCGGTGCCCGCATCCGGTGCCGCATCTCGTCGAGTGCGCCGCCATGCTCTACATGCTCCTGGCGCTGCCCGGCTCTCGGCCCGCAGGCGCAGGAGCGGGAACGCCGATGCCCGGCATGGGCGGGTCCCCCGGCGCCGCGGGAGCCTTCCCGGCGCTCGCCGTCGTGCTGGCGTTGTTCATGGTCGGCTACGTCGTGTGGACCACCGACCAACTCGCGTCCATGGCGCGGGCCAGGACGGCCGTGACAGCCGCCTGGCATCAGCACGCGGGAGCCAGCCTGATGCTCGCCCCCCGGCTCGCCGCCTGCTACAAGATCGCAATGGGCATCACCATGGGCTACATGCTCATCCCGATGTTCTAAGGGCACGGTCCAGGTCGCTGATGACCTCCGCTGTCTCGTTCGCATAGCCGAGCGCCAGCCTGATGGTGCTGCGGTCCACCCCGATGCTCTTCAGCGCTTCGTTCGTCGCGATGGCCCCGGATCTCCCGGTCGTGATCCTCGGCGGGCTGGTCATGGGGGCCGGTCTCTCGCTGCTGTTCCCGTCGCTCGCCCTGATCGTCATCAACCGCACCGACAAGTCACAGCAGGGCGCCGCGCTGGGGGCGTTCACGTCCTTCTAGGACCTCGGGATCGCGGTCGGCGCCCCGGTCGCCGGGCTGATCGCCAGCGTCTCCGGCTACCCGGCCATCTACTACGTGATGGCCGGCTGCGCGATCGCCTCGGCGATTCTGTCGGCACCCGGGGCACTGCGGCGCGGGGCCGTCGCCCACCGGCCGGCGCAGGACATGGCAGGCGACGGCGTCCGGCGTCCGGCAGACTCCGTCGACTCGGCTGTCGACCCGGCCGGGGACCGCAGGGTGCCGCCATAAGGATGCCTCGCCGGCGATCCGCCTGAATCGTACGCAGCCTGCGCAGAGCCTTTCCATTGGCGGCGTAGCCTGGCTGGCGTGACCGATGGTGACGACCCGCTGGCCGGTGAGTCGCCACATGCCCTTCCGGCGATCCCGGCGTCAGCCGGCGCGATGATCTTTGACCGTAAAGGCCGGCTGCTGATCCTGAAGCCGACCTACAAGTCCGGGTGGACCATCCCCGGCGGCGTCATGGAGGCCGACGGCGAGACACCGTGGCGGGCCTGCCAGCGTGAGGTGCGCGAAGAGTGCGGCCTCCACGTGCGCACCGGCCGCCTGGCCTGCGTGGATTTCCGCCGCCCCCGGCCCGGCCGCCCAGGCGGCATCCGGTTCCTTTTTGACTGCGGCGCGCTCGACGACGCCAGCCTCCGCGCTGTCGTGCTCCAGCCCGAGGAGATCTCGGAGCACCGGATCGTCCGGGTGCCCGACGCGCTGACCCTGCTCAGGGGGCCTATCCGGCGGCGGGTCCGCGCCGCGTGCCGGGCTGCGGCGTTCGTCTACCTGGAGGACGGTCACCCGGTGCCGGGGATCGGACGATAGCCGGCCCTGGCCCGCGGGCCCCAGCGACGGCAGCTGAGGTCCTCGGATGACGCCGCGTCGGACCAATGCATTGCCTGACCTTTACCTGAAACAAACAGGCGACAGGCCAGGCCAGGCGGGTCACGAGAAACCCATGAGGCCAAGGCGACAGTCCTTGTTTGCGATTCCTATGATGATTACATACGCGGCCTGGACACCAGGAGGCCTTCATGACCGGCTGTAGTGCTGTGCCCGGTCTCTCCCTAGAGACACTTATGGCCCGGCCCGGCTTGGAATCACCCCGCTCACCCGGTTTCCGCTGGGTCTAATTCGGGGACTTTCTGCCCTACCCCCCGTGTGCGCTTTCGACGAAGGTGGGATGCAGGAAGGCAGGTGCTGGGATGGACCAGGATCGGCGCGTTGTGGTCGGTGTGGACGGGTCAACGGCCTCCCTCACCGCGCTGCGCTGGGCGGGGCGGGAGGCCGGGCTGCGGCAGGCCCGGCTGCATGTTATTTGCGTGATGGATCCCGGGCGGGTGCGGGCCGCGCCGTATGCGGGCTGTGCGCGGCGGTCGGCCGCGGAGGCTGAGAACGCAGTGCCCCGCGACGTCTGGCTCAAAGCCCGCGTGGACACCGCGCTGGGCGACAGCCCGCTGGTCACGGTGGACACGGAGGTGGTCGCCGGCCTGGCAGCCAAGGTGCTGATCAGCTGTGCCGCCGGGGCCGACCTGCTCGTGCTGGGCGATCCGGCGACTTCCCAGCACGACGTGATCGGCCCGGTGGCCCGGGCGTGCCTGCGGCACGCGCCCTGCCCGGTCGTGGTCGTCAGCGCCGAGATGAGCAAGCCGGTGCCTGCCTGACCTGAACAGCACAGTGCTAGCCCGGGGGACAACCCCCGGACCCCCGGGCCAAACCCCGCTCGGGGGCGAGCCCGGGGGACAAACCCCGGACCCCCGGCCAGCCGTTCAGGCGGCGATCGCTGACCTCGACCTGGCTGGCTCCAGCGCCAGGTCGAGCACTTCGCGGACATCGCTGACCGGGTGGATCTCCAGCGCGGCGCGCACCTTCTCCGGCACATCGTCCAGGTCAGGCTCGTTGCGCTTGGGGATCAGCACCGTCGTGATGCCAGCCCGGTGCGCGGCGAGCAGCTTCTGCTTCACCCCGCCGATGGGCAGCACCCGGCCGGTCAGCGAGACCTCGCCGGTCATCGCCACGTCCGAGCGGACCAGCCGCCCGGACAGCAGGGACGCCAGTGCCGTGGTCATGGTCACCCCGGCGCTCGGCCCGTCCTTCGGCACCGCGCCCGCCGGTACGTGCACGTGCACGCCCCGGTCCTTCAGGTCGCCGACCGGGAGCTCAAGCTCCGCGCCGTGCGACCGGAGGTAGGACAGCGCGATCTGCGCCGATTCCTTCATAACGTCACCCAGCTGGCCGGTGAGCGTGACCCCAGTCGTGCCAGTCTCCGGATCTGCCAGGGACGCCTCGATGAAGAGGACGTCGCCACCGGCGCCGGTGACCGCCAGGCCGGTCGCCACACCAGGAACAGCGGTTCGTTCTGCTGATTCTGGGGTGTGCCGTGGGTGGCCGAGGTAGCCGTGCAGGTCGTCCGGGCCGACACTGACGGGGAGTGTTGCGTCACCCGCCGCGAGCTGCGCGGCGATCTTCCGCAGCACCCGGGCGATGCCCCGCTCCAGCGCGCGCACCCCGGCCTCGCGGGTGTACTCCGCGGAGAGCCTGTGCAGCGTTTCGTCGGTCAGGGTCACGTCGTCTCCGTCGAGACCGGCCCGCTCCAGCTGCCGGGGCAGCAGGTGCATCCGGGCGATCGTCACCTTCTCGTCCTCGGTGTAACCGTCGAGGCCGATCAGCTCCATCCGGTCCAGCAGCGGCTCAGGAATCGCCTCCGCCACATTGGCAGTCGCGATGAACAGCACGTCGGACAGGTCCAGCTCGACCTCGAGGTAGTGATCGCGGAACGTGTGGTTCTGCGCCGGGTCGAGCACTTCGAGCAGCGCCGCGGTCGGGTCACCCCGATAGTCCGCGCCGAGCTTGTCCACCTCGTCCAGCAGGATCACCGGGTTCATGGAGCCCGACTCGCGGATAGCCCGCACGATCCGGCCGGGCAGCGCGCCGACGTAGGTCCGCCGGTGACCACGTATCTCGGCCTCGTCACGGACGCCACCCAGTGCCACCCGGGCGAACTTGCGGCCCATGGCGCGGGCCACCGACTCACCCAGCGAGGTCTTGCCGACGCCAGGCGGGCCAGCCAGGGCCAGCACCGCACCGCTGCGGCGGCCGCCGACCAGGGTCAGGCCCTTGTCGGACCGACGCTTGCGGACGGCCAGGTACTCGATGATCCGGTCCTTGACGTCGTCGAGCCCGGCATGGTCGGCGTCCAGGATGGCGCGAGCACCCTCGATGTCATAGGCGTCGTCGGTCCGCTCGTTCCAGGGGATCTCCAGGACCGTGTCCAGCCAGGTGCGGATCCAGCCCGCCTCCGGCGAGGCATCCGAGGAGCGCTCCAGCTTCTCGGCTTCCTTGAGTGCCGCCTCGGCCACCTTCTCAGGCAGGTCGGCCGCCTCGATGCGGGCCCGGTAGTCCTGTTCCTCCGACGCCGGCTCGCCACTCAGCTCGGACAGCTCCTTGCGGATCGCGGCGAGCTGCTGGCGGAGCAGGAACTCGCGCTGCTGCTTCTCCATGCCCTCGCGGACGTCGTTCTGGATGGTCTCGGTGACGTCCAGCTCGGCGATCTGGTCCCGCGCCCATCCGGTCAGCCGTTCCAGCCGCGCCTCAGGGTCGATGGTCTCAAGCAGCTCCTGGCGCTGCTCAAGAGTCAGGTAGTTGGCGTAGCCGGCGCTGTCGGCGAGCGCCGACGGGTCGGTGATCCGCTGCAGCACGTCGACGACCTGCCACGCGCCGCGCTTCTGCAGGATCGTCGCGGCCAGCGCGCGGTATTCGCGCGCCAGCTCGTGCGCCCTTGCGCTGGCCGGCGGCTCCTCCTCGACGGAGCCCTCGATCCACAGTGCGGCCCCTGGGCCGACCGTGCCACTGCCGATCCGGACCCGCGACAGGCCGCGGATCGCCGCGGCGGGCTCGCCGCTGGGCAGCCGGCCGATCTGCTCGACGGCGCCGAGCGTGCCGACCGATGAGTACTTGCCATTCACCCGCGGCACCAGGAGCACCTGCGGGGTGGCCTTGGCGGCGCCATCCGCGCCGGCCGATATCTGAGCGGCCTCGATGGCCGCACGGGCCTCAGTCAGCGAGAGGGTGTCGCTCATGAAGATCACTTCCCGTGAGTATTACTTAATTACACGGTTCAAGCGGAGGGAGCCTCGGTTTGTTCCCGGATTCGTTCGCCCGGAGCGGACAGTGGCGATGGCCCGTCTGACCAGGCCTTTCGCACCCGAGGCGGGGTTGGGGACGGGCCCTGCCCAAGGCGCCGGGGGCGCTCAAACGCCCGCCTGTACCTCTTGACGTCCCAGCCGGCCCTGTACCTAAGCACCCCAGCCGACGTGGCCCCTGGCCGCGTTCACGACCCCCACCGCGCCCGCACTAGACACAACCACGCAAACGCCGCATCCACTCCCGCGGGCCGTCCGTCGGCCGGCGGCGGGCGGGACCGCCCGAAGGCGACGGCAGGGCGGGCGCGAGGGAGTCTGCCGGAGAGCTCAGACCTCCAGTGCCGCGGCGAGGTCGTCGTCCACGACCAGGACCAGCTTGCCCTGGGTGTGGCCCTGCTCTACCCGCCGGTGCGCCTCCGCGGCATCCTGCCAGTAGTACCTCGCCTCGACGTTCACGATGAGCGACCCGTCGTCGAACCATGGGGCCAGGAATTCGGCGTGCACGGGAGTGGCGATCGTCGCACCGTCGCGGGCGGCGCGGGCCGCGCCGTCGAGGGTGGGAGCGGCGCACGCCAGCACTCTGCCGGCCCCCCCGTCAGTCACCTCGCGGACCTGGTCGGGCCAGTCGGGCCGGGTGTGATCGATCACCACCGCCGCGCCGAGCCGGCGCAAGAACTTGTGGTGCTGCGGACTCGCGGTCGCGACGACAATGGCGCCCAGGATTCGCGCGATCTGCACGGCGAAGTGGCCGAGGCCGCCCGCGCCGGCCGTGATGAGGATGGGGTCACCGCGGCCGATGCTCAGGACGTCGGTCAGTCCCTGGTGCGCGGTCAGGGCGTCGATCGGTGCGGAGCCCGCCTCAATGGCCGACAGGCCAGCCGGTATCGGGGCCAGCTGCTCGACCGGGCATGTCACGTACTGGGCGTAGCAGCCGGTCAGCCCTGGGTAGCCGTAGACGGGTGCGCCGTCGTAAAACCCGGCGTCAGCGCCGGTGTCACCCACGACAACGCCCGCGAACTCGCCGCCGGGGATGTAGGGCAGGGGTCCCCGCCATCCACCGCTGCGGAGGCTGGCGTCCCAGGGGCCCACCCCCGCCGCCAGGATCCGGACCAGGATTTCATCCTGACCCGGCTTCGGTCGGTCTGCCTCGCCGACCTCCAATACCTCGGGGCCGCCGAAGCGATTCACCATGATCGCCTGCATCGCCACTCCTCTGCTGTGGTGGCCGGAGGCTGATTCGCTGGCACCTTCCACCGTACGGATGCTGCCATAGTGGGCCGCAGCTTTCACTCGGGCCTAACGCCGCCCGAGGCACCCGAGAGCGGTCGCGAGGCATCTGGCTGGCCAGCGGCCTGTCGGCGAGCCTAGTTCGAGAAGTCCTGGGTCATCCAGACGATGCCGGAGTTGTCCCGGTACACGGCGATCCCGATGTGGTGGAACGCGCTGCTCAGGATGTTCCGCCGGTGGCCGTCATCGGGCGGCTTCTCGGCCAGCATGTCCCGGGTCAGGGTCACCGCCATCTGGCCGACGGATGTGGTGCCGCTGGATACGGGGCCGCCTTCGCCGATGACCGGACCGGTCAGGCTGGCCGGCCCGCGCCGGTGGGGCCGGCCGGCATGGTGGCGCTGAGCACGGCACGCTGGGTGGGCAGGGCCTCCGCGTGGCGCCGCCGGCCCGCATCGGTGAGGCAGACGTAGATCCCGCGCCGGTCCAGGTCACACAGTGACCGCTGGACCAGGCCATGTTGCTCCAGCCGACCGACAAGGCGGGAAAGCGCGCTCTGGCTGAGGTGGACGGCATCGGCCAGATCCTGGACGCGGAACTTGTGCTCTTCGTTCTCAGCAAGGCGGTCGAGCACCTCGAACTCGCTGACGCCGAGCCCGTGCCGCTCGCCAAGCTCCCGTTCGAGGGCTGCGCACACGGCCGCGTGACTGGCGGTCAGCGCCCGCCACGCGCTGACGACCTGCGGCATGCTGTCGCGGTCGGCCTGATCGGCGTCTCCTCCGGCGTGCAGCACGGTGCCGGCCTGCTTACTGCTCACGGGCGGAGTCTAACGCCGGAGGCTGGTAGATGCAAGCACATTAAATGCGCTTGCATCTATTGCTTGCACATGCATAGGCTCCTGGTCATGACCTCATCCTCCGTTGCCCTCAGCTCTGCCCAGCGCTGGAGTCCCCGCCTGTGGGGAATCCTGATCGTGCTGTGCGGCGCCCTGTTCCTGGACGCGCTCGACGTCTCGATGGTGGGCGTGGCCCTGCCATCCATCCGCGCTGACCTCGGGCTCACGACTGCCTCACTGCAATGGGTGGTCAGCGGCTACGTACTCGGTTACGGCGGGTTCCTGCTGCTCGGCGGGCGAGCCGCCGACCTGCTCGGCCGCCGCCGGGTGTTCATCGCGGCGCTGGCCGTGTTCGCGGTCGCCTCGCTGCTTGGCGGCCTGGTCAGCAGCGGGACCTTGCTCATCGCCGCCCGCCTGATCAAGGGCGTGGCCGCGGCGTTCACCGCACCGGCGAGCCTGTCCATCATCACCACCACGTTCGCCGAGGGACACCCCCGCAACCGGGCCCTGAGCATCTACTCGGCCTTCGGCGCGGCCGGCTTCTCGCTCGGCCTGGTGCTGTCCGGGCTGCTCACCGAGGTGGGCTGGCGGTGGACACTGCTGCTGCCCGCGCCCGTAGCGGCCCTGATCCTCGCCGCGGCGCTGCGGCTCATCCCGCGTCATGCCGCGCCGGACCGCAACGGCCGCCGCTTCGACATCCCCGGCGCGGTCACGGTGACCGCCGCGATGCTGCTCATCGTGGCGACGGTCGTCGAGGCCCCGCAGGTCGGCTGGGCGTCGGCGCGCACGCTGGGCTCGTTCGCGGGTATCGCGATCCTGCTGGCCGCGTTCGTGGCCATCGAGCGGCGCAGCAGGGATCCGCTGCTGCGGCTTGGCATCTTCCGTTCCGGAGCCCTGACCCGCGCGAACCTGACGGCCATGACCCTGTTCGGGTCCTACGTGGCCTTCCAGTTCCTGGTGACGCAGTACCTGCAGATCATGGTCGGCTGGTCGGCGCTGCGGACCGCTCTGGCGTTCCTGCCAGCGGGGCTGATTGTCGCGATCGCGTCGCCACGCATGGCGCCGCTGCTGGACAGGTTCGGCCCACCCCGCATCGTCGTGGTTGCCTCCGCCTGCCTCGCGGTTGGCTACGCCTGGTTCCTGCGCATCGGCCCCCAGCCGGACTACCCCGCCGTGATCCTGCCTTCGGTGCTGCTCATCGGCGCCGCGTTCGGCCTCGGCTTTTCTTCGCTGAACGTCCAGGCCACGGCGGGAGTAGCAGACCAGGAGCAGGGTCTGGCCTCCGGCATCCTGCAGACCTCCTTCCAAGTGGGAGGCGCGCTGGTGCTCGCGGCGGTGACGGCCGTGGTCGACGCCGGCGGGGGAAGCAAGGTCATCCCCGGCCAGAGCCTTACGGCTTACCGGCCCGCGCTCGCCGTCATCACCGGCGTTGCGGTGCTGGGCCTGCTTGTCGCGCTCAGCGGCTTGCGCCCGGCGCGGCAGCGGCTGACCTCCGCCGACTCGGCAGGCCAGCCCGACGACGCCGTCGAACTGGAGGCCGTGGGCGGCTGACGCCACCGGCGACCACCAGCCGGGGCCGTCCCGGCGACCACCGGCCGGGCTCGTCCCGGCGACGACCCAGATGGATGTGCTGTTGCCCCGGTGGCCACCGGGGCAACAGCACATTCACCGGCATAGGACGAGGCGCTCATCCTGACCACACCCGGAGCCGCTCCGGGCTCGCCGCTGGATGCGGGGAGGGCGCGGGGAGGGGCGAGCAGCGTGCGTGGGCGCCGAGCGTGCGCCCGCAGGGTGCCTCCCGGCCGGGGGAGGCACGACCTCGGCGCCCAGAATGGGCTCATGACCAGGGAAGTGGGCGGCCCGGTCGAGATCGACGGCTCGTCGCTGACGTGCGCCGACGTGACAGCCGTCGCACGGCGGGAGACTCACGTACGGATCGGCGCGGCCGCCGTGGCCGCCGCGGGAGCCGCGTGGCGGGTGGCGCGCGAGGTGGCCGCGGCCAGGCCGGTGTACGGCCGGAACACCGGTGTCGGCGCCAACCTTGCGGTCGACGTGGAGGAGGAGGACAGGTCGGAGCACGGGCTGCGGCTGCTGCGCAGCCACGCGGCGGGTGCCGGGCCGCTGCTCGCGCCGGAATTTGCCCGCGCGATGCTGGTGGTGCGGGTGAACCAGATCGGCGCGGGCGGCTCGGGCGTGGACCCGGCCATCCTGGAGGTCCTGGCTGACGCCATCAACCGGGGCTTCACCCCGCCGGTCCCGCGCTACGGCGCGATCGGCACGGGGGACCTGACCGCCCTCGCGTCGGCTGGCCTCTGCTTGGTTGGCGAGCGATCCTGGCAGTCCGGCACCGGGCCGCCGCCGCTGTTCCCCGTGCGCTCCACCGAGGCGCTCGCCTTCATCAGCAGCAACGCAGCGACCCTCGGCGAGGCGGCGCTGGCCTGCTGCGATCTGACCGGCCTGACCCGGTCCGCGGTCGCGGTCGCAGCGCTGTCGCTACTGGCCGTGCACGGATCCGTGGAGCCGTACGCGGCACCGGTGCACCTGGCCCGGCCGCATTCCGGGCAGCAGGAGGTCGCCGCGCACATGCGCGCGCTGCTGGCGGGCGAGCACGCGGAAGCCGCCCGGATCCAGGACCCGTATGGATACCGGGCCTTCCCTCAGGTGCACGGGCCTGCTGTGGACGCCCTGGCCGCCGCGGACGGAGTTCTGGTCCGGGAACTCAACGCGGCCAGCGAGAACCCGCTGGTCGACGTGGCCGGCCACACGGTGTGGCACAACGGGAACTTCCACGCCGCCTACATCGGCCTGGCCCTGGATGCGATGCGGGCGGCGGTGTTCCAGACCGCGGCACTGTCCGCGGCCCGCCTCGGCACCCTGGTCGAGCCCCTGTTCACCGGCCTGGGCCCCTTCCTGGCGGACACGCCGGCCAGTTCGGGGATCATGGTCCTGGAGTACGTCGCCCAGTCAGCGGTGGCCGACATCCGCCGCCTCGCCGCCCCCGCGGCCCTGGGCAGCGCGGTGCTGTCCCGCGGCGTCGAGGAGCACGCGGGCTTCGCGACCCAGTCCGCCCACGCGAGCACGGACGTGGTCCCCGCCTACCGGGCGGCGCTGGCCTGCGAGCTTGTCGGGGCGGTGCGCGCGCTGCGGATGCAGGGGCGGGCGCCGGCCGGGGGCGCCCTGCGCCGCGCCTTCGCCCTGGCTGACGCCGTGCTCGATCCGCGGACCGCGGACCGGCCGCTGGACGCCGACCTGTCGGCCGCGGCCGAGGTCCTCGGGGAGATCTCACGGCTGCAGCCGTGACGTCCGGCGGCCGGCCCCGGCCGGCGAACCAGGTCAAAGTGGGTCTTAGGCTCGTCCTGACCGGGGTCAAAGTGGGCTTGGGCCGGTCGGCTGTGGCATGATCCGCAGGGCATCAGACGCTAGGAAGGGGCCACATAAGCATCCTGGGTACCCGGCGGCGAGGTACTGCTCTTCCCACGGGCTGATTCCAACATTTCCGGAACGGGATCCGCTGGCAACTCCGATCCGTCCAGTTCCCCGGAAGTTCTCCGTGTTGCAGGAGGTCGTGTTGCAATCACCGAAGCGTCCTGTGGCCATCTGAGGAGGCGGAATTGAAGACGCGGGCCGTCACTCCATGCACAGCCGACGCGTCGCGGCGCCGTTAACCCGGACACGGCGCCGATCCAGGAATGAGGCGATCGAACGGCAGCACGCTGCTCATGAGCGGATTCGGTAAGCGGCCCTAGGCGGCGACCCCCGCTTTCTGCTCGTTCACTCACCAGCCGCGCCTCCCTCCGCATCGATCAGGGATGAGGGCTGGCTCAGCCCGAGGTGCTGGAGGCGGGTGAGGGTGTCTTCAAGCGCCCAGGCGTGGGTGATCTTCGCGTCGCGGAGCCGGTAGATGCCGACCTCGTCGATGCGTTCGAAGCGGCGGCCGGTGGGCGGGTGGCCGAGCCAGGTCCCGGTGTGGGTGGCCGAGCAGGTGAAGTGACCGGCGACGGCGTCGCCTTCGGCGATCAGCTCGATGATCTCCATGCGGACGTCGGGGAACGATGCCCGGAACCGCGCGATCCATTCGCGGGTACTGGCGGCGAGCCCGGGTGCGTACAGCTCGTCGATGACCTCAAGCCGGCCGCCGTTGAGGACCTCTTCGACCAGCCGCCGCACGGTCGCCTTGTTCTGGGCCGCCATGGCCGCGTCTGGTCTCATCGGGTGCCGCCCGCGGCGGCCTCGTGCTCGGCGGCCGGGTCGGCGCCGGGTATAGCCGGGGCGTTGCCGGGCGCACAGCAGGCCTCCGGCTGGCCGGGGCGGGAGTGCCGGGCGGCCAGGACCGTGGCGGTGACCGCGGTGATCACCAGGAGGGCAGCGCCGGCCGTGACCAGGGTCTGGTGGGCGCCGATCCAGGTGGAGACGGCGGCGGAGACGGCTGAGAGCGGGTCGGTGCCGGGTGTAGTGCCGTCGTGCCGCAGCAGCGCGGGGACCCAGTAGACGGCGAGGTAAAGACCGGAGGCGGCGAGTAGTGCGCCGGAGATGCGGGGCAGGTGCCGGGCCAGCCGGCCGACCGCGCCGGACAGCGCGCCTTGGGCGAGGGCGGCCGCTGTGGCCAGGGCGAGCAGCATGACCGCCGATCCGGTGGCGTAGGCGGCGAACACGCCGATGGCGGTGGTCAGGGTGCCTGCGGTCAGCGCCTGGCTGACCACCGACAGCAGCACGGCCAGCGTGCAGGACGCGGACGCGAACGCGTACCCCGCGCCGAACCCGGCCAGCCGCCACCGGCCCGCCGCGGCCCCGCCAGCAGCAGCGGGTGGCCGGATGCCGGGCAGCCGCAGCGAGACCCGGAGCCGGGCCGGGCGGGGGATGGCCCGGCCGGCCAGAATCATCGTGCCGGCCACGGTCAGCACGACGCCCAGGACGGCGGCTACCCAGGGGATGAGGTGGATCATGGTGCCCAGCCCGGCGGCCAGCGCGACGCCGATACCGGTGACCGTCGCGGTGAACCCGGCCGCGATCGTCACTGCCGTGCCCAGCGCCCGCCGCAGCCGCCACAGTACCGGTGGCGGCCGCTGCCCGGTGCCGGGGTGCAGGAAGGCGGCAAGGTAGGCGGGGAGCAGCGCGAACCCGCACGGGCTGAGCGGGGTGAGCAGGCCGGCCCCGAAGGCCAGCACGATCAGCGTCTTCACCGGTGAGCCGCCGTGGTGATCGCGGCGGTGATCGTGTTGAGGGACGGATCGATGCCGCTGTAGGCAATGGCGCCGTCCGGGGACTGGACGACGGTGGTGCCGACGGCCTGGATCCGGTAAGCCGCTACCAGGCCGCCGCCGGTGGCGGTGGCCAGGCCGGCCGCGCCGGCCGCCGTCAGGAGTGCCCGCGCCTGGGAGCCGGTCGAGCCGGGGTCGATGTCAACAGCGCCGGAGTCGGCTGCCTGGGCCCGGGCGAGGGTAGCCAGGCCGGTGACGCAGCCGGCGGAGACGAAGTCGAGCACCACGGGCCTGGTCCCGGGCACCGTCACCTGGCTGCCATCGGCCCTGGTGACGGCGAACCGCCTTGCGTCATGCCCGCCCGCCGCAGTGGCGCTGGCTTGGCGGCCGCATCCGGTCACTGCGACCGTGAGCGCCATGACCGCGGCCATGACGCCGGCAGGCCACCAGGGCCGCCGCTCACCATGGTCCGGCATCGCCGACCACCTCCTCGCCCTCTCCGGTGTCGTCGGCGAGCCCAGCGAACGGCAGCGGGCAGTGCGGCATCCCGGCACACTCGATGAGGTCGGAGCATCCGGCGGCCAGCGCGGCCCGCAACGTCGCGGCGATCACGGTCAGGTCGGTGATCTTCGCCTCGACCTCGGCGAGCTTTGCGGCAGCGCGCTGCGCCAGGCCCGCATCAGCGGCGCCGTGATGGCGGTGCCGCCCGGCCTCCAGCAGGTCGATGACTTCGTCCAGGCTGAAACCGAGCCGCTGGGCGGCTTTGATCACCCGCAGCACCGTCACCGTGTCCGCGGGATAGAGGCGGTGACCGCCCGGCGTGCGGTCCGGCGCGCCTAGCAGCCCGCGGCGTTCGTAGTACCGCAGCGTCTGCTGGTTCACCCCGGCCGCCCGGGCGACCTGGCCGCTTCGCAGCCCGGTCATGCCGCGATGCCTGCCGCTGCGGCCGCCCGGGCGGCCAGCGCGTCTAGTACTGCGGTGCGGGAGTCGGGCACGGTGACCTCCAGGACCAGCCCGCCGCTCGTGGCGGTGAGGGTGAAGGTGAAGAACGAGCAGCAGCCCGTCTCGCGCGCCGCCAGCTCGGCCGCCCGCCCGGCGATCTGCGGGCCTGGGTGAAGGTCCAGCCGCAGCCGGGACGGCGCGGGCCGCTCGATACCGCGTACCGCCTCGGTGAACAGTTCATCGAAGGCGGCCACCCGCAGGGGCCGCTGCGCTGTCGGCAGCGTGCACGCATCCGGCACCCAGGCCCCGCCCGTGTCGATCTCGCTCGATCCCATACTCCGACGGTAAGCCTGTACCCGCGTACCGGATGCAAGCCCTTTACTAGACCAGGTGACCCGAGGACCCGTTCCTGCCGCTGCCCGTTCGCCGGTTATGCGGGCAGGGCTAAGCACACCCGGCTGCGGGCCAGCTGGCACGTGCCCCGCGGCCAGGACCCGCCGCGGCCCGCTCCCGGGCCTCTGCCGCCTCGCCGACCTCACCCAGCGACGGCGGGCGCCCCTTCCGGACCCAGATCACCGCCACGTGGACCACGCCGGTGCGGGGCGCCGGCCATCTGGCTGCTGCGGATGTGGTGCCGGCATCTATGCGGGTGGCCCGTTACGACCGACTCTAATAGTCCAGGGCTGCGACGCTGGCCGGCGCTTTCTCCTGGCGGGGCCGCGGAGATGCCGTCAGGGTTCCGCTGGCGCAGGACGCCTGCGGCGGCTGTTCCCCATACCAGCACCAGGACGCCGTAGAGGCCGAGCGGGGCGGCGGCGGCCGGGCCGAACGCGGCGGTGGCGAGGCCGGCGGCGATGGCGAAGTCACGCATGGAGGTGGTCAGCAGCAGGGCGGTGGCTGCCGGCCGGCGGGTGCCAGCGCCGAGGAGCCGGCCGGCGAGGGCCGATGCTGCCAGGAACAGGATGAGGGCGGCCGCCACGGCGAGGTAGCGGGCGGAGAGGCGGACCTCGGCGGCGATGAGGGCGACGAGGGCGGCGACGGTCAGCGTCGCGGTGGTGGTGGCGGCCCGCCCGGCGCGGGCGCCGAGGGGCGCGCGGGATCGCAGCAGGATGCCGGCGGCGAGCGGGAGCGCGACTATGAGGGCGAGGCTGGCGATGATGTGGCCGGGGTGGACGTCGGCGTGGCCGGCTTCGAGGGTGAGGATGGGCCCGGCGGCGGCGACGGCGGTCACGGTGGATCCGATGAGCACCCCGGCGGACAGGGCGGCGTCGCCGCCGGCCATGGCGGTGGTGGCGACGGAGGCGATCTCGCACGGTGCCAGGCCGATGGTCATGATGCCGTCGCGCAGTGACCCGGCGGCGGCGATCCGGGAGACCGCCCACGACAGTGCCGGGAGCACGGTGATCCCGGCGGCGAGGGCGGCCAGCAGGGGCCGCCAGGTCTGGGTGAGGCGACGCAGCGCGGCGGGTTCGATGGTGACGGCGGTGGCGAAGACCAGGGCGGCCAGCAGGATGCTGATGCCCTGGCGGGCGGCGAGCCAGGCCAGCGGTGGCTGGACGGTCAGGCCGAGGACCGCGGCGGCGAGCACGGCGATCAGCTCGGGGTAGCCGGCGGCGAGCAGCCGCACGCGGGAAGACATCATGATCACGTCCTTGATCGTGTCGGGGGGCTGCGGCGGCTGCGGCGCGTATGTCCCAGGGCAGGGTTGATGGCTCAGGTGAGTGTGATGGCTGGCTCGCAGGCGGCGTTGCCGCCAAGCACGGGATCGGCGAGCATGATGGCACCGTCCTCGCTGAGGTAGCCGCGGAGAAGCGTGCCTTCGTCCCGCCAGCGCTCGACCCGGGCCAGGGAGCACTCGCTGGCCGAGACACGAAATGCCCCGGCGATCTCGCCGGCAGTCTGGGTGGCGAGGCTGACCAGGAGCTCGTCCTCGCAGGCGACGGCGGCGATGACCTGCACTCCATACAGCCTTCCGGCCAGGTACTGGCGCGACCGGCCCGCAGCAGCCGGAGCCCGCGACGCGACCGCGGTCACCCCGCGGCCGATGACCCACAACAACAGCGGGAAAGCCACGGCGGTGAGCACAGCCAGGACGATCGCGGTGATGCTCATGGGCCGCTGGGCGCGCCGGCCGGGAACAGCATGTCGAGCAGGCCCGGTGTGCCGGGCGCCTCCACAGTCAGGGTCACCTGGCCCGCGGTGACATCCAGAAGGAACCGGGTCTGGGTGCAGCAAGCGGTCTCAGCCGCGCACAATCGGGTCACGGCGGTGATCATGTCCGGGCTGGCTGGCAGGACGAGCCGGATGGTGCCGTCGGCGCGTTCGGCTGAGGCCGCCGCGGCGGCCACCGCCTTCCACTGGCCGGCCCGGGCGGCCAGGGCGCCGCTGCCCGGCGAGCAGCCCCACGGGCCTGGGCCGCGGCCAGTCCCGTCAGCAGCCACGTCAAGGTCGGTCTCGCAGCCACAGCCCTTCCCGCATCGTTCCGGGCCGGGATCCCGGGCGGACAGGCGGCCCAGCACCGCCTGGAGCTGGGCCTGGAATGCGCCCAGCTCGGCGAGCTGCTCGCGGACCTGTGCTATCCGCACGGCCAGGAACCCGCGCAGGCGGGCCTGCAAGGACCGGCACTCCCCGGTCGGCCACGCCGCGACCAGGCCGGCGATGTCCTCCAGGCTCATCCCGATGCCCTTGGCCCGGCTGACGAACGCCAGCTCTTCCAGCGCGGACTCATCGAACACCCGGTAGCCGTTCGCCGCCCGCCGGGCCGGTGACAGCAGCCCGGCACGCTCGTAGAACCGCACCGCCGAGGGCGTCACCCCGGCGCGCCCGGCAAGCTCAGAAACCCGAAGACCGTCCACGACGCAAGCGTAAACATTGAACCCGGCCTCAAGGTCAAGCCGACAGCACCAGCGGGGGTGGCAGCCGGCAGCGACACGGCCGCGCCGGGGCCCCGCATGCCAGCGCTGACCCGTGTCCGCCGGCGCTGGGGACTTCGGCGCGACCGGGCGGTCGACCTGTTCGCCGCGGAGATCGGGATGGACCCCACCGAGGTGCGGCGGCGGAACATGGTCGGCATCCCGATGGAACGGGTCGCGGTGCAGGGTGACTCGGTGGGCCTGGTCAACATGGCATCCACCCCGCTGCGGGCCGCCGCGGTCGAGCAGGCGCTGGCCGGTGGCGCGTCAGTGGCCGAGGCCGCTTCGCGCGCCGCCGAGGGGACGAGCCCGCCGACATCAACGCGAGCCGCGCCTACCGGGAGCACCTGGCCGGAGTCCTCGTCGCCCGCGCCCTGGAGGAGTCACACGCGCGGTCGTGACCCCGCTTCATCGGGCGAAAAAGCCGACCGGGTCGACTGGACGTGACTGCTTGAGGGCGGGCAGGTAGTGGTCGCGGAGGATTGCTGCCATCACCTCACGGCGGCTGCGTACACCGGTCTTGTCGAACACGGACTTCAAGTGGTCTTGCACGGTGTTCGCGGAGATCCACAGTTCGGCCGCGATCTGGGCGGTGGAGCGGCCCTGGCACACCAGGCCGGTCACGGTTCGCTCCCGCTCGGTCAGGCCGTACGCCTGCATGATGACGGCGGCGACCTCGGTCGGCGTCGCGGTCTCGATGATGACCGCGATCTGCCCAGGTTCACCCCGGGCGAGATCCAGCCACGACGCGTGCAGGACGATCCAGCGGCCGGCTCTGGTGTGCACCCGGAGCCTCGGCACGAGTGAGCTCGGCGCGGCCGGGTGATCGCCGTTCGGACGGCGCAGCAGCGCTGCGGCCGTGCTGACTTCCGCCGGGACGGGCAGTCCACCGCGAGCATCGTGACCCAATTCGGCGAACCAGGCCCGCGCGGCCGCGGTCGCCGCGACCAGCTCACCGGACCGGTCAAGGACGACCAGCCCGGGCGCACCCGCGGCGGGGCCTTCGGCCGCACTCGCCATCAGCAGCCCCGCCCGGAGGCCCTCGGCGAGGTGCGGCGCAAGGCGCTTGATGAGTTGTTCGTCCGCGCTGGAGAAGGTCCGTCCGGACTCACGGTGCAGGCACATCAGCCCCCAGCAGGCGTCACCGGTGCGCAGCACGGCCCGCAACTCGTCGCCGAGCCCGAGTGGCTGGAACAGGTCACGGAAGCGGGCGCTGGACTCAAGGTCGCCGCCGGTCGCGCGGGCCAGGGTGCGCACGCCGCCGGGATCCTGGGCCAGTTCCGTCCACTGGTTGACGTCGTGGCCCAGGAACTCGTTGTCGACGAAATACGGGATCGCCCGGTCCGGGATGCCCTCGCGGAACGCCTGGGTGAACAGCAGCGTCGCCGGGTCGCTCGTGGCCCACCACAGCGCGTCGACGGGCAGCACCCGTCGCAGCCGCGTCAGGACCTCGGTCTTGAGCCGCTCCGGCGGGTGACCCTGGTGGCACACGGCAATGATGGAGGCCGTGACGTCCTGCACCGCAGATCGGCTGGCCATGGGCCCCCTCTACCGGCCCATTCTAGAACTTCGTCACGATCTCGTACCGGCCGCGGGTCACGAGCTCGACGCCGGTCGCCGCGACTGTGGCGGCCCGGCTGGCCTCGGCGTGCTGATCGCTGACCAGCGCGGCCTCTTCGCTGTCCCACAGGGTCAGCGTCATCGCCGCGTTGCCCGCGCGGTCGAGAAGAAATACGGCCCCGGCGACGCCGGGCAGGCCGCGAACCATCGGCGCGACCCCGCTGGTGACGTGGTCGGCCCATTTCTGCAGCGCCTCGGGTGTACCGGTCCACGTGGATGACCTGGCGAACATGGTGACCTCCGTTGTTCGATTTCGGATGCCCTCAGCCTGTTGCCGGCGGCGTGGCCAGCCCATCCCATGTTTCTGGGATCCGCGCAGGTGTGGCCAGCCCGGTCAGGTGCCCAGTGCGCGTGACAACAGGGTCCTGCGGTTACGCGCAGAGGTCTTCGCGAAGATCGACTTCAGGTGATCCTGCACTGTGTGCTCGGACAGGAACATCCGGCGCGCGAGTTCCCGGGTGTCGGTTCCGCTCGCCAGATGGCCAAGCAGTTCGTTCTCGCGTGGGCTGAGGCCGAATGCCCGGGCGAACAGGGCGACCCGTTCGGGCGGCGAGGTCTCCTCGATGGTGACGGCGATGTCGCGCTCTGCCGCGGGCCCGGTGTCCCCGATTCTGGCCGCCCGCAGGGTCACCCAGAGGCCGTGTGACAGGTGGACCCGCGCTGAGGGCGGGTTCTGGTCGATGTCGGCCTCGACGGCGAGCAGTTGCGCGGCGACGTTGTAGGCACTCGCCGGGATCGGCGGGCGGTCTTCCGCCGGAGGGACGAGTATCCGCAGGTACTCCTGCGTCTGGGGGGTCTGGCCTCGCACTTCGAGGTCGGGGGACAGCAGCAGCACCACGGGGCCGAGCCGCCGCTTGTCGCTCGGGTCGCGGGCGGCGAACGCGTTTGCCTGACTGCGGCGCAGTGCGAGCGTCAGTGGTTCCGTGATGCCGGTCAGGTAGGCCGCCTCGGCCGAGCTGAACCGCGCCACGGTGCCCGACCTCCACAGGTCGAGGAATCCCCAGCATCCGAAGCGGTCCTTGAACACGAGCGACGCCACGTCGCCGATGCCGTACCTGTCCAGCATGTCGCGCCAGAGCAGGCTGCGCGACGGCTCACCGCTGGTCGCTTCGTAGAGCAGCGCGACCGGGGCACTGCCCAGCGTTGTCCACCGGTTGACCGCGGTGAGGTACTTGAGCCGGATCAGGCGGGGAAGCTCCGGCAGGCACGGCACGTCGGCCAGCGGCGCGGAGCCGACCGAGGTCTCAGGGTCAGTCAGCAGCCAGGCGTAGGCATCGAAGCTCACCACCTGACGGATTTCTTCGAGGAGCCGCAGTCGCAGCGTTCTCGCATCACCGGCCGAATCGCATATCCGCACGAGCCGCTCCCGCGACCGTCCGGATACCGCCGATGTGATCATGTCCGGAGAATACGCGCCGGAGAAAACATGGATCCGCAGGCCGGTATCCGGAAGACCCCAAGGATTTGGGATGGGCGGCTTTCACTAGCCCTTCTAGCGTGGAGGAAGACAACATCCCGCCTGACCAAGGAGCCAGCATGTCAACACTTCACATCGAACACGCCGTTACCGACTTCGATACCTGGAGCATTGCGTTCGGGCGCTTCGCCGAGTTCCGGCGGCAGTCCGGGGTACGCCAGCAGCGCGTCCAGCGGCCGGTCAGCGACCCCAACTATGTGGTCATCGACCTCGACTTCGACACCACCAGCGAGGCAGAGAGCTTTCTCGGCTTCCTGCGGGCCAACGTCTGGTCCTCCGGGGACAATGCCCCCGCACTCGTCGGGACACCACAGGTAAAGATCCTCGAAATCGCCGCCACTCAGTAGCCGATCGCCGTCCTGCGGCGATGCCCGTGGCGCTGTTCTAGGGTGGCTGGACCTGTGCGATATGGCGGGCTCGGGTGCACATTGGGCAGATGAAGATACGACACCTGGACATGGCTCCGTCAGTGCACCCTGAAGCCTATGTGGCGCCCACCGCAGTCCTCAGCGGAGAGGTCCGCGTCGGCCGCGGCAGTTGCATCATGCACGGCGCAGTGCTCGCGGCCGAGGGCGGCCCGGTTGAGATCGGCGCCAATTGCGTGATCATGGAGAACGCGGTGTTGCGCGGCACCCCGTCGCACCCACTCATCATGGGTGATCACGTTCTGGCCGGGCCGCACTCACATTTGACCGGCTGCGGGATCGCCGACGAGGTATTCATCGCCACCGGCGCCATGGTCTTCAACGGCGCGCACATGGGCCGGGCCAGCAGTGTAGCGCTCGGCGGGGCGGTCCACATTGGCTGCGTCGTGCCCCCGCTGACCCGGATCCCCATCGGGTGGGTGGCGGTCGGTGACCCCGCACGCTTGTACCCGCCCGGCGAGGCAGAGGCGATTCGGGCCGGCCTCGCCGAGGTCGGCGGGGGCTTCCTCCCGTTCGTGTTCGGCGTCGACGACGCCGGCGACCGCCGCGAGCAGATGCGAGCCGCGCTCCAGCGCTACACCACGGCAATGGCCCGCCACCACCGCGAGGACGCGATCATCCCCGGCTCGGAAGTCGGCGGATGACCCCGGCCCAGGCATGCATCGTCTCGCCGCCGTGATCAACCGCGATCATGAAGGTGGGTATGCCCCGGGTCCGGGGTAGTTCCCCGGGCTAGCCGGGCACCGCGATCATGGACTCGCCGCCTCATGCCCAGCCAAGCATGGCTGAGAGCGGGCTGTGAGCCGTCCCCGGGCATTCGGGCCGGGTTGCTACGGTCCCTTCATGGGTCTGCGTCGGTGGGGCTGGAAACGAATCGTGGCCGGGCTGGCCGCGGCGGCGGTGCTGATCGCTGGCGTCGTCGTGATCGTGCTCGTCACCAGCCGCCCGGCACCCATCACCGTGCGCGACCTGCGGATCCCGGTGGTGGACGGGCCGAACGGCGACCAGCGCGTGGTGCTCGACGCCACCTTTCTCACGCCGACCGGCGGTGGCCGGGTTCCCGCCATCCTGCTCGCCCACGGTTTCGGGGAGACCAAGGCCGCCGTCCGGCCCGAGGCGGAGCAACTGGCCCGGGCCGGGTTCGCGGTCCTCACCTGGACCGCCCGCGGGTTCGGCAACTCCACCGGGCAGGTGGCGCTCGACTCCCCGGATTACGAGGTGAAGGACGTCCAGCAGCTTGTCACCTGGCTGGCCGGCCAGCCCCGGGTCCTCCTCGACCGGCCGGGCGATCCACGGGTCGGCATCGCCGGCGCCTCGTACGGCGGTGGGATCACGCTGCTTGCCGCTGCCTATGACCACCGGATCGACGCGATTGTCCCGCAGAGCACATGGAACAGCCTCGCCACCGCGCTGTTCCCGAACGCCGCTGGGGGCGGCCCGGCCGACGGCGTCTTCAAGAAGCAGTGGGCTGGCCTGCTGTTCGCGCAGGGCGCCGTGGGCTTCGGCAACGCGGGCCAGGGCAGCAACGCGGGCCGGGGCGGCGGCGCCAGCGGCAGCGGGACTGGCGCTCGTGGCAGCGGGGCCAGCGCCAGCGGCAGCGGGGCCAGCGCCAGCGGCAGCGGGGCCAGCGCCAGCGGCAGCGGGGCCAGCGGCAGCGGAGCCAGCGGCAGCGGAGCCAGCGGCAGCGGGGCCAGTGCCACAGGGTCCGGCCCGGCCAGCGCGGCGGCACTGGCCAACGCGGCCGCGCAGGCGGCCCGGTGCGGGCGCTTCCTGCCCCGGATCTGTGCTATCTACCAACAGGTCGCCACGGACGGGAAGGCCACGCCGCAGGCGATCTCGCTGCTGCAGCAGTCCAGCCCGGCCAGCGCAGCCAGCCAGATCGACGTCCCCACTCTGCTGATCCAGGGCGAGAACGACTCCCTCTTCGGGCTCGATCAGGCCAACGCGAACTACCAGGCGATCAGGGATAACGGGGCGCCGGTGGACATGGTTTGGTTCAACGGCGGTCACGACGGCGGCGATCAGGAAACCAGCCGGGTGAACGCGCTCACGCAGCAGTGGTTTGAGCACTGGCTCATGCCCGCGCATCTGCTGTTCCACCCGGGCAGCAGCGGCGGCGCCGACAGCACGGGCGCCGCCAGCACGGGCGGTGCGGGCCTGAACTCTGCCGGCCTGAGCACGGGGCAGCCAGGTTTCGCTGTGAGCCGGGACCGGGGGTTCGACCCGTCGAGCAACGCGGACGTGCTCGGGGTCGCCACAGCCGCGGCGTACCCGGGACTTGGCGGGACCACGCACACGACGGTGCGGCTGACGGGGCCACCGCAGACGATCGTCAACCCGGCCGGCGGCGCCCCCGCGTCGATGTCCGTCTTCCCCGGGCTCGGGTCCCTGGCCTCCAGCGGCCTCGCCTTCGACATGCCGGGCCAGAGCGCGGCATTCACGTCCGCCCCGCTGGCTGAGCCGGTCCAGATGACCGGCTCAGCCAGTGTGGCGGTCCGCGTCAGCGGTGCGCCCGACATCACGTTGTTCGCCAAGGTTTACGACGTTGACCAGGCCGGCAATGCCACGCTGCCCGACCAGCTCGCGGCGCCGGTGCGGGTCGTCGGCGCGCAAGCGGGGCGCGTCGTCAGGATCCGGCTTCCCGCGATTGACTACCGGTTCGCCGCCGGTCATCAGCTCCGGCTGGTGCTGACCGCGACGGATTTCGCCTACGCAACCTCGCCGGCGCCGGCGACCTACCAGGTGGCACTGGCCGTCCCCGCCTTGTCGGGGCCGGCTGATCCCACGCTGACAATCGCCGGCGGCGGGGTTCCCTGGTGGGCCTGGGCGGCGCCGATCGCGGCCCTGGCTGCGGCGGCCATGATCCTGACCACGCGGCGGCGACGCGTCCCGGACACGCTGGTCCCCGAACTGACCGGCGTGCCGCTGGAGATCACCGGTCTGACCAAGCGCTACCGTGACGGCCAGCTCGCCGTGGATGACCTGTCGCTCCGCGTGGACAGCGGCCAGATCCTCGGCCTGCTCGGGCCCAACGGCGCGGGTAAGACCAGCACGCTGCGGGCGCTGATGGGCCTGATCCGCCCGGACACTGGGACGATAACGATCTTCGGCAGGCGGGTGCAGCCGGGGGCGCCCGCGCTGTCGCGGCTCGGCTCCTTCGTGGAAGGGCCCGGCTTCCTCCCGCACCTGTCCGGGCGGGACAACCTGGACCTGTACTGGCGCGCCACCGGCCGGCCCGCCGCCGACGCGCACATGGTGGAGGTGCTCGAGGTCGCGGGCCTCGGCGCGGCCATCGACCGCAGGGTCGGCGCCTTCTCGCGCGGCATGCGCCAGCGGCTGGCCATCGCCCAGGCCATGCTCGGGCTGCCCGACCTCCTGGTCCTGGACGAGCCGATGAACGGCCTCGACCCGCCGCAGATCAGGGAGATGCGCGACGTGCTGCTGCGTTACGCCGCGGACGGCCGCACGGTGATCCTGTCCAGTCACATGCTCGCCGAGGTGGAGCAGACGTGCAGCCATGTGGTCGTGATGCACCTCGGCCGCCGCCTCGCCGCCGGCACGGTGCGTGAGATCATCGGCGATGGCGCGGCGCTCGTCGTGGGCACCGCCGAGGCGGAGCGGGCCGTCACGGTGCTCCGCGAGCTCGGCGGGATCGAGTCCGCGGAACCGCACCAGGACGGGGTCATCGTCCAGCCCAACGGCCTGGCCACGTCCGCCGTGGTCGCGGCGCTGGTCGGGGCCGGGATTCCGGTGGACCGGGTGGCTCCGAGCCGCCGGCTCGAAGACGCGTTCCTGGCGCTCATCGCCGAGTCCCCGGCGGCGGAGGAAGGATCCTGATGGCGGCGAACGTGAGCGTGAGCGCGCCGGGCTACAACCCGCGCCACACCCTGCCGTTCAGCGTGGAGTTCGTCCGGCAACTGCGGCGGCGCCGGACGATGATCGCGTTCGGATTCATGCTTGTGCTGCCCTGGATCCTGGTCGGCGCCTTCGAGGTGAGCGGCCCGTCGTCGCCGAATAATGGCGCTCCCGGCCTGGTCACCGTCGCTACCCAAGGCGGTCTCAACTTCGCCGCGTTCAGTATCTTTGTTTCTGCGGGTTTCCTGCTCGTGGTCGCGGTGGCGTTGTTCTGCGGGGACACCGTGGCGAGCGAGGCCAGCTGGTCGTCGCTGCGTTACCTGCTGGCCGCGCCGGTGCCGCGGGCCCGGTTGCTGCGGCAGAAGCTGGCGGTCGCGCTGACCTACTCGACCGTGGCGATCATCAGCCTGCCGGCCATGTCACTGCTGGCGGGCACCGTGGCGTGGGGCTGGCATCCGCTCCGGCTGCCCAGCACGGGGGTGACCTTGCCCGCCGGGGCGGCGCTCGGCCGGCTGGCGGTGGTGCTGGGGTATGTCCTCATCACCGAACTGGTGGTGGCGGGCCTCGCGTTCCTGCTCTCGGTGTCTACTGATTCCCCGCTCGGCGCGGTCGGCGGCGCCGTGGGGCTGGTGATCGTGAGCAACATCCTGGATGCCGTGACGGCCCTCGGCTCCTGGCGGGAGATCCTGCCGACCCATTGGCAATTCGCGTGGCTCGATGCGGTGCAGTCGCAGATCACGTGGGGCGGCATGATCGAGGGGGCTTCGGTATCGGTGTCCTACGGGGTCGTCCTCCTCGCCCTGGCCTTCCGCCGGTTCCGGGTGAAGGACATCGTTTCCTGAGCGTGGACGGGCCGCCGTCGGCGGCATTCCTGGCGGATGTCGTGGATTATGAACGCGAGCCGGCGACCTTCGTGCCGCGTTCCTGGCAGCATGGAGGGTGTGTCGAATACCCGCCGTGTGACCAAGAAGCAGAACAAGAATGCTCAGCTCACCGTCATCGACGGTGGCGGCGGCCGGCCGGGCCGCGCTGAGCTGGCGGAGTTGCGTGAGCAGTTCGCCGCGTCCGGCGCGCCAGCGGAAGTGCTCCAGGTGCTGGACGCCTCCGATGACGTGGAGGAGGCCCTTGAGCGCTTGCTGACCGCCGGGTTACTGCCGGAGCCTGAGGAGTCGCTGGCCGGGTTGCTCGACGGCTGGACGCCGACGCTGGAGGCAGGCTGCGACACGATGGCCGCGGAGTTGTTCGGCGCGGAGTTCCTCGGCATGATCGGCCAGTCCATTCCCGATGACGTGGTCCTGCCGGAACTGCTGGCCGGGCTGATCGAGCAGGCCGGGGACTCTGGCACGCCACAGGCCCTGGCGATGATGCGGGTCCTGGAGGTGCTCGCGCCGCCTGAGGTCAGGCCCGCAGCGGCGGCCGCCGCCAGCAAGCTGGTCGCGGCCGGGCTCACTGACCCGCCATGGGTTCCCGGGCTGGGCACGCCCACAGTGGGCCGGAGCTTCGGCTACGCGGACGAACTCGGCGCGCAGCAGTCGATCGCGGTCAGCTTCAGCTATGGCCGCAAGCGGCACGCGCTCGTCGTGCTGATCGATCATGAGCTTGGCGGCGGCGTGAAGGACTGCTTCCCCACCGACCGCCCCGACTGGGTCCGGACCAGGTACCAGCGAGCCGCCCAGCAGTTCGGGTTCGAGTTCCGCGACTACAAGCTGGCCGAGGCGGGCGCGATCCTGCGCCGGGCGCTCGGCAGTCCGCCGTGCCCGGTCGAGGCGGACCAGATCGAGGACGTCCGGGACTTCCTGGGCCTGTTGCGGACGCGGGTGGATCTGCTGCCCGCGTCCGGCCCGGCCGCGCGGGCCGGACAGGACTCCGCGCGCGGCCCGGTGGCGAGGACCCTGGCCGGCCGCACCGTCCACCGGGTGAAGATCACCCTGCGTGGTGCCAAGCCACCGATCTGGCGGCGCCTGGAGGTGCCATCCGACATCACCCTTCAACGGCTGCATCTGGCCGTCCAGCAGGCGTTCGGCTGGGCCGACGGCCACATGTGGGTCTTCTCCACGCCCGCCGGTGAGTATGGCACCGCTAACCCTGAACTCGGGCACCGCAGCGCGGCCGCGAAGAAGCTGTCCGACGTCGCGCCGCGGGCGGGCGGCCGGATCCGCTACACCTATGACTTCGGTGACGACTGGGAACACGACATCGCGGTCGAGGACGTGCTGCCCGCCGAGCCTGACGTGGCCTATCCGCGGTGTACCGCAGGTCGGCGGGCAGGCCCTCCCGAGGACAGCGGCGGGATCTGGGGATACGAGTACCTGCTTGAGGTGCTCGCGAATCCCGGCCATGAGGAGCACGCGGACCGGCTCGACTGGCTGGGCCTGGACTCCGCCGACCAATTCGACCCCGCCGCCTTCGACCTCACCGAGGTGAACGAGGCCCTGTCGGGGCTGGCCAGCGTCCTGGTGAAGCGATAGGGGCGGCTGACCTGGGCGCTTGCCTTCGCCTAGCCCCAGATACACCCGGGCTGGGCGGCCGGGTCAATGCCGCGTTAATGCCATCTGAATGACGTCGGCCACCCACCACACGCTCCCGGCGCACCTTGGAAGAGATGCTCTCGTCCACGCTGCTGAAGGCCCCTGTGAACCCACGAATGAGGTAGGCAAAACAATCCGAAAAAAGGAGCCTTCGCACCCCTTCCGGACATAGCCTTTGGGTTTGAATCTCGCCTGGCGCTGGGACGATGGGGGCAGGAAGTATGGCCGGACCGACCGAGGATGACCGCGCGCGCGATACCGCGACCCGCGAGGGTAGCATGCCCGTGATCTTGATGTATCACTCGATCGCTCCGTATGAGCATGATCCCTACCAGGTCACCGTGAGCCCAGCGCGGTTTGAGCAGCAGATGCGCTGGCTGCGTCGGCGGGGTTTGCGCGGGGCGTCCGTGCGTGAAGTGCTCGATGCCCGCGCCAGCGGATGCGGGCCGGGGCTGGTCGGACTCACTTTCGATGACGGCTACGCCGATTTCGCCGAGTACGCGCTGCCTGTGCTTAAGCGGTTTGGGTTCAGCGCGACGGTGTATGTGATCGCCGGCCGCATGGGGGGGGACAACGAGTGGGACCCCGAAGGGCCACGCAAACCGCTGCTGACCTCGCAGCAGGTACGTCAGGTGGCCGA
>WNFC01000930.1_pt1 | contig 29686 bp, 20 predicted proteins | sample 5400541 | NCBI WGS metagenome assembly WNFC01 (sample SAMN13153342, study PRJNA577476) | soil metagenome | isolation source: 120 cm saprolite under Douglas fir tree site 2 hole 2 replicate 1 | place: USA:California | collected 2015-04-18
AGCACGATGGCCCGCAGCTTGTCCTGGTCATCCACTTGCTGCCGGAAGAACATGCAGGTCGCGCCGACGGCGAGCACGGCGGTGGTGGCGCGCACCCGGTCGCGCAGCGGGGCCCCGTGGCCGGCGTGCACGTCGACGAGCGCGTCCAGCCGGTCGCGGAAGCGCGCGAACCGCTCCTTCCCCGCCTCCATCGTCTGCACCGAGGCCCGGTTCTGCTCCAGGAAGCGGAACACCTCGCTGTCGGCCAGCACGATGCCGACGTAGCGGTCCAGGACCTCGCGGTGGGTCTGCTCGCTTCGCGGCTGGTCCCTGGCCCAGTCCAGGAGCGCGTCGATCTCCGCGAAGTAGTCGTCGGTGAAGCTGTGGACGATGTCTTCCTTGGACTTGAAGTGGTAGTAGAGAGCGGCCTTGGTCACGCCGAGCCGCTCGGCGATCTCCCGCAGGGAGGTCTTCTCGTAGCCCTGCTCGGCGAAAAGCTCGAGCGCCACCTTCTGCACGCGAGACCGGGTATCGGTCCGTGGCGCGGCCAGGTGCCCGGCGGGCCGCTGCCGCGATCGGCGGGCGGCGGGTGGTGATCCGGCTGCTGGTGCGCCGGTTCTTATGCGGCAGCGCGGCGTACCCGGCGGTCACGTTCGCCGAGCAGCCGCAGGGCCTGGCCTCGCGGTATGCGCGGCGGACCCCGCTGTGCGGGCGGGTGCTGTCCGCGGCGGGGCTGGCGCTGGCCGGGCGGGCCGGCAGTCGGCCGGTCGGCGTGCTGGCCATCGGGGTGAGCCGGGATACGCTGCTGCGGCTGGTGATGGCCCAGCCGGACCCGCCGGGCGGCCCGGTGCCGGTGCGCTCGGCGCGGTCGGCAAGCCGCTGCTGCGGGTGCACACGGCGGGCTCGGTCGGCGGCGCAGTCGGCATCGTCGCGGCCAGCCTGGTGCAGGCCGGCCTGCACCGCAGAGTGCTGGCGGTGGCGTTCGAGAAGCAGTCGGAGTCCAACGCCATGTGGGCGCTGTCGATCACGCCGCCGTTCAGCCTGCCGGTGGTGGCTCCATCCGATCGGCGCGTCCGGCCTGCTGCGGTTCGCCGAGGCGGCGCTGCAGGTGATGGGCCGAGCGGGCGCGCACCGCGCTCGGTCACGCCTACGGCGGCTCGCAGTTCTTCTCCATGTGGGGGTGTCAAGCACGCCACCCTACGTCATCGGCTGCTCTGAGATACGGAGGTGGACCTTGTCACGCCTTGCCCACGGCGTGGGCCGAACTTGTAGGTCTGGATATCAAAGGTGTGTCCGGTCTCGTCGGTCGGTCTTACGATGACTGTGTTGCCGTTCACGGTGACCAGCAGGAAGTGGTAGACCCGGGTCGCCGAGGCAGGTTTGGGGGCACTGCCGCACTTGCTGCCGGTGCCGCTGGACGGATCCCAGCCGATCCCGTAGGAGTCGGTGGGCGCGCAGCCAGCACCGCCCATCTTCATCAAAGCGGCGCCCCCGCCACCAGTGACGTAGCTGATGACGCCGCCGGGTGGTGCGGTGTTGCGCTGGTAGATGTGGGCGTGGCCGTTGAACGCGATCGCCACGTGGTAGTGGTTCAGCAGCCCTTCCAGGTGAGGCGGCCCGTCCAGGTAGATGTCGGACGGCTGCGAGCTCTGGTCGGAATGCAGGGGGTAGTGGAAGATGGCGAACTTCAGTTCGGTGGGGTGGGCGGCGAGGTCGTTTCGCAGCCACGTGTATTCATCGTGCTGCGCGCCGGGTGCCCAGTGCGTGTCATAGTCGTCCTGGTACTGGCTGCCCGTCCCGAGATTGGCGGGGTCCCAGGCGGCGTCGAGGATGTAGAAGCGAGCGTCGCCTTCGTCGAATGCGTACCAGCCCGTCCCGTAGTCCTTGGCGGCGATCCGGTCGACGCAGCAGTAGGACTCCATCTGGTACTGCCCGCCGGAGGTGGAGGTGATCGCGTCGGCGGGCCACTCGGTCAGGAACGTGCTGGTGGGGGTGTGGTTGCCGATCGAATTGAACATGGGGATGGACTTGCCCACCACGGTCCAGAACTGCGGCCCGAACACGGTGCTGATGTTCTGCCCGGACTGCTGCAGGTCGCCGTAGCTCGCCTGGCTGCCGGCCGGGTAGCCGGTGTCGCCCGTGCCGAGCACGAAGCGGGCGCCGCTGGCCGCGATTTGTTTCATGATGTTGGCTTGGTCCGGGTTTCCGTTGGCGTACGCCTGGCCCCAGTCACCGATAACGGCGAACGAGAACGGCTTGGCCGAACCGGCGGGAAGCTGGGTGACGAACCGTGGCGACGGGCCGGTGCGCAGCAGGTCGATCTGCGACGTTCCGAAGAAGGGGCGGTAACAGTAGGCCGTGTCCGGCCGCAGCGGGGACAGCAGGGCCTTCCACTGGTATTCGCCGACCCCGTTCACCATGATGCTGGTCTTTGTCGCCGTCGTCGTGTGCGCGGTACACGACTCTGCCCCCAGCCGGCCCCACTTCACCACCGCTGAGTCGTTCGACTGGTCGGTGCCGAAGTTCACCGTCGCGTTCCCGCCGGCCATGTCGGTCAGGTAGGGGTACCGGGTGAGCTGTGTCTGTACCATCAGCTCGGGCGAGTGTGCGCCTTCCCTGCTGCCGAATTCCGCGTTGCCACTGCCCACCTCGGTGAGGGCAAAGCTCACCAAACCGTTGCCCGCCACGAGCCGGGTAACATCGGCGAATGCCCACGCTTTGGCGGCAATCGGGCCCGTCTCGCTAGCCGCGCCATCGATCGTCGGGGCATTCGCGGCGGTGATGGACTTCTCATTCCATGAACCATGGACTGCGTGTACCGCGACTCCGTGTGTGTCGGCCCGGTTCGACCACAGCCGCAAGATCGCCCGGGTGACTGGGCCGGATACCCCTTCTACCGAAAAGGTGAGGTAGCTGCGGATCTCCGGTCGCGAGGCAGTCCGCAGCGCCGGCATGCTGCCGAGGCTCAGGCCCGGCTGTGCGGAGGAGACCGAGGCGTCGCCAACCGGCGGGAATGCGATCTGCGCGACATCGGGGGCATTGCGTTCTGCCGGCGGAACGCGGTTACCTATGGCGGGCCGGGTCACCGCCCACCAGGCAAGCGTGGCCGAGCAGGCGACAACCAGCGCGATCAGCTGCCGCAGCCACGGCCGCCTTGAACCCGGTGCCGCTGCATCGCGGTGCTGCCGCTGTCGGCCTTGCTGCGCGTCCTGGCGACCGTTATCCGCTGAATGTGTAGGTCTGTATGTCGAAGGTTCGTCCCATCTCGTCGGTGGGTGTCACGGTGACCGTGCTGCCGTTCACGGTGACCAGGAGGAAGTGGTAGACTTGGGTCGCCGAGGCAGGTTTGGGGGCACTGCCGCACTTGCTGCCAGTGCCGCCGGACGGGCTCCAGCCGATCCCGTACGCGTCGGTGGGCGCGCAGCCAGCACCACCGATCGTCGAGAGCGCGGCGCCCCCGCCGCCGGTGACGTAGCTGATGACGCCGCCGGGTGGTGCGGTGTTGCGCTGGTAGATGTGGGCGTGGCCGTTGAACGCGATCGCCACGTGGTACTGGTTCAGCAATGCTTCCAGGTGCCCGGGCCCGTCTAGATAACTGTCAGAGTTTTGCGAGCTCTGGTCGGAGTGCAGCGGGTAATGGAAGATCGCGAACTTCAGTTCGCCCGTGTGGGCGGCGAGGTCGTTTAGTAGCCAGGTGTACTCGTCGTGCTGCGCACCGGGCGCCCAGTGCACGTCATAGTCGTCCTGGTACTGGCTCCCTGTTCCGACATTGGCGGGGTCCCAGGAGGCGTCGAGGATGTAGAAGCGGGCGTTGCCTTCGTCGAAGGCGTACCAGGCGGTCGCGTAGTTCTTCGTGGTGATTCCGTCGACGCAGCAGTAGGACTCCATCTGGTACTGCCCGCCAGAAGCCGCCGTAACGGCGTCCGACGGCCAGTTGGTGAGGAAGGTACTCGTAGGCGCATGGTTGCCCATCGAGTTGAACATCGGGATCGACTTGCCCACCACCGTCCAGAACTGAGGCCCGAAGACAGCGCTGATGTCCTGCCCTGTTTGTTCGAGATCACCGTAGCTCGCCTGGCTTCCCGCCGGGTAACCGGTATCACCGGCGGCGACCGCGAAGCGGGCGCCACTGCCCGCAATTTGCTGCATGACGTTGGCCTGGTCGGGGTTCCCGTTGGCGTACGTCTTTCCCCAGTCGCCGATAACGGCGAACGAGAATGCTTTGGAGGAACCGGCCGGAAGCTGCGTGACGAACTGGGGCGCCGGGTCGCTGCCCAGCAGATCGATCTGCGAGGTCCCGAAGTAAGGCCGGTAGCAGTAGGCCGTGTCCGGCAGCAGCGGTGAAAGCTGGGCCTTCCACTGGTATTCGCCGACCCCGTTCACCGAGATGCTGGTCTTCGTCGCCGTCGTCGTGTGCGCGGTACACGACTCCACCCCCACCTGACCCCATTTCACCACCGCCGAGATCTTCGATTGGTCGGTGCCGAAGTTCACGGTGGCATTGCTGCCCGCCACGTCAGTTAGGTACGGATAGCGAGTAAGCGGAGGAGCCAGGCTGGCCGCATCAGCCGATGTGGTAGCGGCCACTGCTGGTACGAGCAAGGCTGCTGCCACGAACAACGCCGTGAGCGGGACTGCGGCTTTGCGCGGACGCCACCGAGAAGAATAGCTGACGGTGAGTCCTCGGATACTGTGGTTCTTCATTTCTTCCTCACAAAAGGCCCCCAGCGATGACGCCTGCCAATCTGGCGCTCGCCCTTTCGGCAATGCTACTCCTATGGATATTTCGGGCGGTAGAGTTCAATGCCGACCGTTACAGAGCCGGCGCAAGTCGCAAATAGTGTCGTCGGCCATCGTTACGGTGGGTTGCTGGCTGACGTGTTATAGGTGCGGTAGTAGACCAACTCTCCCGCCTCCCCGATGTGCGCGAGGCTGCTCCGCAGGAAGAGGGTGAAGACGAGAGTCGTGGCGCCGGATGGCCCGCGCAGGCTCGTCGCGGTGGGGTTGCCGAAGCTGCGGCTGCCCTGATTGGTCCGGATGTGCAGGGCGGCAGCGAGGTGTGTTCTCTGGTCATAGAGGTACACCTGCCACGCTGGCCCGGTGCCTGCCTGAGCCTCAACCAGCTCGAACGGTTCGCCGAGGAACCTCACAGCGTCGCGGTCGCCGATCGCTCCTGACGCGCCAGCCGCGCGTAGCGCCGCCTCGAGGGCGGTGTCGGGGCGGCCGGCCCACGAGGAGAAATTGGTGAGCACACCGATCCCTGGCCGGTCGAGCCCATGCGGTGGGCGATAGTGAAAGCCGACCACGATACGCGAGTGCGAGAGGTCAGGCGAGAGGGTGGCCGAGAATATGTTTGGTGTCCCTTCGGCTTTGGCGTCGCCGGGCGCGACGGTCAGGGGCGCCTCGAATGTGCGGTCCGCTCGGCCGGACAGCAGCGCCGCCAGGCTGGCATAGTGCCGGAAGCGCAATATCAGCTGGAGCCTGGCTGTTCGGCTGACGGATGCCTCGTCCGCGAGCAGGTAGCCAGAGTCGGAAAGCGCGGCGATGGCGGGCTGGGAGGCGTCATTGTCCAGTAGTGCCTTTGATCTCCAGTGCAACAAGTCGCGCGATTCCGCGACGTAGACGCGGAACACTCCGTGCGGGCCACTGTGGTAGACGCCGAGATAGCCGCCGCCCGGCTTTGAGATGATCTTGAGCGTGTCCATGCTTCGCCCGTGATCGTCCAGGGTGGCGTAGCGGTAAGCAGTAGCGTCCGGGACAGCCTCGATGGCGGCGCGCAAGGCTGCGGGCGCGGAGTGGGCCGATAGCGCGTAGGAACCAGAAGTTGTCTGTACGACCAGCTCCGGCGGGTGCGCGCCCTCTCTGCTGTCGTACTGCCCACTACCGCTGCCTACCTGGGTGAGCGCCATGCTGACCACCCCGTTGCCTGGCACGAGCGGGGTGACATCGGCGGTTACCCATGTCTTCGCGCCCACCTTTCCGGTAAGCGCCACCGCCTGCCCCACGGCCGGTGCGTTCGAAGCGGTGATGGAGTCCTCATTCCACGAGCCCGGGGCGGCATGTACGGCGGCGCCGCGCAGGTCGGCCACGTTCGCCCACAACCGCAGCGTGGCCGCGGTGACGGTGCCGGAAAGCCCTGATACCGAAAAGGTCAGGTAGCTCACGATCTTCGGCCGGGAGGCGATCCGCAGCACGGGGGAACTCCCCCGGTTGACGGCAGGACGCGCCGAGGAGACGTACGCGTCGGCGGAGGCCGAGAACGGGATGGACGTGGTTGGCGGAACGCGGGCAGCCGTCGGGGCGCTGGGCCGGGTCGCGGCCCACCATGCGAGCGGCGCCGCCACTGCCACCGCAACGATTAGCGCTAGCCATCTCCACCGGGAGCGCCGGGCGGCCGGTCGCACGCGGCCGCGAGTCGGCCTGGACTGGCCTGACTGCCGGATAGCGTTCTTCCGCCGCGTGCCGAGTGCGCGGGGCATCTTTGCCGGCAACCGGCCGCGCGGCTTTTCGGATAGTGAGTTTGACATTATCTCCGCCGGATGACGAGGTTCTCTTCGGCGGTCTGGAACAGCCCGGACTTGCTGGCATAGATATGCACAGTGAAGCTGCCGGGCGCGTCCAATGCGACCAGCCTGAAGTCGGCTTGGCCCAGCATGTCTGTGGACCGGGCTTGCCATCGCACACCCAGCCCCCCGCTGTTGGTAATCTCAACGAAGAGGTGGACCAAGCTTGCGTGGACGGTCCTGCCTGATGGGCCCATGGTGCAGAGCACGTTGATCGTGACCGGCGCACCTACGGTCACCACGGGCGGCACTGTGACCTTTAGCACGAGCCGGCCAGGTCCCGTCAGGGACCGGGTCGGCCCACCCGGCGCGCGACCGGCCGGGGCGGCCGATGCCGCGACGATGCGCCATGCCGGGTGCATCTCGGCCCGGTCGTGCAGGTTCCTGTTGAGCACCCAGGCGCCGTAGAAGGTGGCATGCTGGCCAAGCGCTGGCAGCGGGACGTGCTCCAGGTCGGCCGGGATGACCCGCACCGGCAACAGGCCGTGATCAGCGGCTGTGAGGAAACGCCGGTACTGCGGGTCGGGTGCGATGGTCACCTGCCAGTCACCGTCGCCTGGCTTGTACTGCACCTGCTCGACGAGGCCGCTTGCGGTCGCGCAGTTCGCCACTAGCTTGAGACGGCCAGGGTCATGGACATGCGCCAATGGTTCAGCGCGGCATGCTGCGGCTCCAGGCTGCCACGCGGGCGCGCTCACCGGCTTACGCAGTACGCCGGATGGGCCGTACAAGGCGTACCCGACGGCGGCTCCAGCGACCAGCAGGACGGCGATAGCGATCACAAGCTGCATCCGGGTAAGCCGATGAGCTTCGGCGTGGCTGGTGGCTGCCGCCTCCCGGGCGGCCTGGTCCGGTTCTGTGGCGCTCACTGGCGCTGCCCCATCTGAATCACCGTTGTGTAGTGGTCGGCCGGGTCCCTAAGCTCGAGAAGCCACGATGGCCTCGCTCCAGGCGGCAGCACGAACGCCAGCGAAACGGAACCGCGGGCATCGGCGCGGGTGCTCGTCATGAACCGGCCGTGGTAAACCACGGTCACCAGAGCCCCTGGCGTGTACCCGGAACCATGAATGATCACCCGGCCTCCGGAGACGGTGTAGCTCAACCTCGGGTTGATCAGCACGAGTGCACTGCGGTTGCCTAGGCGATCGGCTACCACGAGCTGCGAGTGAGGGAAGATATGGACGGGCTGGCGGAAAGACACAGACACGCTGCTGTCAGCGGCCGACCGTCCGCGCGCAATGACAGCGCCGTGGTAGGTCACCGTTATCGGCGAGAATCTCCCGAAGCCGGCCCCTGTCACGGTCGCGATCCCGTGCTCGGTACGGTACGCGATGAAGGGCTTGGGCAGGGTCACCGATGTGTACCGGCCTGCCGCGTCGGTCATCATGAGCAGGTAGCGGGGACGTGGGCGGCCGGGGTATCGCACTGACAGCGATACCGAGCCATCCGGTTGCGATTGGCCGCGCGCGATCTGGTGCCCGTTGTAGGTCGCTACCACCTGAGCGTTTTCGGTGAAGCCGACTCCGTGCAGCGTTAGGGCGGAGCCGCGTACGGCGTAGGACAAGACGGGGTGCGGCAGCCTGGCGGTCAGCCGGTAGATCCATGCCTTGCCCTCGTGGTGGTAGTAGACCGTGTGGACGAGCTGCCCACCGTAGCGCTCGATGAGCAGCCGGAACTGGTGCTGGGCGGAGGTCTCGACAACTTGGTTCTCCTCCGGAGGGTCGTCCGCGACCGTGGTGTAGTACACGGCGTAGGAAACCTGGCCGTTGCTGATCAGGCGGGCGGGCCAGCCGTCTACCCAGTCCCGGGGCGTCCGCGCTCCCGGGGGTGGCGCGGAGGCAGGGACGATCCGGCCGCCGGGCAGCACCGTGGCGAGGTTGAACCGGCCGAACGGATAGGAGTCACGGTGGGCATAAAACGCGAAGACGTACTGGGCCGAGCCGCGCGAGATTGTCATGACGCCTGCGCCCGGCGGTGTTGACCTGGCTATCCACGTCGCCGCGTCCTTCAGGCCGGCGTAGCTGTCGTCCAGCCATGCGTCCCGCAGGTACGGGACGGCAGCGCCCACGGCCACGATGGAAAGGGCGCCAGCGGACAGCAACCGCAGTGCGCCTGGGCGCGACCATTGGACCAGGGCGTCGAGTGCCCGGCCCGCCAGGATGCATAGCGCCGGCAGGGCCGGCAACAGATAGTTGAACGCTTTGAGCGGATAGATCTGGTAGAAGACCGCTACCGTGAGCAGCCAGAGGAGGGGCAGCAGGTCGCCGCGTGACCGGCGGCCTATGGCGAACGCGATGCCTATGATGTAAAGGGCGAGGATGAGCGGACCGTCGTGTGCCAGCAGGACCTGTCCGTAGTAGTACCAGGGCACGGCGCTGGCCCGCCGTATGCTCGTCGACAGGAAGCTCGTGTACAGCGTCCAGTTGGTGGCAAGCTGCACAAGCACCGGGGTCAGCGCGGCGAGGAACACCCCCGCGCAGATCAGCACGCGGCGCCGGGTGAGCTGCCCCGGGGACCGGGTGATCAGCAGGTAGGTGGCAACGACGAGCAGGGCGAGCCCACCGACGATCTTCGCCTGGACGGTAAGGGAGGCGGTCGCGGCGAAGCCGTACAGCCAGCCGCTCCGCTTCGTCGCGGTCCATTTGGCCGCGCACAGCATTGCCGTGGCGAACAGGAACGTCAGTGTCGAGTCGAGCAGGGCCAGACGGCCGAGCATCACCGAGTAGCCACTGACCGAGAGCAACAATGCCGAGAAGAGCCCGGTGCGACGGCCGAATAGTGTCGCGCCGATCCCATAGACCACTACCACCGTCAGGATACTGAAGGCAGCTGCGACAGCGCGGGCGGTCACGTCCCCGACTCCGGCAACGCGGTAGACCACGGAAACCACCTCCTGAAAGAGGAGGAAGTTCGAGTCGCCGCGGCTCTGCAGGATGAAGTACCGGCCAAAGCCTTTCGCGCCGGCCAGCACGGCGGCTTGACCGGCGTAAACAGCCTCGTCGCCGCGAAGGCCGACCCGGTCAAGCTCCCAGAGCCGGAGAAACGCGGCGAGCGCAGTGATTGCGATCAGCGGCGGGTCGAGCCGTCGGGAAGCCGCGCGGACAAGGGACCTCCACCGCTCCGGTCGGGGCTCGGAAACGCCTTCCCTGCGCCCGGCACGTCCCCGGGACTGCGTCTTCAGCGGCAAGAGGCTCATTTCTCATCCCCCTGCGCCGTGGCATCGAGCTGTCCCGGAGTCGTGGAACGACCCGGCTACCGACTCGAAACGCCAGCTGTAGCTGTCCGGATGCAGGGTTATTACCAGCACGCCCGATGCTGTGTCGTTGCGGACGACGCTGTTCGGCTGGATTTTCTTGAACCGGTAATGGCTCTTGCCGCCAGTCCCTACGACGAACTCGCGGATGCCAGACGGATCGGCCTGCCCGGAGGGGTCCTGCGGGGCGAAGCGTTCGTAATCGTGGTCATGCCCGTTGAGCACGACATCGGCGTGGGCGGCGAACAGATCACGCCAGAACGCGTCATAAACAGGCTCGTCGCCGTGCTGGCCGGAGCTGAATCGCGGCTGATGCCAATACGCGAGGATGCACGCCGCGGGGTGCTGGTGCAGGTCGGCCACGAGCCACCGCTCTTCCGCAGAGCCGGACAAACAGCCGCCGACGAAGCCGCATTCGGCATTCAACGCGATGAGATGCCAGTGCCCCAGGTCGAAGCTGTAATAACCTCGGCCCGGGTCGCCGCCGACAGCGCCGAAGTAGCGGTAGTAGCCGTTGGCGTCCCGGCTTAGGTACTCGTGGTTGCCGGGAACCGGGTGGCTGATTGCCTTGAAACGCCCCCAGCTGGGACCGAAGTATCGCTCGTAACTCTCGTACCGGCCGACGGGGTACTGGTCGTCGCCGAGCTCGAGTACCGCGGTTGGATGGATCTTCAGGACAAGGTCGCTGGTGGCCATCTGGCGGCAGACCGACACCTCGCCGGAAGTGTCGTTGTTCAGCTGCGGGTGGTCCGTCGGGCCGCAGGCGATGTCGCCGGCGGCGACGATGACGGGATCGCCAGATGACGACCCCGCGGAGCTTCCCGCGATCTGCCGCACGACGAGGCCTACGGCGGCCATGATCACGAGGAGGGCAAGCACCGTCAAAGTGATCTGACGCCGACCCGGCGCAAACCTGTGCCTCCGTCCGAGGTCTGCGGACCGCGATGTCACGCAAGCCTCCCGTAGGCTAGCCAGTCGCTCCAGCGGGGCCATGCGTCCACTTCGGGCTCTCCGGCGGGAAGCGCCGCAGCCCGGCCTGCCTCGTACAGGTCGCCGCGCGGTTTCACGCCATCCTCGCTGCCAAACCGGGCGACGCTTCGCTGCTGGTGCGCAGCGCCCCAGCTCCATTGCCTGATGCGCCGTTGCTCGATGCGCCGGGTGAGCGGGAATCGCCCGCCTGCTTCAGGTGCGGGCTTTCATCGGCCCAGCTGAAGCCGTCTGATGAGCGGGAATCGCTCGCCTGTATCAGGTGCGGGATTTCATCAGCCCAGCTGAAGCTGTCCGAGGCGAGCGTGCGGACCCGGACGTTAGCCAGGAAGCCGGCCAGGATGTCGCGCTCGGCTGCCCGTAGCTGCTGGTAGTCCTGGGAGCCGATGCTGATGGCGGGGGCGAGGTAGCGGAAGGGCGGGAAGCCGTAGGCGTCGTCGGTGTTGGCCAGCAGCTGGGTCAGCGCGTCGTGCTTGTCGAGGTCGGCCAGGCGCGGCGAGCCGCGCTCGATGATGAACAGCTCCCTGACCCGGGTGGCGGTGGCCATCTGGCAGGGCACCAGCCGGTCCACGGTGTACTTGGGCGGCGGGATCAGCATCTGGGTGAGTGCGTTGATGCCCATGATGGGCAGGTTAAACCGGCTCAGCGCCATGCCGATCGACCGGCCGCCCCTGGAGTGCAAACGGCTCTGGACCTGCAGCCGGCGCCATTCGGACCGGGTGAGGTCCTCGGCAGACACGGCGCGCAGGGTGTGCGCGCTGATCGTCAGCGGCTTGGGGAACCAGGAAGCGTTACCGCTGCGGTCGATGACCGTCATGTCATCTGACAAGAACCGGCCGCCGTGCTCACGCAGCAGCCGCAGCACCGTGCCGGTCTTCCCGGTGTCGGTCAGTGCGGAGAGCATCACGCCGGTCCCCGCGAGTTCCACGCATGCGGCGTGGAGCAGCATCCGGCCGCGGGACACCATGACGAACCGCAGCAAGGGCTCGAGGATGTTGGTGTAGACGACGTGGGAGGACCGCGCCAGCAGCGGACCCACCTCCACCGTGATGCGTTCGTCGATGCGCGCGCGGAAGTTGGCACCGAGCCGGCCGAGGTGCTCTTCGTAGCGGATCACCGTGGGATGGGCGGACTCGGTCAGGGCCGCACGCCTGCGCGGCCTCTTGTTTCCCACGTCGCCGACCCGCACCGCGATATCCACATCGCTGTCGGCGATGTGCTGGGCGCGGAAGAACTCCAGCTCCGGAAGCATGATCTGGGACCCGATCTTCACCACGCCCGCCACGTCATAGCGATAGGTCAGGTACCGCGATCGCTTGCCCGGGGCCGAAGCCGGGCCACCGGGCCCGCTGCCGTCCGGCGCCGCCAGATCGACGAGCACGCGTACCGGATCACGGCGCGTTCCCTTCCCGGCCGGCGCGAAGATCGCCCGGTCACTCAGCACGAAGCGGACGACGAACAGCAGCACCAGGGTGATCCCGTTCGCGACCAGGACACGCAGGCCCCGGTCGATCAGCAGCTGGAAGACCGGAAGGCGCGCCAGCAGGAGGAGGTTGTTCATGAGGAAGAACCGGACCGCCCGGCCCAGGCGGGTGCCCTGCGCGCGCTTGCGGTAGACGACCGTATCGACCAGCGCGAAGTTCCATGTCGTGGAGGCCTGGGTGGCCAGCGCCGCCCCGATCAGGTGGTTCCAGCCCAGGGTGTGGTAGAAGAACCAGAGCGCCGCGCTGTTGACCACGATCCCGGTCGCGCCGATCAGCCCGAACAAGACGAACCGCACGGCCTGGCGGATCCGCTCGCGATCGGTGGCCGGCCGCTCGCGCAACTGCCCGGCCAGCCGCGCGCCGCGCAGGCGGGCCAGGTGACGCAGGAACGCAGCCCCCTGCAGCAGCGAGGCCTTGGAGTCACCCGCGGCCCGCGGCCCGAAGCAATAGGCCACCTCGGCCACCCGGGCGACCGGGTTGCGGACCAGGATCTCCAGCAGCACCTTAAAGCCGGTCGGCCGGAGGCGGTCGAGGTTCACGCTGGCCCGGCGGAAGGCGAACAGCCCGCTCAGCGGATCGCTCACCATGGCCAGCCTGCGCGGGAAGATATTCTTGACCAGCCGGGTGGCGTAGGAGGAAACGAACACCCGCCCGGCGCTGGCCAGGCCGTCCGCCGCGGACCGGCCGCCGGCGTACCTGGTGCCCACCACGATGTCGCTGTCGTGGCGCATGGCCGTGCTCGCCAGCACGGCCGCGGTCTCCGGCGGGTGCTGCAGGTCGGCGTCCATGACAAGAACCCAGTCACCCCGCGCGTGCCGCGCCCCGGCGATGACGGCACTGCTCAGGCCGCCCTTCCGGGAACCGGGCGGCCGGTGCAGCAGCCGGATCGGCACCGGGCAGGTCCCGGCCTTCTCAGCCAGCACCTCCGGCGTCTCGTCATCGCTGTCATCGACGAAGATCACCTCGGCGTCCAGCGGCGCCACGGCCGGACCGAGCCGCGCCAGCAGCAATTCGATGCTGTGCTCCTCATCGCGGGTCGGAACGATCACGGTCAGCTTGGGCGTTCCGCTGCTACCCGCAAGGTTGAGATCGACAAGCACATCTAGCCGGGAGACGCCGGCCATCGGCGCGTGCTCCGCCACGCTCGGCCTGTGACTATTGGTCGGTGCCGTAAATGGCTGCTCGGGTGGAGTAGGGTCGATCGACATATAAGTGGTTCCCCTTGGCTTGTCAAGCTGGCACAGCGCAGCATTAATTAGCCGCGCGTAAACCGGGCGTGAGTGTCTCCGGGCAGCACAGAAACACCAACGGCACTCAGTACACGTCAGAAAATGACAAGCGGGGAAGTACGGAGTGACCAGGGCATCAAGTACGTGCTTCCTGGCACAGCAGAAGGTAAATCCGTCACAGGAATGGATTCATGCAAACCATGCTCGTCGTACCTCGTTAGTCACCCCCTCCGGGAAAGCGCGGGCCGCTTCCTCTAGCGCAACCGACTGGAGGCGCTCCCGGAGCCGATTCCTGACTCCCGCCGCACCAGTGGCTCCGCAACTACGCGGTTGCGGACAGATGCTCATCGAAGTTGCTGATACTAGAACATTAATCAGACATCTAGTCACATACAAGATGCTTGGGGTTCATCTTGCGTTAAGTCCCTATTAACCTTGACGTTTCGTGATCTTGGCCGGGCGGCCCGAGCCGCGGCTGGTTCACCATTTTCGGCATTCGGCCGCGTCTGGCGGCCCGGCTGTCACGCCGGGGTGGGCGGCGTTCCACGGACCCTGGTGGTTCCTTCCTGCTCGCAGGGACGGTTTGAGCTGGTCAACCGGGTGCGAGGGCGTGCAGCCGGGTGATCGCGGCGATGATCTGAGCGGCCCAGGGCCAGCGGGCAGTCAGACGCAGCCGCTGGCGTGGGCCGCCGCGGACCAGCCGCCCGGCCACGGCGAAGATCCTCAGCCGCAGCCACTTGGGTTCCAGCGGCGGACATGGCCGGTGAAGGCGAGCATCTGCATCCAGGCCAGCAGTTCGCAGGCCATCGCGACGATCTCGGACCAGATCTGGTTCTGCGCGAACCCGTGCAGGGTATCTTCAGCCGCTGAACCGCCGTCCGTGACGTGCATGAGGTGGTCGTCGGGCGCTGCGGCTCAGGGGTCAGCGGGTCAGGTCGGTGGCCATTTCCAGTACGATCGCCCGGAGCTTGTCCGGGTCGTCGACCTGCTGCAAGAAGACCATGCAGGTCCCGCCCACGGCAAGCACGGCAGTGGCGGCGCGCACCCGGTCGCGAAGCGGGGCGCCCGGGCCCGCGAGCAGGTCGACGAGCGCGTCCAGCCGGTCGCGGAAGCGGGCGAACCGCTCCTTGCCCGCTTCCATGGTCTGCACCGAGGCCCGGTTCTGCTCCAGGAAGCGGAAGACCTCGCTGCCGACCAAGACTATCCCCACGTAGCGGTCCAGGACCTCGTACCGGGTCTGCTCGCTTCGCGGCTGGTCCTTGGCCCAGTCCAGCAGGGCGTCAATCTCGGAGAAGTAGTCGTCGGTGAAGCTGTGGACGATGTCTTCCTTGGACTTGAAGTGGTAGTACAGGGCGGCCTTGGTCACGCCGAGACGCTCGGCGATCTCCCGGAGGGAGGTCTTCTCGTAGCCTTGCTCGGCGAAAAGCTCGAGCGCCACCTTCTGCACGCGAGACCGGGTATCGGTCCGTGGCGCGGCCGACTGCCCGGCGGGCCGCTCAGCGGTCGCCGTGCCTCGTCTCCCGCTGCGACCGTGCCCGGCGGGCGCGGTCCCCGCGTCGTCCATATCCGTCTCGCACTCCTTTGCGGAGCTGGGGCCGTAATTTACTTGACGGCCGGTTAGTTACCGCTCTAGCATAATGACTTGCCGGCCGGTTAGTCAATGTAGCCGGCCTGGCGGCAGCCGAGAAGGAGCGGACGGGTGGCCATGGACGGACAGAACGAGAACGGGCCAGTCGGCAACGGGCAGTACAGCCCCAGTCCAGCTAGCCCCGGTCTGGTCGGTACCGGGCAGTTCCTCGCGCCACGCGAGGTGCTTATCGTGCTGCCCGGGCTGCTGCTGGCGATCCTGCTGGCCATGCTCGACAACCTTATCGTGAGCACCGCGCTGCCGCGGATCGTGGGCGACCTCGGCGGGGTGGCGCACCTGTCCTGGGTGGTGACGGCCTACATCCTCGCATCCACGGTCACCACGCCGTTCTACGGCAAGCTCGGCGACATGTACGGGCGGAAGAAGCTCTTCGTTACCGCGATCATCATCTTCCTGATCGGTTCGGCGCTGTCCGGCCTGTCGCAGTCCATGACCGAGCTCATCGCGTTCCGCGCGTTGCAGGGCCTGGGCGCCGGCGGGTTGATGGTCAGCGCCATGGCGGTGCTCGGCGACATCGTGGCCCCGCGGGAGCGCGGCCGCTACATGAGCTACATGATGGTGGTGATGATGCTCGCCACCATCGGCGGCCCGCTGCTCGGCGGGTTCATCACCACGTCCTTCTCGTGGCGCTGGATCTTCTACATCAACCTGCCGGTGGGCGGCGCGGCGCTGGTCTACCTGATGGCCACCTTGCACATGCCCGCCAACCGGACCAGTCACAAGATCGACTATCTGGGCGGATCGCTGCTGGCCGTGGCCGCGACCGCGCTCATCCTGCTGGCCACCTGGGGCGGGACGCAGTACGCGTGGGGTTCGGCGCAGATCATCGGCCTCGCCGTGCTCACCGCGGCGGCCACCGTCGCGTTCTGCGTCACCGAGGCCAGGGCCGCCGAGCCGATGCTGCCGCTGCACGTCTTCCGCAACAGGAACTTTTCCCTCGCCATGATGATGACGTTCCTGACCGGCCTGGCGATGTTCGGCGCGATGACGTTCCTGCCGCTGTACCAGCAGACGGTGCAGGGCGCGTCGCCGACCGTGAGCGGCCTGATGCTGACGCCGATGATGCTCGGCGTGACCGTCACGTCGATCGTGGCCGGGCAGGTGACCACGAAGACCGGCAGGTACAAGGTGTTCCCCATCCTCGGCGGGGGCATCATGGGCGTCGGCTTGTACCTGCTCACCGGCCTGGGCATCGGCACCACCCGGCTCACGTCGGGGATTTACTACGTGGTCCTCGGCCTCGGCATGGGCTTCCTCATGCAGATGGTCTCGCTGATCGCGCAGAACAGCGTGCAGCAGCGGGACATGGGCGTGGCCAGCAGCGCCCGGATGTTCTTCCAGCAGATCGGCGGGTCGCTCGGCGTGGCCGCCTTCGGCGCCATCTTCGCCCGGCGGCTAACTGCGTCGCTCGCCGCCGCGGCCGGATCGGGCGTGCACGTCAGCACCAGCGGCGGCCAGCTCAACCCGGCCACCGTGAACTCGCTGCCGGCCCCGGTCCGGCACGACGTGTTCTTCGCCATCGCGCACGCCGTGCAGGGCGTCTTCGTCTGGGCGGTGCCCGCGGCGGCGCTCATCTTCGTGCTCGCCTGGTTTATCAAGGAGGTCCCGCTGCGCGGCCGGGCGTCGGCCGACGAGGCTCCCAGCCAGCAGGCAGAACTCGTGTCCTGACCAGGGCGACCCCTTGGAATCGGCGCGCTGCGCGCCGCGGGCTACACGCTGGCTTTCGCCTGAGCTCCATGCCCCGAGCCGGCGGTTCCCGCGCTACCGGTTCGCGCGCTACATGTTCCCGCGCCTGGCCTGCTCCCGCTCGATCGCCTCGAACAGGGCCTTGAAGTTTCCCTTGCCGAAGCCCTGCGAGCCGTCCTTCCAAGATCTGCCGCGGTAATCTTGTCACCCTCCCACGCGCCTGAGGGATCTAGCCCGCAGCGCGGCTTGGTAGGCCGCACCAGGTGACTCGGTTGCACCGGGCGCAGGCCACCAGCGATCCTGGCCGGACGTGAACGGGTACCAGCGGTCGTCGGGCCCCAGCCGGATCTGCACGCCGGCTCCGGGGTCGATGATGATTCCGGGACCGGCCACCAGATCACCGATGGCGAGGGCGCGCCGCTTTTGCACCTCGCGTACGGCATCGGCCATCTGATCAGGTCCTCCGGCGGATGCCTCGACGGTGGCGGACACCCCGCAGGCCCCCCCGTGCCGGTACGCGAGCACCAGCCGCCGCAGCTCCTCCTCCGGCCGACCGGTCAGACGTGCCGCCTGAGCGATATGCGACGCCCCTTCGGCAGTGGCGAGGATCCGCACCGCGTCGACGAGCGGATCGTCGACTTCTACCGCCAGGTAGGCGCCCGCCAGCATCTTGGCCGCCCGGTCGGCCGCGTCGGCGACCAGCAGCCGCAACTGCGCGAGATGAGGAACGGGGCCGGGCGGCACGTCGTGGTGCCAAGCGTCTACGCTCACGCGGCACCGCCTGCGCTCAGGTCCTGGCTAAGGTTCACCAGGGCGCGCAGCTCGCCGTCATCGAGCTCGGTCAGCGCGCTTTCGCCACCCGCCAGCACGGCTTCGGTCAGCCCGCGCTTGCGTGCGAGTAGTGCGGAGATGCGGTCTTCCACGGTCCCCTCGGCGATCAGATGGTGGACGTTCACCGTGTGGTGCTGCCCGATCCGGTGTGCACGGTCAGTGGCCTGGTCCTCAACGGCGGGGTTCCATGGCCGGTCGAAATGAATCACGTGGCCAGCGCGGGTCAGGTTCAGCCCGGTTCCAGCCGCGCGGACCGAGAGGATGAGGGCGTGGCCATGGCCGGACTGGAACCGGTCGACAATCTCCTGCCTCTTCGCGGTCGGAGTGCCGCCGTGCAGGAATTCGGCGGCCACACCTCGCGCGAGCAGGTGGGCCTGGATCAGATGCCCCATCGACACGTATCCCGTGAAGATCAGCGCGGCCTCCCTGGCGGTGGTCACCGCGTCCATCAGATCCTCCAGCGCTTGGAGCTTGCCGGACCGGCATGCTTCGACGTTGGCGTCCCAACCGTCCGCGGACTCCCTGAGGAAATGAGCGGGTGAGTTGCAGATCTGCCGGAGCGACTGGAGCAGGCGGAGCACCAGGCCCCTGCGGGCGATGCCGGTGCTGGCTTCTATGCGCGCCAACGTGTCTGCGGTCACAGCTTCGTACAGCGCGGCCTGCTCCCGGGTCAGCTCCACATAGCGGTCACTGACCACCTTGTCCGGCAACTCCGGCGCGATGCCCGGGTCGGTCTTGCGGCGGCGCAAGAGGAACGGGGAGATGAGCCGGCCCAGCCGCCGGGCCGCGTCGCCGTCGGCCTCCCGCTCGGCCGCCCGGCCGTAGCGTTCGCGGAAGGCGGTGAGCGTTCCGAACAGCCCGGGATTAGTCCAATCCAGGATCGCCCATAGCTCCGACAGTGAGTTCTCGACCGGCGTACCGGTCACAGCGATCCGTACACCCGGAGGGAGCGACCGTAGCGCGCGAGCCGCTTGCGAGCGATCGTTCTTCACCTGCTGCGCCTCATCGGCCACCACCATGTCCCAGCGGACCTTCGCCAGCCGGTCAACGTCGCGGAGCAGGGTCCCGTACGTGGTGACGACGACCTGCCCGGGGGCAAGCCCGTCGAGCGAGCGGCTGGCCCCGTGATAGCGGCGGACCGGGACACCCGGCGCGAAGCGCACGAACTCCCGCTCCCAGTTGGCGAGCAGCGACGCCGGGCAGGCCACCAACGTCGGCCCGGTCACCCGGTGCAGGTGGAATGTGATGACCGTCAGCGTCTTGCCCAGGCCCATGTCATCCGCGAGCAGCGCCCCGAAGCCCAGCTCAGTGATCCGTGCCAGCCACTGGACGGCTCTGCGCTGATAGCCGCGCAGGGCTGCCTCGAGCCCATCGGGGATATCGATCGGCTGCTGGCCGCCCGTGTCACGCAGCGTGCCGATGACGTCGGCGAGTCGTCCGGCGCCGGTACATGCGACGTCCCGTCCGTCGACGGCGATCTGCCCGGTCAGTGCCGCGCTCAACGCCTGGGCTCCGGTGAGCTCGCCCAGCCAGCGCTCGTGGGCCCGCCGTGCGATGACCGGGTCGATCAACACCCAGCGTTCGCGAAGCCTCACCACACCTTCTGCGGCCGCGACCGCCTCGGCCTCCGCTTCGGAGAGGGGGTCGCCGTCGAGGGTCAGTTGCCAGTTCAGGTCGACAATGTCGCCGAGCGAGAACGAGCCAGCGGCGCTTCGCGACCGCAGGACCGTGCTCGCCCCGAGCCCGCTGACCAGACCGCTCGGCCATTCGACCGTGATGCCGTGAGCGGCGAGCTGCTCGCCCGCCGGGCCGAGCAGTTCCACGGCATCCTCGCCATGGATCGTACCGTCGTGGCGGACTCGCTCAAGTGGCGGCCAGCAGCGCGCCGCCCGGCGCAGAACCCGGTGTTCGGCATGACCCAGGTACGGGGCAAGGAGCTCGGCCCGCAGCGGTGACCCGTCGTCTGCGGGCGGGTCGATCCGCAGGGACATGGGTGCTGGCGGTGTGGGATCTGCCGCCTCGGAGCAGCGATCCGCCCATTCCGCAGCGTCCGTTCCCATCACGGAGGCGCAGCCTGCGTATGGCTCGTCACCGATCACCAGCCGCGCCCCAGGCGGCCGGAGCAACGCGTCGGCGGCTGCGTCCAAGAAATCGGACAGGCCGGGGGACGTCTCTTCGATGTCCGCCGACAGCCGCCAGCAGTCACGGCCGTTAGCGTCCAGCGCCGGATAGGCACGCCGCGCTGAGATCGCTTCGAGGGCGGACCGGGTGGCAGAAGCCCAGGTCCGTACCGATGTGTGCAGCGGCGCGGCAGTCACGTCGAGCACGGCCAAAACGGGCAGTGCCACCATCAGCGGCACCACCCAGCCCGCCAGCGGTTCGGAAAGCTCGGCACCCGTGGGGTGGCTGATCCGAAACTGCCGATCGCGGTGGAAGTCCAGCACACAGCCGACGTGCAGCAGCCGGCCGAGGATGCCCTGCGGGCTTCGCGCCTCCGCCACCACCGCTCTGGCCAGCTGCGCTGCGGCGGACCGTTCCTGTGCCGCAATCTGTTCAAGCAGCCCGGCCGCGGCTGCCACCTTGGCCTCGTTCTTGCTGCGCCCTGCTGCGACGTTGGCGTAGCTTCCCGTCGCATGCGTGCAGGTAGCCGTGCAAGTGAACACCGGCTCGTGCGGCGGGCCGCTGGCGTCCTGTTCGTAGGACAAGGCGGCGATGACGCCGAGTTGCGCCCGCTCGTTCAGCACGGTCACGGGGTTGCGCCCAGATACCGGCGCTGCCGGCACCACGGCGGCGGGCGGCGCGAGCTCCCTGAGCAACGCCAGGGCCGCACCTGCCCTCGCGGCCTTGGGCCCGGCTGCGTGGAAGGGCGCACCAACGACCAGTCCACCCGCCGTCGGCATGAACGCGACCGCCGAGTACTCCCCGGTCTCGATGTAGCGCACCGTGGGCCAAGACCGGGCCTGGCTGTACATGGACAGCACTCCCCCAGCCATTGAAGGGGTGCTGATCAACACCTCCCAGGCAATGGCACGGGCATCGGCCCACCCGTGCGGGTCAGCCTCGAACAGCAGGAGATACAGCGACCGGGCGGACAGCCTGCCGGACCGCACGGCACCCACGAGCTCTGGGTCAGGCGCCGGCTTGCCGGCCTCAAAATCGAGCCAGGACTCAAGCTCGGTAGCGGTCAGCTCCGGTGCCGCCGGCTCGACCTGTCCTACGGCGAGCGGCTCGCCGTCCGGCACGACCAGGCTCGTGAGCGCAGCTAGCAGCGACAGCGCCGCGGCCTGCCGCGCAGCCTTCTTGCTACTGCCGAATTCCTCCCTGCCATCGACGCGTGTGCCGTCCCGCTCCAGCGATGCCTTAGCGGCGAACCCGCCGTCCACCGCCGACTCGGTGACCTGCATGCCAGCAACACCCAGCCGCTGGGCCTCGAGGCTCACGACGGTGATCGCCATCGGGGAAGCCCGGACGGCCGCCTCCATCGCCAGCGCACGAACCTCGGCCCAGGCCTGGTGATCGCGGGCAACAAAGAGCACCTGATGCAGCTCCCGTGGCCCCGATTCCCGGGACGTGATCCTGCGTTTCGCATCTGCGATCAGCGCTGGGCTTGCCGCGCCGTCCTGGCACGCGCACCTCAACGCCGCAAAGAACTCATCAGCAGGCATTGCCGCGAAGTCCGTAGCCGGGTCAGCCACCAGAGCCCGCAAGGTCCGCTGGGCGCGTTCCTTCTCGATGTCGGTGCGGCCCCGGCTTCGCGGCGGCGGTGCAAGGTGTGGCCGGGCGCGAGCCAGATCGGCAGGTGTGGGCAACCTGGGGGGCTGTGGCGACACGCTACTTGTTTACCATCCGCCCTCCCACTCACGCGCCACCGCAGACGCGCCAGATCCCCGAAGGCCGGGGTGAAGAGCGATTTAATTATCTCCGATTACCGTCCATGACAGTCGGCCTGACCTGCGTCCACTCCTGCGACCAAGGCTGGACAACTGGCGAAGACCGGCAACGCGCACTCGCTCTCCCCGCATAGCGAGTAGCATTCGCGCCCGGTGAGCCGTGACGGCATGCTTGGGCCTCGGCACCAAGGTCGAGCAGAGCAGATGGGAGGAACCGGTGATGAGCTTCACGGGACGATGGCGGATCACAGAGATGGAGATGTGGGATCAGGACGCCATCGACTTGGTCCAGCCCGGCTTCATCGAGTTCGGCGGCGACGGATTGGGCCAGTTCGGCTTCATCGCGGTCAACGGAGGGTTGGACTGCCGCGACGCGCCGCGCGACGATCGGCCCGCAGTGGAGTTCTCGTGGGAGGGGAACGACGACACCTCTCCCGCGAGCGGCCGAGGCTGGGCGGCACTGAACCCCGACGGTTCACTGGATGGGCGCATCTACTTCCACCTCGGCGACGACTCCTCCTTCCACGCCGCACCTTTCGAGGCCGAGCCGCCGCGGACGGCGAAGGGCGTCCTGGGCAGTCCGCGGAGTCCGCAGTGAACAGGATGGCGCGGGGACCTGTCGACCGGATCGAGTCCGCAATGGAGACGGCACTTGCACCCGGCCGCTTCATCTCCGACGGCGCGTCCTATTCCTTCGTCCGTGGCCTGGAAGAAGCCGAGCAGCAAATCTCTGGGATCATCGAGGCTGAGCCCGATCGGGCCGTCGCCCTCTACGAGGCCGGGCGCCGGCCCCTGGAGCCGACGGAGCCGGCGAGGCCTCTAGCCAGCAGCCAGAACTCGTGTCCTGACCGGGGCGGCAGCTCGGAGCCGCCTGAACGGGCAGTGGTCACTGGTACCACTGCCCGTTCGGCCTAAAAAGGTCTTGACCTTTAGCCCCCGGCGTACGGGACGGCCTCCAGGATCTCGACGGTGCTGGCGCGGCCGTTCGGCAGTGAGTAGGTGGCCTTCTCGCCGACCTTCTTGCCCGTGATGGCGGCGCCGAGCGGCGAGCGCGGCGAGTAGACGTCGATCGGCGAGCCGCTCTCCTCGCGGGAGGCGAGCAGGAAGGTCACCTCGTCGTCGTCCTTGACGAACCGGATGGTGACCGTCATGCCCGGGCCGACGACGCCGTCGGTGCGGGGCGGGGCGCCGACGCGGGCGTTCTCCAGGATGTGCTGGAGGACGATGATCCGCGCCTCGATCTGGCCTTGCTCGTCTTTGGCCGCGTGATAACCGCCGTTCTCCTTCAGGTCGCCCTCGTCGCGGGCCGCCTCGATCTTCTTCGCGATATCGACGCGCCCCGGTCCTGAAAGGTGGTCAAGCTCGGCCTTGAGCCGGTCGTACGCCTCCTGGGTCAGCCAGGTGACGGTGTCATCGCGCGTCTCAGTCACGGGCACTCCTAGGTACTGCGCAGGACTTACAGTCCGCGGGACCATGGTCGGTCCTCGGGGGTAATCTCTTGAGGCTAACTAGCGTCGGTGACTAACGCGATCTAGTCAAATGGGGGAACCCGCCTGCCGCGTGAAACGGGGAATGTCGCGCAGGCAAACGGGTGTTTGCGGCACTGAAGGTTAATCGAGGGAGAGCACCGTTGGAAACAGGATGGGACCAGCTCCGGCTGCTGGCCGTGCACGCGCACCCGGACGACGAGTCGAGCAAGGGTGCCGCCACGATGGCGCGCTACGTCCGCGAGGGCGTGCAGGTGCTGGTCTGCACGCTGACCGGCGGGGAGCGCGGTGACATCCTGAACCCGGCCATGGACCGTCCCGAGATAAAGGCCGACATGGCCCGGGTGCGACGCGAGGAAATGGCGCGGGCCATCCAGATCCTCGGGGTCGAGCAGCGCTTTCTCGGGTTCACCGACTCGGGGCTGCCCGAGGGCGACCCGAAGCCCCCGCTGCCCGAGGGATGCTTCGCGCTCATGCCGGTCGACGAGGCGGCTGAGCCGCTGGTCCGCGCCATACGCGAGTTCAGGCCGCACGTGATCCTCACCTACGACGAGAACGGCGGTTATCCGCACCCCGACCACGTGATGAACCACCGGGTCAGCGTGGCCGCGTTCGAGGCCGCCGCCGATCCGGACGCCTACCCGGATTCCGGCGCGCCCTGGCAGCCACTCAAGCTGTACTACTTCGTGTCCTTTCACTCGGCTAAGTTCGTGGCCTTGCACGAGGAGATGCTCCGCCGCGGCCTGGAGTCGCCGTACACGAAGATCTTCGAGGAATGGGCGGATCGGGCGAAAGAGCGCGGCGATGAATGGCGCGAGCCTGAGATCACCACCAAAGTGCCGTGCAGTGACTACTTCGAGACCAGGGACGAGGCGCTGAAGGCGCACGCCACCCAGGTTGACCCGAACGGCTTCTGGTTCTCGTGCCCGCTCGACGTGCAGCAATCCGCGTGGCCGACGGAGGACTATCATCTAGCTAGGTCAGTCGTGGATAGCGAGCTGCCCGAGGATGACCTGTTCGCGGGTGTCCGGGAGAGGGTGAGCCTTTGACATTCGGCGTGCTCGCGGCCGTCGCCGCGTCCTCCTCAGGCAGCGACAACATCGCCCCTGGGGTGCTTGGCTTCCTCGTGGTCGCGGCCATGGGCGTGGCGCTGGTCTTCCTGCTCCGGTCGATGAACAAGCAGTTCCGCAAGATCGGCCCCGATCAGGAAGGCAGCACCGATCAGGAAGGCAGCACCGATCAGGAAGGCAGCACCGATCAGGAAGGCAGCACCGATCAGGAAGGCAGCACCGGCCAGCACGAGACGGCCAGCCAGGAAATACCCAAATAGGGCCGTCGTCGGCGTTTCGCGGCGTGTCATCTCTAAGTCGCTGTTAGCGTGCTGGGCAGAGGCGTAATCGGGAGTACGGCATGCGGGTTATCCACGGGATCTGGGCGCACGGCGCGCTCTGCCTGTGGGCCGAGGACCCGGCTCTGCCGCCCGTTCCCGGGTTTCTGGGCTCCGCGCCGCGCGACGTCCAGTTGCCGCGACCGCATCCGTTCGCATGCCAGGCCGCCGAGCTGGCCGAGATGCTGGCCGGGCGGCCGGGGGCGGCCGGCGACGCGGCCCGCAAGGCCGTCCAGGACGAGCTGACCGTGCAGCTGCCTTCGGCCGGCGGCGGGCCGCTGGCCTCGCCGGAACTCGTCCGGCCGGAGGCTCCGGGGCCGGCCAGGCGCGGACCCGTCAACCGGATGTCGCTGGCCAGCTGGCGGGTGCCCGTGCTCGCTTTCGGGCCCGCGGCCGCGCTCGCGGTGCTCGGCGGTTTCGGCCAGCCGGACGACGTCGCGACCGCGGGCGGGTCGCTGCCCTACCTGGCCGCGGTGGCCCGCTTCGTCGCCGACCTGGCCGCGCGCGGCCGGGTGCTGCCCGTGCTGGCCACCGAGGGCGAGACCTACGCCGCCCGGTGGCGCCCGGTGCTCGGCGGCACCGACGCGCAGCGGGCCCACGACCTGGCCGCGGCGATGCCCCCGTCCTGCCGGGCGGCCGGCGGCCAGGCCCCGGGGCCGTTGCTGGCCAGCGCCCTGGATGCGCTCGCCGATGCCGCCGCACGGACCCGGTTGCCCGCATCGCTGCTGCCGGTCAGACGGGGCCGTACCCCGGCTCGCCTGCCGATGGCCGAACGATTCGTGCTGGCCCTGACCACGACCGATGCTCGTCTCGAGGTGGTGACGCCCCAGGACGAGGCCGAGGCGGCGGAGCTGGCCGCGGAACTGGACGCCTGGCGGGACGGTGCCCAGATACCGGCAGGCCCGGTGCGCACCTGCTTCCGGCTCGCCGAGCCGGGCCCTCGCGGGGGGGATAGGGGGGGTCGTCCCCCCGGGCAAGCACAACCGGATTCCGGCCCCTGGCGGGTTGAGTTCGCGCTGCAGTCCGCCGACGACCCCAGCCTGATGATCTCCGCCGCCGATGTCTGGGCCGGCCACGGGGCCGGGTTCCTGGGGCTTTCCGGCGGGGCCGGGGTATCACCCGGCGGCGACCCGGTGGAGGAGCTGCTGGCCGGGCTCGGCGCCGCCGCCAGGCTGTTCGGCGAGATCGAGGACGCGCTGCGCGAGGCGGCCCCGGCCATGGTGGAGCTGGACACGCCGGGCGCGTTCCGGTTCCTCAAGGAGACCGGCCCGCTGCTTTCCGGCGCCGGGTTCGGCGTGCTGCTGCCCGACTGGGTGCGCAGGGCCCGCCTCGGGCTGAAGCTGACCACCCGGGCGCAGACCCCGTCGGCCACATCGGTCACCGGGCCGAAGTTCGGCCTGGGCGACCTGGTGGACTTCCGCTACGACGTGGCCCTGGGCGACCAGGCGCTCGACCCGGCCGAGCTGGCCGAGCTGGCCCGGCTGAAGGTCCCGCTGGTCCGGCTGCGCGGCCAGTGGGTCGAGCTGGACGACGCGCACCTGAAGGCGGCGCTGAAGTTCCTCGAGCGCAATCAGGCCGGGACAATGAGCGCGGCCGACGCGCTGGCGGCCGGGCTGCGCGGCCCGGACGAGGACATCCCCCTGGTCGGCGTGGACGCCGACGGCTGGCTCGGCGACCTGCTGTCCGGACAGGCCGACCGGCGGCTGCGGCCCATGACGACGCCCGCGGGCTTCTCCGGCCAGCTGCGGCCCTACCAGGAACGCGGGCTTTCCTGGCTGTCCTTCCTCGGCGAGCTCGGCCTCGGCGGCATCCTGGCCGACGACATGGGCCTGGGCAAGACGATCCAGCTGCTGTCGCTCATATCGGCCCAGGCGCGAGGCGCTGACGGACCTGGCGGCCCCACCTTGCTGGTGTGCCCGATGTCGCTGGTCGGCAACTGGCAGCGCGAGGCGGCGCGGTTCACCCCGGACTTGCGCGTGCATGTGCACCACGGCGCGGACCGGTTGGACGGCGACTCGCTCGCCTCGGCGCTGGCCGGCGCGGATCTGGTCATCACCACCTACGGCGTCGCCACCAGGGACATGGCCGCGCTCAGCCAGCTGACCTGGGCCCGGGTGGTCTGCGACGAGGCGCAGAACATCAAGAATCACGCCACGAAGCAGGCCCGGGCGGTCCGCGGGCTGCCGGCCGCGGCCAGGATCGCGCTGACCGGGACGCCGGTGGAGAACCGGCTGTCCGACCTGTGGTCGATCATGGAGTTCACCAACCCCGGCCTGCTCGGGCCGGCCGAGAAGTTCCGGGAGCGGTACGCGATCCCGATCGAGCGGCACGGCTCGCCGGAGGCGGCGCGGGTCCTGGTGCGCCTCACCCAGCCGTTCGTGCTCCGCCGCCTTAAGACCGACAAGACGATCATCTCCGACCTGCCGGACAAGCAGGAGATGAAAGTGTTCTGCAACCTCACCCCCGAGCAGGCGAGCTTGTACCAGGCCACGGTCACCGACATGCTCAGCCGCATCGAGGACGCCGCCGACGACATCAGCCGCCGCGGCCTGGTGCTGGCCACGATGGCCAAGCTCAAGCAGGTGTGCAACCATCCCGCGCACCTGCTCGGCGACGGTTCCCGGCTGCCAGGCCGGTCGGGCAAGCTGGCCAGGCTCGAGGAAATCTGCGACGAGATCGTGGCCGAGGGCGACAAGGCGCTGTGCTTCACCCAGTACGCCGAGTTCGGCCGGATGCTGCAGCCGCACCTGGCGGCCAGGCTCGGCTGCCCGGTGCTCTTCCTGCACGGCGGCACGACGAAGAAACAGCGGGACGCGATGGTGGCCACGTTCGCCGAGCTTGACGAGCCCGCGCTGTTCCTGCTGTCGCTGAAGGCGGGCGGCACCGGGCTCAACCTGACCGCGGCCAGCCACGTGATCCACGTCGACAGGTGGTGGAACCCGGCCGTGGAGGACCAGGCGACCGACCGGGCGTTCCGCATCGGCCAGCGCCGGAACGTCCAGGTGCGCAAGTTCGTCTGCGTCGGCACCCTGGAGGAGCGGATCGACGCGATGATCGAGGAGAAGAAGGCGCTGGCCGAGCAGATCGTCGGCACCGGCGAGAGCTGGCTGACCGAGCTTTCCGTCGACGACCTGCGGGCCGTGCTGACCTTGTCGCCCGACGCGGTGAGTGAATGAGCGGCTCCTGGGCGGACTGGCCGCCGTCGCGCCCGCGCCGGGTGGACGGCGGGATCAAGGCCAGGAGCAAGCGCGGCGCGATAGGCGAGCAGTGGTGGTCCCGGCGGTTCATCGGCGTGCTCGAGTCGTACGGGATGAGCGGCAGGCTGGCCCGGGGCCGCAGCTACGCCAGGGCCGGGCAGGTGCTCGACTTCGAGCTGTCCCAGGGAAAGGTCACCGCCCGGGTGCAAGGGTCACGGGTGCGGCCCTACCAGGTCCACATCGGGGTGCTCCCGCTGACCACCGCCCAATGGCGGCGGGTGATGCAGAAGCTGGCCAGCCAGGCGCTGTTCCGGGCCAAGCTGCTCGCGGGTGAGATGCCGCACGAGATCGAGGAGGTGTTCAGCGAGTGCGGCACGCCGCTGTTCCCGAGGTCAGCCGCGGACCTGGACATGCGGTGCAGCTGCCCGGACTGGGGAGTGCCGTGCAAGCACCTGGCCGCGGTCTGTTACGTGCTGGCCGAAGAGTTCGACCGTGACCCGTTCGGCATGCTGGCCTGGCGCGGTAAGCGCCGGGACGAGCTGCTCACGGCGCTGCGCGGGATTCAGGGCCAGGCTGGGGCCGCGCCCGGGCCCGGGCAGGGCGGCACAGCGCAGGCCGGCCTCGACGTGCCGGCCCCCCCGCTGGAGGAGTGCCTGGAGACGTTCTGGTCACCCGGCCTGAGCCCGGCCCGGCTGCGGGCGCTGGCCACGGCACCGGACTCCGCCGCCCCCGACTTGCTGCTGCGCATGTTCTCCCCGCCGCCCATCCAGGTCAGGGGGAACGACCTGGCCGACGTGCTGGGCCCCGCCTACCAGCGACTCGCCGCGGACGACCCCGGACCCGGTGAGCCCGGTGAGCCCGGCTAGCCTGGCGTGCCGCCGGACGGGGCCCAGACCCGGAGCATGGCCTCGGGCAGGCCCCACCAGCCCAGCGGCGTCAGGCGCTCGTCGTCGTCGATCGCGCCGAGCACCTGCCACAGCGAGGTGACCGGCAGGAACAGGCCCTCCATGCTGAGCTCGTCGAATTCGTCGTCATCGGCGAGGTCGAAGTCACCGGCCTCGTCCTCGTCGACCTCACCGGCGTCCTCGCCGATCGCGCCGTCGTCGGGGTCGCCGGGGTCTTCGGGTTCGTAGTCCCGCACGTACGCGGCGAGGTCGGTGGCCGACGCGGCCGTACCCGGTCCGCCTTCGGCGAGCGCGGTAATCACCGCCAGCCAGTCGAAATGGTCGATGGCGCAGATGGCGGCCACGTTGCTGTCCGTCTCGTTCAGGTCGCCGTCGTCCTCGCCTGAACTCCCGCCGGGCCCTTCCCAGTCGTCTGAGCCCTCAGGGGACGCCACACCCGCGGCCAGCGTGAGCCACAGGTCGGTGTCGTCGGCAGGCAGGTCCTTCGGGCGCAGGCCCCCGCACGCGATCAGCAGCCGGCCGGGCCAGCCGGGCCTGGCGATGTCCTGCCGCAGCCGGGCTGTGGCGCGGCGCAGGCTCTCGTGCGGGAGCGGGCGGTCACCTACCCGGTCAAGCACGGCCTGGATCGCGGCCAGCGCCTCGGCGTCGGCGGCGTCCCATTCGGCCAGGAACTCCTCATCCTTCTCGTCGAGCAGGACGTCCATCGGGACCTGGCCGTCGGGCAGGGCCGTGGTCATCCACCGTTCCTGCACTTCGATGTAGGCCTGGCACGCGGCCGGATCGGCCGCCGCCAGCAGATCGGGATCGATCTCGCCCGCCGCGAGCCGCTCTTCGAGGTGGCCGACCAGCCTGGTGTGCATCTCCTCCGCGAGCTGGCTGCGCTCGGACTGCTCATCCCAGACGTGCAAGCCGATGATCCCGTTCGGCTCGGTCCCGGTGGCTTCCAGCCATGTCCTGACGTCGCCGACCGTGGCGTCGCCATCGTCGATCTTGTGCAGGATGGCCTCCGCCGACGACCAGAACACCGCGGACAGCGGGTTTCCGGCCGCGAGCATGCCTCTCCTGATGCCGGGCAGCGAGGCGAGCGCGTCCGCGGACGGCACGGTGAGCAGCGCAAGTGCTACATCGCGCCTGGTCAGGGCGTTAGGCGGCCGGCCGGC
>WNFC01001585.1_pt1 | contig 29679 bp, 29 predicted proteins | sample 5400541 | NCBI WGS metagenome assembly WNFC01 (sample SAMN13153342, study PRJNA577476) | soil metagenome | isolation source: 120 cm saprolite under Douglas fir tree site 2 hole 2 replicate 1 | place: USA:California | collected 2015-04-18
TGAAGCAGAGCCACTGCGCATGGGCTACGCAATACGCACTTGTTCCAGAGGGCTCCTATGTCTACGCGAGCGGATAGATGCGCAACCCTGCGCAAGCCACAGCTCTTCACATCGATTGTTTCGGATCGCCCTTCAGTCGTAGCTCTTCGCGCAGCAGATCGTCGACATCTCCAATCTTGTCGTTCAGCAGGTTCAGGCGATTCGCAAGCTCCTGAATCTCAGCTTCAGCGCGGCGGTTCACATCGTAGTCCAACTCGCCGCGCAGTCGATCCTTCGTGTCCTGTCGATTCTGGCTCATCATAATGACCGGGGCCTGAATCGCGGCGAGCATGGAAAGAAAGAGATTCAGCAGGATGAATGGATACGGGTCCCACGCCTTTTTCGTCAGCAGTACATTCACCGCTGTATAGACCGTGAGCATGACCCCGAACGTAATAATGAACTTCCACGACCCACCGAATCGGGCCACCCCATCGGCAATGCGGTCTCCGAGGCTCGACTTCTCCTCAATCACCTCATTGGCGTTGCGGCTGGCGCGGATCCGCACCAGTTGCTGCGACGCATGGAACTGACGGCCCAGCACCGTGAGCATATCCATCCCCGCCATCGGCTTTCGCTGCAGCAGAACGGCGATGTCGTCGCGGCTTATCTCGAGGCACACCGTCTCTTCAATGGCTAACGCGTTCGTCTGGTGCGGAGTCTCCTCCAGCATCGAGGCAAAGCCGAAGAACTCGCCGTGCCCCGGTTCATCCACCAGCACCTCCTGGTGATCCTCGTCCACCGTTGACACCCGAGCCTTCCCCGACATCATCACGTAGGCGTGTCTGCCGGGCTCGCCGATCTTGTAGATGCGCTGCCGGGCAGCAAACCTCTTGAGATCCACCTGCGCGGCTAAAACCGCAATCTCTTCATCGTCGAGCAGTGCGAACAGTGGAACATGCCTCAACTCTTCCGGGTTACACGCCATCACTCACCTCATCTCAGATATTGTGCCTCGGACCTGGCACATCCAGAGCATCTCATCCATCCGCGAATGTGAAAAATAAAAGACAGCGCAAGTCCCATTGCACAATGAAAGCAACTGCGCTATCGTCTAGGGGACGCGATGTTGACGAAAATTCCAACGCGACTCTCCCTCTGTTGTCCCTACCTGGGCTAGCCTTACGCGCCGTGCCTTTTGCTCTCGCTGTTACTGGAGTCTGAGCGCCGGCCTATTCATTAAGCAACTAAATACCAGCGGTTAGGTCTGAGCCTCGTCTCAGCCTCGTGGGACAAAATGCGTCTTCTGAAACCATCAATCAATATATCTGTCCGTCTCCATCGGATCCCTTGTTGTCCAGCTACCTCCTGTTCCTCATCGGTTTAGAGAATGACTTGCTGGAATTTTCGCCGCAGGCGCTCGCGATCTCAGCTTCCCTTCAAATGTAGAAAAACTTACTCAGGAGAATTAAGTTGAAAAATATCAGCGGTCTATTCCGGACTACTCTCACTGCATTTGTGCTTTCTTCCATTTCGCTAGGCGCGCACGCTGCGACAATCACTCTAAAATCAGACTTGAAGGCATCGACCGAAGCGCCGCCAAAGGATTCGCCGGGGCAGGGCACGTTGACGGCAACTCTGGATACTGAAACCAATGAGCTCAAATACCACATCGCGTTCGAGGGTCTAACCGGGCCAGTCGCTGCCGCGCATTTTCACGGTCCGGCGGCGGCGGGAGCCAACGCGAAGCCGCAGGTTCCGATCAAGTCAAGTCCCATCGTGAGCCCAATCGACGGCACGGCCACCCTGACGCCGGAGCAGGCGAAGGATCTGGTTGATGGCAAGTGGTACTTCAACCTTCATACCGCGCAGAATCCGAGTGGCGAGATTCGCGGACAAGTCGTAAGCGCTAAGTGATCTTATTGGGTACAACCCATCAGTTGACGCCGGCTGCGGAGTTCGAAGGTGGGCGTGTAGCAGCGCCCACCTGGATAAGCAGAGTCGTGAAAAAGATGGAATGAAGGGTTTCTATGAATGCCGGCTACATAGTTGCACTCATCTTGACGTGCGGTTTATCGGGGCTTGCCGTCAACGCGGTCTCTCAGAACATTGACCAGCGTCCAGCCAAGCTCGTGGCTGCTCACCAGCATGACCCATTGCCCAGGCCAACGAATTTGAAGGTCCTGCCGAAAGAGATGTCAGGCGGCGACGTAGATAAATTAATGCATCAGTATGAGCAGCAGTTAGGAGTTACATGCGGATTTTGCCACGAGGAGAATGAGCAGACGCGGAAGGTGTACTACGCCTCAGATGAAAATTCCGTCAAAAGCACGGCTCGCATGATGATCGCCATGACCAATGATCTGAACACCAAGTATCTAGCGCAGCTTGGTGACCGCAGATATGCTGATCCGCTTACTTGCGGCAACTGTCACCACGGGCAGGCTCATCCACCAGCGTTCGAGCCCAGGGGTAATACCGGGAGATAACAGTGTTGGAGAATATTAAAATTGGACCGTACATGTCTTTCACCAGGTGTAGATCATGCCAGCAGTATTGATAGAACTTATAGCGAATATTTTGGGAATATATAATTTAAATTCTTGATATGTAACTTCCTTATGCATAAATTGGCACTTATGACACTATCTCCTAAAACGACTTGTTGTTCGCATGGCATCCTTGCTGGCGAACGGGAGATGTATGTCCATGCGATGAATATGTGATCTAACGATCCATGTTTCATCCTCTATCCGCCCGCCAGCTCCGCTGAAGCGGGCTTTTTACTTTAATGCTTGACCCGCAAGGTCTGCATTTCTGTTTGAAGCCTGCCCCTGTGCTGAAGCGGGCCATTTCTTTTATATGGCCTGAAATTTCATTATATGGCCTGAAATTTCAGTTCCGACCTTTTACTCAAGGGATGGGTTCATCATCGTGCAGCCTGAAGATCAAACTAACTCGACTACGAGCCGCCAGAGGCCTGCTCCAAAGGCCAGCCTTCGTTATGGTTGCGTGAGTGAAAGCACCAAGATCGCACGGTTGCTTTCGCCGCAGCGATTTCACCGGCTTCTGTCCGGGCTATCTTTGGCGGTTGTGGGACTGACACTGGGCTGGCTCGTTGTTCGAGCACACGGACAGATTGCGGTGCGCAACCAGGGTTATGTGCCCTACAGCGACGCACCGATCAACTATCGCTCGCAAGACCTGAGTGACCCGGTGGCGAAGCTTCAGGCGCAACTTGCCCAAGGCGAGACCGCATTGCAGTATGAGCCGGAGCACGGCTATCTCAAGTCCGTGCTCAAACTGCTCAAGGTGCCGGTCGACTCGCAGACACTGGTGTTCTCCAAGACGAGCTTCCAGTACAAGAAGATCTCTCCCGAGCATCCGCGCGCTCTGTACTTCAACGATGACGTGTACGTCGGCTCGGTGCACGAAGGCAAGGCAATCGAGATCGTGTCCTTCGATCCGATGCAGGGAGCAATCTTCTATCTGCTTGACGAACATAAAGTGGAACATCCGTCCTTCCAGCGAGCGGAGCTGGATTGCACGCAGTGCCACATCGCGGCGGGAACCCGCGGAGTACCGGGCGTGTTACTCCGGTCGATCTATCCGACCCCCACAGGGACGCAAGCCGCCGGGAGCAAGTCGTTTATCACTGACCAGGAGAGTCCGCTGAAGGACCGCTGGGGAGGATGGTTTATCACTGGCAAGCTGGGCGGCCAGCCCCACATGGGCAACACAGCTGTCAGCAGCCAGCCACAGACGGGACAATCAGGCGAGCCATCGGGGGATAGCCTCGTAGACCTCTCAAAGGCGTTCGATGCCTCGGCCTACCTGATTCACGACAGCGACGTTGTTGCGCATCTCGTTCTTGCGCACCAGACGCAGATGCACAACCTGATCACCTTGACGAACTACAAGACGAGGTTGGCTCTCTACTCGCAGGCTGCGCAGAACAAGGCAGCTGGGCTTCCTGCCGATACGCTTTCGGACGCAGCACGACAGCAGTTTGAGCGCCCTGCCGAACAGCTGTTGCGCTACATGCTCTTCGTCAATGAGGCTCCTCTGTCCGGTGCGGCGAATGGACGTATCTCGGGCTCGTCCTCATTTGCGAAGGAGTTTGCCGCGCGCGGAATTCGCGACGCCAAAGGACGTTCATTGCGGGACTTCGACCTGAAGACGCGGACGTTCCGCTATCCGTGCAGCTACCTCATCTACACGGAGTCCTTCGACGCCTTGCCTGAGCCTGCCAAGGGATATGTCTACCACCGGCTGCTGGAGATTCTCACCGGGCGAGACCAGAGCTCCGACTTCGCAAAGCTATCTCTGGAGGAGCGGCATTCGATCCTGGAGATTTTGTTGGCAACGAAGCCCGGTTTGCCTGAGGAATGGAGGCAATACGGGAGGCAGAACCATATAGCGCAGATACGTCCACGTCGAAGCCGACAAGGGTAAGCAGTTCACAGAAAATCAACCAGAAAGGAACAAGAGTATGAGAGTTTTTTCGGGAAATATTGCAGGCTTCGCGGCCATCCTTGCAACCCTTGGCGCATCTGTCGCCAGCGCGCAGTCGGTAGCGGGGCGATGGGATGCCAGCGTCACCGTCGATGGCGTAGCGGTCCCATTCCGGCTCGATGTCTCGGGCGAGGGCAAGAGCCTGACGGGCACGCTTTACAACGGAGACCAGAAGGAGACCACGACAGATGCCGTGGTTGAGAACGGTAACGTCGTTCTGAACTTTGAGCACTACCTTACAAAGATCGTGGCAACCCCGAAGGGCGGCCAGCTTGAGGGCAAAGTCGAAGGACGCTTCGAGCGGGAGAAGTACATCGGCAGCTATCCCTTCCAGGCGAAGCGTTATTCTCCAACGGCAGCATCGTCGGCGAGCGCTCCATCGATCTCCGGCAACTGGGAGATTCCTTACGAGAGCCCAAAGGGTGAGAAGGCATGGCGTCTCATCGTCAAGCAATCCGGACCGGAGGTCTCGGCTTCGATTCTGCGTGTGGATGGCGACACGGGTGCACTCACCGGAACCTATGACGGCGACAAGTTTGTGCTGAGCCACTTTGATGGCTCGCGCCCGCTCGTCGTCGACGTTACGCCGCAGAAGGATGGCACGCTCGCGATCAAGCTGAATGGTTCGTACGTGCCCAAGGACAATCTGGTTGCCTATCGCACAGAGGTCGCCCGGGCCAAGGGCCTTCCCGAACCCGCCGACTATACGACCCACACCACGGTGCGCAATCCTAACGAGCCGTTCGCTTTCAGCTTTCCGGACGTGAACGGGAAGCTCGTGTCGAACACGGACCCGAAGTTCAAGAATAAGGTGGTTCTCGCTATCGTGACAGGAACCTGGTGCCCGAACTGCCACGACGAGGCGCAGTACCTCGTCCAGCTCTATAGCAAGTATCACGACAAGGGTCTCGAGATCGTAGCGCTGGATTTCGAGGAGCCAGAGCAGTTGGATGCATTGAAGCGTGAACGCGCCTTCGTGAAGCAGTACGGTGTGCAATACACCTACCTGATCGCGGGAGCGCCCTCGGACATGTGGGAGAAGGTGCCTCAAGCCGTCAATCTCAACACCTGGCCGGCGACGCTCTTCATCGGTCGCGATGGCCTGGTGAAGAACATCCATGCCGGCTATGCTGCTCCTGCCAGCGGCGAGTTCCACCGTCAGCTCGAGGCGGAGTTCACGTCCAATATCGAACGTCTGCTCGCGGAAAAAGGAACCGAGGTCGCCTCCGCTTCTGTCGCCGCAAAGGGCGGTCAATAAGATTCGGTTCCGGATTGTTTCTGTGCGGTCTCCCGCTGGTCGTCTGCCATAACCGTCGCCATCTCCCCGGCCATGGAATGAGAAGCGGTGGAAACGAATTGAATTTGCCGGAAGAGTATAGAATTTCGCTGAAGTGAACTAAAAGGAGCAAGTTCGTGCCTACCAATGAAACCCATCGCGCACTTCGTGACGTTGCAGCACGCCAGTTAGCCAACACTACCAAGACGGCGCCGCAGCTGGCTGCCATCACACCCCGCTGGCTGGTGCAACTACTCTCATGGGTACCGACGGAGTCGGGAACTTACCGGGTCAATCAAGTCAAGAATGAGGGGTGACATCGAGGTCGCATGCGGAACGCGCGATGAGCGGAAGTTGCCTGAAACCTTTGTCGACTACGAGGAGAAGCCGCGGAGTATACCCTGGCTCCGGGCCTGTCTATGAGTATGTGACTTCGCAACCTGCTGCAGGAGGTCCTACGGTGGCAGGCTCACCATCGCCCTTTGCGATTCCTTTGCCGCCGTTCGATCTGCAGTTTCCTTCCTTCGAGGTTGCGCTCCCCACGATTCCTCCCTTGCCTGCGCTCGCGACGGAGGAGGGTGCGAGAGCTGCTCTGACCTCAGCCTCATCGTTTTACTTCCTCGATGGCGCGGGTGCGCTATCGAAGGATGTGACCGCAGCCGCAACCGCAGAGCGGCCGCCCCGCGCTCGTGCCGGACCTCAAGCTCCCTGCCGGACTCTTTGACGTCGCCTAAGCCCCTGCCCGCCCAGGCTCACCTGCACAATCGGAACGCTGGAGGCGTCGTATTTGAGCACGTACGGCGGCAGAATCCCCGTGGGCATTAGGCGCAAGAGCGACTGCGCCAGCGCCGTGACCTGCGCAATCGCGAGGTCTACGTGTACTGAATGTTATTCACTGTGGTCGGAAGTGCCCGCTCGCACACCCCAATGATTCGCTTGGACATGTCATCCGCATCCAGCCCGCTGTACGTCCAGATCACGCTAACGATCGGAATATCGATCTCCGGCAAGATGTCTGTCGGCGTCGTCACGATCGAGGCCACGCCGAAGATCGCGATCAGCAGCGCGACAATGACGAACGTATACGGCCTTTTCAGGGCAAAGCGAACGATCCACATAAAGCCCTTCTCCCGCATGCTGACCTGCAGCAGGCTACTTACGACTGCTCCAGACCAGTGGAACCTACCTCGTCCGCTCACGTGGTGCCATATCGGCTCACGTGGTGAAGGCAACTCTCAGGCGAGCAACTGTTACCGGAGTACCGGCTCCTTGAGGATCGGAATGATATCAAATCAGTTTTACAAATAGCGAATCCATTGACTAAGCGAGATGTCCAGAAGTTGGGGCGCGGCAAAAATCTCAAAAAGCAGATCGTCATTGCCTGTGTTCTCGATGTATTGAGGGGCGATCCCTGAGACGTATCCCACGTCCTTGGCATGGAAGCCCCTTGTGCGCGCACTGTCGACCGGCATAAGGACGGTCATGCGCGCACGCTAGCTGACGGACACTAATTTTTGGATTCGCGATGGTCTTGTAATGGTCGTGCACATCAATCCCTATTTTTAGGTACGGACTAAGTCGCTTAGAATGTTATGGGGATTTCGACAGCCCTGGCCAGGCCAGTGCGTACTGCGCTTAGGGTCTGTTGCTATTTGTAGAATGAAACGTTTCTTGCACGAGCAGCACTACTCTACGGAGGCCCAAAAGCATGGCACTCGGAGATGGAATTCGCAGGAACATTCTGTCCGTTTCAGCGCAAGAGCGGCAGAGGTTCGTCGATGCTATCGTCAAACTCAACCAACATCACTATCCCGGCAGCAAGACGGAATTTCCCGCGGGTGGGGTCTCGTATTGGTTCAAGATGGATGAGATCCACCAGGCCACTCACGTCCACGGAGGATCGGCTTTTCTGCCATGGCACCGCGAGCTCTGTAACTACTTTGAATCTTTACTGCGGCAGATGGACCCCGATCTGTCGTTGCATTACTGGGACTGGAACGACGACATCAGCCCTCTATTCCCGTTGTTCGGCAACATGAATGGGCAGGCGGGGGAACCCTGGCTGAGCGCCAAGTTTTATGATCCCAGCGCGCCGGGCGATAACTGGCGCGACGAAATCATACACTCCAACCCTTTCACTCCGACCTGGACAGGGAGCTATGAGTTACATTCGAACCCCGCCGCCCCCCCCAAAGACCGTGCGCGCGGTGTTCAGGCCGGAGCCCCGCCCGTGGGCCAGGGGGACTGGCCGTCCGACAGCGACTTCATTAACGCCGCGAGCTTTGCCGACTTTACCAGTCTGATAATGGGTGCGGGGTTAGACTTCAACTTTTCTCTTCAGCCGGTGGGTCCACCGGACTCGTCACTATGTGCGGCAGGGCACAGACGGCTATGTTGATCCTGCGCAATCTATCGGCCCTTTTTGGGGAAGTGTATATCCAGTTGGATGGCGACTCGACCGAGAAACCCCGGAACCTTGTGTCGGTGGGGCTTTTCATCCAGGCATTGACGCAACTTGCTTCCTGTGGGACAGGTATTGTCGCTGCTTGAATTTTGGCGGTCGTAAGGAGGGTCGTATGCCGACTGACTTTATCGCTTTCGTTGACTCCCTTATTTACGGTGACTTTGGCGTGGCAGAGCTTGGTGCTGCGCCCGCGGGATCAATGAACCACATGAATTGGTCGATTGATCGGGTGGAAACGCCGCCGCCTGCCGCTAGCGCCGGTGTGCAGTTTTTAGATCACCACGCAGTTCGAATGTTGAGTCGGCACGCAGCTTGGCGTTCGGTGCATGCGTTGCCTCCAGTTCGTCCTTGGGACGGAACTAACGTCTTTCCGGTGCCGCTGGGCGTGCCCGTCAGCCCGGTCATGCCCGCCGCCCTTTCAGGCGCCACATTTCCTGCCGGGTTTACGGAAAACGATCTGGGAACAACGCTGGAAATGTATTACAACACCCTGCGACACTTCAACGGTGGCATTGAAATGGCTGATGTCATCAAGGCGCCGTACAGCTATCGCTACTGGGCCTTCATGAAATGGGCTGCCGACTTGCGCAGCCGGCTCCTGGGTCAGCCGGTGCTCCCGGTTGGGATTGTCTATGACCGTGATGGCACGATTCTCTCGGAAAAAGACTTCACCGATTATTTCAACCAGGTGCATCATGTATGGCACCCGAATGCCGGCGAGCCTTCGTGGACGACTGCCACTCCATTCTTCTCCACCGGCGCTGGACAGTATCGCCGCAAAAAGCAGGCCAGCCGTACGCAGGTTGGCCAGGAGTTCTTTCAGTTCCACCGTGAGCATCTGGAACTCTTCGATCGCTGGCTTGCCCGCACTGGCCAAGTCCCGGTTCCCTCCAGCAACATGTGCGGGCATGATGTTGCAGCACCCCTGCCGGCCCCTCCTCCAGGCCTGGACGTGGTTAACGGAGGTCTGGGGCATCCAAAAGTAAATTTCACCACGCGGGCGGTCGACTTTGCGCCCCTCCACCAGACTATCTGGGAGGGCAATCTTGCTCCCTTTGACGGTACATTGCGCGAGTTCGCCAACGCCGGCGAAATGGGCCAGTACATGGCCACGGATTTCAATTCCTTCGTCGAAATTGCCATACCCGGATTGGGGTTGCCCAGCGGCGATTTCACCAACGGCTCCTACCATGGGGAAGGCCACGTATTAAACGGTGACATTGCGCCGCCCGACGTCAATAATTACGTACACCGTTTTTTTGCCTGGCACGGATTTCTCGATGACGTATGGGCCAGGCGTGCACCTGGCTTTACTGCGTTCGTTCCGGTGCTTGCCGATTCGTCGCCTTTTCCCGATCCTGTGGTGGTTACAATCTTGCGCGCGTTTTCGCCCAATTCAGACGCGGTGGAGCCGCCCAACGCCATTGAGAACATTGATCTCACCACCGGAACTGGCACGGTGCGTTACCGCATCAACGTTCGCGTGGACGGAATTAACCCGCGGCGTCCGTTGAAGCTGCGGCTGGTCTGCGACGTGCTTCGCGAGGCGGTGAGCGCTACACCTGTAATCACCATAGCGCGCGAGCTAAACATTCTGCCGCCGGGATCGCCACTGGGCGCGAATGATCGTGCCCAGGGCACCGATTTCGTAGAAGCGTTTGTGTTTGACGGCTCTGCCGGCACGGTGGATGCCGGGGGAAAAGGGCCCTTTGCTTCGAGCAATCTGGTTTTCGTGCCCACCGATACCGGGTTCTTGAACAGTTTGATCCGCATTTCCGGGCGTCTTACTTGTGAACAGAAGCCTGATGGAACCGTAGCTGGGACTCCCGGCACAATTACCACTGGGGGGACCGTATGCACCGGAGCGGGCACAGCTTTCCAGACTACCTTCCGCCAGGGAGACATTATCCGCGTGGGCACGGAAACACGAGTGGTGTGGGATATCGCATCGAACACTTTGCTGACGCTCTCCGCGGCATTCACCCCTGATATTGCAGCGCCCACTGCATATGCGCGGCTGGATGGCTTCCAGTTCGATCAGCGTGTCGAAATCCCTCTCGTACAGGAGCGCCAGGCTCCGGACGTGACGGTCTATCTTGACCACAGCACGTTTTCAAAGGACGAGGTTGACGCTGCCGCTGTGGCGGGTCAAACCGTTTTTCCGGTGGCAATGTATGTTCTCTTACAGGATCGTACGGAAAGAGCTGGGACTATCGTCTGGCCGTCCGATCCCAAGACTGATGTGCTGCTTCCGCAGTTCAAAGGGTTGATTGCTCCTCCCGTCCGCGGTTCGGGTCTCTATCCGGACTTGGCGCACAAGCCTCTGGTCGAATTGGTTGACGCCGCCACAGACGTTCCAATCCCTAACCTCACTGTTGAAGCCACCAGCGCGATGCCGGAAGCGCCGTCGCTCCATCCCAGTATTCCGCAGCGGATTACCTACCCTTGCCAAGTGACCTTCACCGGCAATGCTCAGTTTGCCGGCATGGCCGCCGGTGACCGCAAAGAGTTGAAGCTGCGTATTACCGGGCGCGACCGCTCCGGGAACACGATTGTGCATGACGCAACGCGTGTCCAATTGCAAGTGAGCCCCAATCCCTACATGTTGGATGGACCGACTCCGTGGCTGAGTGTCGATACCCGTGTTTTTCAGATTCCCCAGGGCCAGGCCCGGTTCGGAGCGGCCTCCGGATGGACCGATCCACTCGTGTTCATCGGCCAGGTGGTTGACAACTTTCGCGCCGGCAGCGGTACGGCTGGCGGAGAGACCTTTCAGTCTTTACCTGAAGATGAAGCGACCTCTGTGTTGGAATACTCCCCCCAGGTTGGCGGTCAGAATATTTTCAATTTTGCGCTCTCCCGGATTCGACTGCGCAGTGTGACTGGCGCGAACGGTGTCCGGTGCACTTTCCGTTTGTTCCGCTGGGGTACCGCCAACGTGGAGTTTGACTCCGCGCTGGCCTATCGTTCGGCGCCGAACGGCATCGGTTTGCTGGGACGGACCGCCAGTAATGAGCTGGCTTCCATTCCGTTCTTCGCCGGCCCTCGCGTTCCGATCACTGCGGATATGAACACGCAGACAGACCCCAAGAATCTCTTCGACTTTCCGCCTACCGGCCCGTTAGAGGCCGCAAGCTTCTTCGGCGCGTTTCTGGATATCAACCAGCCTGACCTGCGCTTCCCCACCACCTTTCTGAACGATGGTCCGTTCAATGCCGTGCCGGTGGCACAGATGCGCTCCATTCGGGACCTTCTTATTGGACAGCACCAGTGCATGATCGCTGAAATTGTCTTCCCGCCTGACCCGACTATTGCCGGCGCCACTCCGGGAACCTCTGACAACTTGTCGCAGAGAAACCTGTTGATCGTTCAGACGGCAAACCCGGGCTCGGAGTCGACACGGCGGGTGCAGCATAGCTTCGATATTGATCTGACCCGGCGGCGCCCCATGCTGCCCAGACCGGAACGCTATCCCCACAATGGGTTGATTCACGTCCATGCCGTGCCGGCGGAAGAGTTGCGCAAGGCCAAACCGTTGCCGCCGCCGTTGCTAGCGCGTCCGGCCGTCGTCGTCGCGAATGTCCACGCTGGCCATGATGAAACGCAGCACGTGGCTGACACCATCATGATCGCACCCACGCATCACGAAGGCGGTGCTGAGAACCTGGAAATGGATCTTTCCGGCCTTGATGTTGCTGTCGCCGGAAGATTGCTGCATCTGCGCGAAAGTTGGAGCGGCCGGGGTGAGGAGCGCTTCCAACAGCTTGTACAGCAGGAGAAAGAAACAGCAGCATGGGCCGAACGTTGGGTGTTTGATGACACCAACTGGAAACGCCTGGACGGCCTGGATGAGCTGGCCTTCTTCTGGAATAACCTGCCGCCGGCCTCAAGGGTCGAACTCTACCTGCCCGGATGCTCCGCGGAGGAGATTATCAACTTCCGCAACTTGCGTCACGCGCCGGGCACGCTGGAGATTGTCGATTCCCAAACGATGCGCCTAAAGATAGAAGGGCCCGTTTATGTTCCGGTTCCGCGTTTTTACGGTGACCACCTGGCTGGCCTGGTCACTATCACTCTGCCGCCCGGAATAAAGAAGGGACAAAAGTTCTTGGTGGATGTGCTGCAATTCCGCTCTGACGATGATCGGGCCCTTGGCGCTTTCCAGATTCGCGTTCAGGTGGGCGAAGCGAAGACGTTGATTGAGCCGGAGACCCGTATGCTTCGGCTATTTCACAAGCGACTGGGTCTGACACCGCCACAGAGCCGGTGGCGGCCCGTGCTGGAGAAACAGGTGCACTTCTTCCGGGAGCGGGCGCGTGGATTTGTGGACCTTGCCACCACCGGTAGGGGCCAATGGACTGATCCGACCGATACGCAAAAGGGCACTCATCTCCGAGTGGTCCTGGAGTGCATCACCATTCACAATGACCGCGAGCCATTTTTCAAAGGCAAGGGTGAGTTCAGCTTTGTCTCGCTCGCAGAGTCGAGCGATAACGGCGGTCAGTCGCTTAAGCGCCGCTTCCCGGAAAAGAGCCACTTCAAGCTTTCTGACAAGCCAGGCAAGAACAGTGTGACCTTGAACGCTGTGATTTTCGATGGATGGGTAGAGCACCAACTGGCATTGGAGATCCTGGGAACCGAGTCGGATTTGCTGGATCCCGATGATAAGCTGCCCACTTTCCGCCGCACCTTTACTGGCAGCCCGGAGGAATGGCTTGGATCCTACGGGCCGAAAGCTTCGCTGGCGCCGGAAAGCTTGGGGGAATGGTCAGTTGAATATCGGATCGAACGGGGTTAAGACGGAGTTGAGCAATACGTATGCGAGCACGGGGGAACGCTTATTGGCCCCAATTGGCCCCAGACCTGGTCAATTCAAAGTCTCACATCAAACACTTATATGTGTTGCTTCTTAGAGTCTGTGGCGCAGATCTTTCACGCTAAATGGGGTCGTCTCAGAATTCGGACGATAAAGTACGGTAACGATCAATAGATACTGAAAACAAACCACTTACTATGACGCTCCGCTTGTCGTGCCGTCTGCAATGTTTCTTCTTGTAAGTTATTGATGCTATTGACACGCTATCTGCTTAGCGTGCTCTGTTGTCCGAATTCTGACGGGACCCCAACAAGCGCATGAAAGAAATCGAAGCGGAACGGGAAGCCAACAAGCCGCTCACCGCGAAGCTGGCCGACTGGCTCCGCTCCAAGTTCCGTCGCTTGGATCGCCAGCTATGACCGGTCCGTAGTGCGGAAGGCATATGCCGCCGACCGCCACGCACTTTGCTTTCTCGAATGTGGTTTTGAATGGGAGTTCAACCCCCCAGGAGATTATTCGTATCTCAGGGCGACCACTGTGTTAACACGCATGGCGCGGCGCGCGGGAATGTAGGAAGCCAGTAATGCGACGAGAGAAAGAAGCACGGCACGCCAACAAATGTCAACGGGTCGGTAGCGCTAAGGCCAAAAGGAGAGTGGACATGAGGCGCGTGTCGCGAGCGACGCGACAATGCCGATTACGACGCCGAGAGCGGCCATGCGTGTACCTTCGCCTAAGACCAAACGCAGAACGTTGCTACGCTTGGCCCAAAGCGCCATGCGAATGCCGATCTCCTGGGTGCAGCAAGTAACGGAAAAGGCCACAACTCCGTAGACACCAACGGCAGCAAGAGCGAGAGCACGGCGGCTGTCGTTTTGCCTTTACCTGTAGAACGAATTCACGCGTCCGAAAGGGTTTGCGTATCCCCTAAACCTGTAGAATTATTCCCTAGCCTGTAGAAAATATTCCTTTACCTGTAGAACAATCGCTCATGCAATTTGCGAAGGCAGTAGTTGCCCTTAAAGTGCTTCAATACCACAATAATCTGCTCCAAACTGAACCGCTTCTTCTTCACGCAAAATCCCCTTTCAGAGTTTGCTGAAGACAAACATTTGATTTGGATCAGAAATACCGGGGCCCATCAGCTATCGAGGCGGTGAGCAGTCATCCAGTTCGACATCCAGAGCATCGCCATGGAGGGTGATGCGAACGGGGTATTCGCCTTCTGGCATGTCGGCTGGCGGAATCTGATGGTTTTCCAGCGCACGCAGCAGGATGCGAGGATCGTGCCGAAAACGCGCGAGGCGGAAGCCTTCCGAGCCAGGCTCTGGCGACTCCTCGGCGGACATGTAACGCAGGGATCTGGCAAGGTCCAGACACGCGCTCTCGTACCGAAAGACCTCCTCAGCGTAAGGGTGGGCAAGTTCACAGCGCTCTATCTTTCCTTCCAAGAGGCCGGCGAACGCGTCCTCCTCGCCGGAAAGCTGATAGTTGTCGGGGCGGTGGCAATTCCACAGTTCGTCCAGCAATTCCCGAAGCCAGGGCTTGAGAAGCTCACAGGTGAGAGGAAACATCTCGACGATGGGCGCGAAGCGATTGCCGCGCGCCAGGGTGCAGTTCAGATCCATGCCCGGCTGGCGGGCCACGTCCACGAGCCGTTCTTGTTCCAGCGGTGTCAGCTCATAGTCGGACAGGGCTGCCGTGCCCTCTCTGCGCACCGCCGCGGTGATTCGAATGTCGAGCGTCATATCGGAAAGTGCCCGTTGGAAGTCTCTCAGAGGCATGATTCAGTGGACCTGCGCGTCCGCTAGGACACCGCGCGCCCGCTCCAGGTGCGCCAGCACGCCGTCATCGCGCAGCAGGGGCCATGCCGATTCGTGGAACTCGAACGTCACTCCCTGCAACGCTGGCGCGCGCGGTGCAACAAACTCCAATAACTGCCAGACACCCTCCGCCGCCGGGCCTGAATGCGAATCGATGTGAAATCCCATGAGCGAACTGCCACCCGCAATGTGGACCTCGAGAACCCGCGAGAGGTCCAGAGTCGCCAGAAAGGACCGCGCATCAAACCGATGGTTGATTGAGTTCGTATACACGTTGTGCAGGTCCAATAAAAGGTGGCAGCCAGTCTGAAGCGTGATCTGATTGAGAAACTGCGCTTCGGTCATCTCCTGCTGTGGAAACGTAAAGTAGTTAACGTTGTTCTCCAGCAGAAACGGGCATCCAAGACGAGTCTGAGCCGCGCGCACGCGTGGAATCACAAGATCCAGCATCTCGCGATCGTACGGAACGGGAAGCGCCACTGCCGCGTTGCTTTCGTGTCCTGAGCCGTTGCGTGAGAACGACAAATGTTCGCTCGTCCAGACACAATCGTGCCGGGCTCGCCAAAGAGCCAATCGGGACAGATACTCCTCATCGAACACGTCGGCGCTGCAGATGGACAGCCCGATGCAATGCATGACAACCGGTAGGGAACGACATACCTCGCGCAAGATCCTGTAAACTTCGGGAAGTTCCTCGAAGCGCGCCTTGGAACCCTGACCGTGATCCACCCAGGTACGGTCGGGAATGATCGCCAGATAGTCAAGCTCTTGGGAGTGAGTGCAAACGAACTCAGTCAGGGCGGGGTTGAAGAGCACTCCAACCCCGGGTCCAGTACGGGTCACTCTAGCGACCAACCTTGCCCAAATCCACGCTCAGAACGTGATCAAAACGATGGCGGATGTCCAGATCGATCCCTGAGGCAGCACAACCCGCACATCCTTTCAGCCCGAGCTTCGAGCGCAGGTCTGTGTTGCGGGTCACCTCTTTTTGAATCAAGCCGGTTAGCTTGTCCAGCGAGATGGACGGGGACGCGAGAACCGTCGCCACCGGTCGACCCGACCCACCTACCTTGTTGATTTGAATGTCAACGATATAGTCTGATACGTTCATCGTCATTCTCCTTGAGCCTTCGTATATTCCGTGAACACTTTCACGTTGCGGTTTTAACGGCTATCTGCAGGCAGCATAAATAGCGTTCCGTATGGGCGAAATTACTCTTGGGGTCCCGGGGCCGAGGACATCACTGAATACGAGACATTCTAGACTCTGGACGCCGGGGAGCCTTTGAATGTCAGAACAGTGACCGAGTTTACTCCGGGACTGCAACTTGTCAAGTACGAAATGCTGGATCGCTAGAGCTGACATGCTTCCGGCGCAGTTTCGGTCGAAACGCGGGGATGACCCATTTCACAACTTCACGTCTGTAACAGCAGTTTGCACCATTTCATCCCCTTGATTGCGAAGCCTTCGTACAATGAGGCGACGGCAATCGCCTCCCGTGCGGCGGCGATGTTCGCCGGCGTGGGCCCGGACGGAGTGAAGAAGCTCGAAGCAGGAACATTTAGGCATCTGGACGTCCGCAACAGGTTTTCGAGCTGAGGGACCGTGACACCATCGAGCCAATTGCGCGGGATGCTAGGCGGGCACCGAATGTACTCTGCCAGGGCAAGAATATTGCTTGCTGTTATCTGCTCGAGATATACCAACAGACCTCGGCGAAGCGACTTTCGGGCGGCCTCCCGGTCGATCCACGGAAGCATCTCGAGCAGACCCGCTACTTGCCTGCAAGACCATATTTGGTCTTCATCGCAGGTCTGATTGGCCCATTTTCGGGGTGTAATGTCCCCAGCCACGCGCCACAACGTTCGCAGTAGCCAAATCCCTACGGGGAAATCGTCACATCGTTGTGTCATTTGCATTTTCAGCAAGGATGGAAATCGGTATTTGTAGAGGGATTGCCTAGACGGTTCCGGAGATACCACCACGATTTGTGTGTGCCCGAGTCGTCCTTGGTGGTGGTACTTTGCTTCAGTGTCTGTATAGCATAAATAGAGTTTCCGTACGCTCTCGGCCCGAGTTGCTACTTGCAATAGATGCGGACAGATCTCACGTATTAGCGACACTAACTCCAAGAAAAGCTTGACCCGAGTTATTTATCGCTGAGCACAGTAATCCTCAGAGTCATTTGCTAAGTCCGTAGTGGCCCTGGTCTCTGCGGCGAATGGAGCAGATCGTGGCTGGAGAGAAGAAATCTCAAACGCACGCTACGGAAGAACGAACTGAGCGCAAAAACTTCAAATCGTTCCTCGCAACCAATCTCAATTACTTCGGAAATATACCGAACAGTACAATCAAAGCGGTAAATAAAATAGTAGGTGACACCACCTATGAACAACTCACCTGCGTCGGCTTCAACCCGGAAACGAATTTTCTCGAAGCTACGATCGCAGTCAAGCGTCCGACTGGTTATGGAGGAGACTTGTGCGGTAGCGGCAGCACCGAATTCGTTCGTTTTTTTATCGACTATGGCTCTGGATGGCAGGATGCCGGTGTTACCGCCGTCGCGGTCCACGATATCCCCACCGGTAAGGACTGCGCAGAGCAACTGGATAAGCCGCTCATCTACGCTGTCAACCTCCGCGTCAATCCTAAAACTAATTGCTGTAATTCACCTCTGCTGCCCAAGGTACATGCCATTCTTTCGTGGCAATGGCAGCCGCCCGCCGGTCCAGCTAATGTGGGCTGGACGCCAGTCTGGGGTAACACCCTCGATTGTCAAATTCAGATTAAGCCGCGGCCTTGGAATCTATTCTGTCTCTTCGATCTAATTAACGCTTCGCTTTCGCTGAAGATCAAGATTCCCCCGCTTTTCGAACAAGTCCAGTATCAGCCGATTCCGCAACCTGATCCAGCGCCTTTCAGCATCGCGCAGTTAGCCGAATTGTACGCTGAGAAACTACCTCAAAAGCCTCAGAAGCCGCTGCGGCCTTCAGCGTTCCCGCACATCGATTCGGTTTGAACGAACTTCACTCAACCGTCTCCACCGGAGTGTTCACCCAGGAACTCGTTACTGCGAAGGCTACGGAATGGACCTCTGCCGGTCTGGATTTCGTTAGCGCTGTTGAAACACTATTGCAGACTAGCGCGGACGTGAACTATGAAGAGATCGAGTGCCTTGGACTGGACGAGGGTATTCCGGAAAGGTTGGTCGCTACTTTCCGGATTAAACGTCCGCTGGGCTACTCCGGCGATCTGTGTCATCCCGGCAGCAAGGAATATGTCGACTTTTGGGCCGATTGGGACAACACCTGTCAGTGGACCTACGTGAGCACGGTGCAGGTCAACGTGCATGACATTCCATCAGTCCCTAAAGAGGGACTGTGTTATTCGGCCATTCTCCCGGTCGACCTAACCAAGGTTCGCCAAAGCTGCAAAAAACCCAAGATTGCGCGCGTCCGCGCGGTTCTCTCTTGGAACGTCATGCCCTCCACCACCGATCCCGACGCCCTCAATTTCTATGGGAACCGGCTTGACGCACACGTCCAGATCAATCCGCAAGAGCCGGGTACCCCCGAGCAACCGGAAATTCGGAACATCGGCGGCATTCCGGTGGAATTCATCGATACCCCGGGCAGTGGTATGACGCTATCCGGCGTCGGCGCGGCATTCGCACACTACCCTGGCGTGCCGGCCGACGCCTCCGATCGCCCGTGCCCCTTCGGCGGTGCTCTCTACATGCATGCACAATTCTACCCAGGTCTCTTCTATCGGGTCAGAGTGCGCAAATCCATCGATCACACGATTATCAATGTGCTCGCCGACAGCTTCCAGGTAGAGCGCTGGGTCCACCCACCCACATTCGACACGCAAACCGCCGCGGGCGGCTTCTTCAAGTATCTTGACCCAATAAACTATGTGACGCGAACCATCGCCGTGTGGTCATCCTCTTCGTTAGCTGTGGCAGACAGAGACGATCTCTGGGAGATGCAACTTGACGTCGCCACCGCACCCAATGAATTAAGCGTTATCGGCAGCGGTCCGTGGTACCGTGTGCAGCTTGACAACACTGCGCCGGCGGTGCCGCCAGCCATCCCTCCAACCATAGACATCCACATCGCCGCAGGCGGAGATTGCAAAGACTTCAAGCAAGACTCTTCCATTACCGGGAATTTTATTGCTAACGATCTCTATTTCGGATCGTGGAGCCTTTCCACTGAACCGAATACTGCTACGACCCCATCGAACCAGCCGCAGGCTACCCCGTTCTTGGCGAGTACGTCGCCCACGGCCCCTGCGCCCGGCGGCCATGACTGGTTCTTAGATACGCTTGCTCCCATCGAGATGAAACCCTGCGGGTATGTCGTTCGGCTGGATGTATCTGACCGTGCGATTGTGCATAGCATTCCGTTCAGCCACAACTCGAATCACATCGAAGTGGGACTCTGTCTACGCGCGAAATAGAAGCTACCAGGCTTGGAGCGGGTGCCAGACAATTCGCTTGTCTCAAGCCTATGCGGGAAGGAACAAATTGGAAGGTGAAAAGACAGCCAGACGCTTCCTAAACCCTGAAAGCATGGAATCAGAGCGCGCTACGCGCGCGATGCTATCGGACTTCCTGAGTCGTCGAGGCTACACGGTGGTGAGGGATTCGGAGCCGTCGCTACGATAGTTTGGCCGTTGCGAATGCGTTAATTCAGAGATCATGGGGAGCCTATAGATCGGGCCGAGGGACCGGGCGGACGCAAGGGGATGGAGGTGTTCACCTCCCTGGCAGTCGTCCCGCCCTCGGTCAACTCCAAGCCAAGCCAAGGAGCAACCAGCCTCAGCGGGAGTGCAACGCCCTCGGTCGCAAACGGGGCGACCGTCAATGTCGGACTCGTGGATGATGACGACTTTGTCCAGGCTGCTGATGAGAAGGCCGAGGGCTCGGTCAAGGCCTGCTACTCGGCAGACCAGGCCGACGCGATCTCCAGCCGGCTTTTGTCCCTCAACCTCTCGTCCGGGACTTCACCCACCTCAAATCCGACGAAGTAGCCAAGGACAAGGCCTTGCTATTGACCGCGATTCTGGCCGATGCGATCAATCTCGGGCTGAGCAAGATGGCTGAGTCCTGTCCCGGCACAACCTATGCAAGACTGTCGTGGTTGCAGGCCTGGCACATTCGTGATGAGACCTACTCGAAGGCACTGGCCGAGTTGGTCAATGCTCAGTCCCGCCATCCATTTGCCGCGCATTGGGGCGACGGAACGACCTCATCCTCCGACGGCCAGCGCTTCAAGGTCGGAGGCAAGGCCGAGAGCACCGGGCACATTAATCCGAAATATGGTGCAGAGCCCGGGCGTACGTTCTATACCCATCTCTCCGACCAGTACGCGCCGTACAACGCGAAAGCCGTCAACGTAGGCGTTCGCGATGCCACCTATGTGCTCGATGGCCTGCTCTACCATGAATCTGATTTGCGCATCGAGGAACACTACACCGACACGGCCGGCTTTACCGATCATGTCTTCGCCCTCCTGCACTTGCTGGGTTTCCGCTTCGCGCCTCGCATCCGCGATCTGGGCGAGACTAGACTCTACCTGCCCAAGTGCACTGCGGTTTATACCGCTTTGAAGCCCTTGATCGGAGGCACCATACAGATCAGAAGCATCCGTGCTCACTGGGACGAAATCCTGCGGCTCGCCACCCCAATCAAGCAAGGTACGGTGACGGCATCGCTGATGCTTCGCAAGCTCGGCAGCTATCCACGCCAGAATGGGCTTGCCGTAGCGTTACGCGAACTCGGCTGTCGCGCTGCACTAAAATCCCCGGAAATCTTTAATCCGCCTGATTTACTGCACTAAAATCCCGGAATTCGAAGCTATTGATGTACTTTAATCCCGGACGAAAAAAGGGGCTGCGGAAGGGCGAGTACTGCGAGCGATTGCGTGAATGCCGAAGGAGGGCGGAATCGAGATGTCGACGAAGCGCGGGTGGCCAGAGCTCACTAGCGCTCTCGATAAGCTCCCCATCACGCTGAGACAGGAGAATCAGAACCTCGCCCCACAGTCTGAGGCTCTTGTGGTAGCGAGCCCGACGTATTTGCGGGTCGAAACTGGGGGATGCATTCAGGATGAGGTCGCCGATGATCGCAAGCAGCTCTCCTCTGAACGGCAGATAGAGGTTCTGTGGGCTTGACGACCGGGGAGATAGCTGTGGGTTCGGATACCAGGCGAGCATCTGGAAGATATCGTCGACGAAGCGGCGGAACTGGCGGTCTGTTCCTTGACCGAGCAGAGCAGAATTCGGAGGGACTCCGAGCAGAGCGGCACGGTAGGTCTTCTCGAAGACAGCGAGACCGTCGCCAACTCTGCTGACATGGGAAGTATTGGTGTCGTTGGCTAAGTCCGCGCCGCAGGCCCAGCACAGAATCGGCTCCGTGGCTGGAGCTGCGCCTAAAGGAAGTGGGTCGTGTTCCCCACATTTGGGGCAGCCGTACTTTAGCAAGCTCCTGTGAACATGACATCGGAGAAGGCAGGGGAAGGCCCATTCCCAACGAACATGCACGGATCTCTGTTGAGAGATACAGGTCGGACAAAATGCGTAGCCAATCCGCTGGTCACGAAGCCGCGAGCATCGATTAGAGACTGAGCTGAAGCGCAAAAGAAGCGCCCTTTCCGCTTGCGGTAAACGCGATTGGAGGTCAAGGGACTGAAGCCTGCGGATGGGCGTCCTACAGAAACGTGTCATGGCCTTGAGAAATGCAGGCGCAAACCTCAGGTCGAGCGAAGAGGAGCAGGGAATATTAGGATAGCTGGACTGAAAGCCGAGTAGCAGCTCCCGGAGCGAGACGCAGTTCGCACCGGCGACGCGGAGCAGCCATGAAGAGAACAGCTCATTTGAGATCGGTCTCGGGGCAAACGGCAACTGGGACGGCGCCGACGCGGTCTTCATCTGCCGGAGACGCGCCGGTTGCGGCGGTCGACAATCGACACCAAGGAACCTGTCACTAGATCGTCTTTGAGAAGAGCAAGGTTGATGTGCTCCTGCCCGCTGTGGATGGCCTCGGAGGTGGCAGTTTCAATCAGGCGGCAGATACGCACGAGAACTCCTTCACTTAGACTCAGAATTCTCTGATGAACCTTGGGATCGCGGAACTCGGAGGCGCGCCGGAGTGGAAGGATGGACTCAAAGCTCAGGAGCAACTGCTGGAAGCTGGCATCGTTCTCCCATGCTGGCAATTCAGCGGCCTCGAAGCGGTCGGCGAGCTGCTGGTCGGTCATGAGAGCCTGCTTTGCCTCGTGCGTTCCAGCACAGACTAACGGCAGGCGAAGATCGTTGGCGAGAAAGCGGATCGAGTTTAGCAATATCCGCTGCTCCCGATAAGTACCGGCGAGCAGCGAATGGATCTCGTCGATCACCAGCAAACGCACTTCCAGCTGTCGAGCCAGCGCGCGAATGCGATGGCGCAAGGCGGTCACGCTTGTACCATGAATGAAGATGCCGCCCATGGCCGCAGGATCTCCTCATAAAGATCTCGTTCGCTGGGTGACGGCGGCATCTGGATCGAGACCACCGGCGTGTTCTGCCGAGTTTTTTGTCGAAGTGGGTGCGATTGTCTCGCAAGAACTTCTGGATAATGCGTGTCTTGCCCATGCCCGTTGCGCCATAGATGACCAGGCAGGGCATGCGATCGCGCGGAGGATAGTCAACGAGATCCATCAGGCGTTCCAAGATGCGCTCAGCGCGAGGATACTGAATCCAACGCTCCTGGCGGAGCCAGTGAATGCGCTCGGAATCGGGCAGCAGCGCCGCTTCACGGCACGGGGGTTGGAGATGGCTCAGTTCGTCGACCGTCATTCCGACTCCCAGATCTCGACCGGGTAGGGCTTGATTTCGGTTGATAGAGACGCGCTCACGCGCTCCTCGGAACTGCTCGGAGCGGTAGCAGTAGGGGGTGGCAACTTCTCCTGACGGCGACGCTGTTTGGAAAGAGAACCAGCTTCCCGGACAACTCGGCGTTGCTCCAGGATGTTTGCAAAGATGGCCTGCTCAGAGTTCATGCTCCGCCCACTCTGTCGCGCTTGCTTGTTGGCTGCTTCCATCTCCCAGAGAGCGATCGGTGGTTGTCGCAGATCGGCGTACGGAATTGGCCAATGCCGTCCGCCTGGGTCCTGCACATAGACTCGCGACAGGTTCCGCGGATCATACTTGACCAATAGCGGTTGCTTGAGCCGGCCCGCCCAAGGGCTGAGCACGTTATCCCAGTATCGGATGTTGTAGAAGTGAATGCCGTCTCTACGGATCTGTCGCGGAACGGCAGGCAGGAAGCTGAGAAAGAACTCAGTTTCGTCGACTGGATGGCGAAGCGGCGGCATGACTTTCTCCAACTCTGCCTGCCAAACAGCCAGAGGCGTCGCGCCGAGAGCGGAATGGATCGAGAGGTGATAGACGCCGGCGATCTGCAGCGCGAGCCAACGTTCCAGTTCAGGCAGAGTCAGAAGAGCACGCCCTTCGGAGGCATAAGAGCCCTTCTCGTTTACATTCGAAAAGGTCGTTCCCGGTAATAGATGAACGGCTCCCATCATCGTGCCAATCAATCTCTCGATATGACCACCGAAGTGCGGCCGCCCAGGCGGACGGTGATCGAGACGGATGCCGTACTCCTGGCAGCCACGAACCAGCGCTTCAGCATGGAACTCCCTGGCGTTGTCGACATGAATTGTTCTTGGCAACCCGCGGGTGGGCCAGTCGAGGGTCTGTAATTCGCGGTCCGCCAACCAAGAGGTTTTTGGGAGAACTGCGTGGGACAAAGCTAGTGAAAGAGAGATCGTCGAGGGCGCCCAAAGGGAGACATGGAAGCCTGCCACCATGCGTGTTCTGACATCGATGGCGAGAGTCAGCCAGGGCCTCCCGATCGGAAGTCGCTTCTGTTGGTCGACCACAATGACGTCGACCGGGGTGTGATCGATTTGCAATACCTCCATCGGCCGTTCGGGCCGTAGCGATGAGATCGCGACTGGTCCGAGTCGCTCGCGAGCTTTCTTGGAGCCCTCACGCTTCGCAATAGCCAGCCGCAGGTCGAGCGCTTCGACCCGCCTCCGTATCGTGCGGTAGTTAGGAGTCGGTAAACCCTGCTCAGCAAACCGCCGCCGAACCTCCATGACCAAAGCAGCGAGTGAAGGGCGCTCCGGTCGCAGATAAAACTTGTAAATGCATGAGTGGAGTAGATGTTCGCGATCCTGGCTGAGAACCGGCGCCTTGGCCTCGCGTCCGCGCTTGCCAGGAAGTAGAGAGGAAGTCTGTGACCGCTGCCTGTAGCGCTGGAGCAGATCGTAGAGTACGCTTCGGCCGAGACCAAGCTGAAGCGCAGCCTGTTCTACGCATTCCACGCCCAGTCTTGTTTGCGCGGCCAAAGGCCCGATCACCGACTCTCGCTGCAGAGCCAGGTTCCAATCCGCTTCTCCAGCAGCTTCCCACTGTCGCCACTTTTGCACTAAAAGCCCGGACAAACTTTCTCCCGAACTTCGTCCGGGCTTTTAGTGCAACAGTCCGGGATTTCAGTGCAGTGACTATGCAGTTAAATCCCGGATAAGGATTGAAAACAAAGAAGTGTCATTCCGGGATTTGAGTGCAGTGTGACACCAAGGTCGGAACAACACTTCAGCCTGCTGAGGATCCGAATGAATACGCAGAGGGTAACGATCTGGAGGCTTGGAAGAAGAAACTGAAAGAGGGCGCGATAGAGTACCGTGTACCGACTGCAATGTTGGCACAGCGGACCTCTACGGTGACGGTTAAAATTCATGGGTATCAGGACAACCAAGGAACACAGCCCATGCCGGGCGAAACGGGACACGGCTCTTTGAAGGTTTCGTCGCATATGAAGGTGGAGCTTTTTGCACCGTACAATCCCGGTGAGTTTACGATCGTGAGGCAGGGCAGCGATGACATCCAATTTGTCCCGAACGACGGGTATCAAACTTGGACGTGGATTGTGACCCCCACGAATGGGGCCGAAGATCAGACATTGCAGATTAGGGTATCGCTCGTGTACGAGGGGAAAAAAGAGAGTCTCGCACCGACCATAAAGGAAAAGACGTACACCGTGAATGTTGAAGTACAAAAGTTTAAGGACACGGTGTCTCAAGCGTTCTGGAAAGACCCACTCGCATGGTTTAAGTACATGTTGCCGGGAGGTACCGGATGGTCTGCATTAGCCGGACTTGTGACATCTTTGGGCGGACTAACATGGTGGAAACGGCGGCGGAAAATGAAGGTTCGGGAACGTGAAGCCGACTCCGCAGTCAAACCTGCTTCCCAGTGATCTTGTATTCTCGTCATCCGTTGGTTGCGTCTTCGAGTGTGTCGACCTATGTTCTGTCGATTGTCAGTCCGAGCAGCCTGCACGCTTCTTGCAGGTCGACGTCATCTGGGTCGGACTGCGATTGGTGCCTCGGGGGAGCTGATCTCAAACGGTTCAAAGAGAGCCCAGTTTTCGAGATCATGCCCATAGCGAGAGCGATAATAAATGCCGTCAAGCCCAGCCTCATTCACTTTCAGCGAGGCAAGCTGGGTGAGGCGCCGCGGCTCTCCCTGCTGAAGCACGGAATCGTCGAGATCTTCGAGACCCAGTGCGATGCAGTCTGAGGCCAGCGCGTGACGTAGGTAGCTCACCCAGCTGGCGCCATAGAGGTCGGCATATGCTCCCGTGACCGTAGCCTTGCCCATCACGCGCGGCTCGCACCAATCCTTTGGAACGGTACCCAACGGTACATAGTCGTCTTCCCCGGCAATCGCCTGCAGTTCAGCGATCAGGGAAAGGTCTGGTCGAAATCGCGCAAGTGTCTCAACAAAACAGGAGACTCGCTGAGTGGCAGCGTAGAGAACGCGATAGTTGCCCTGCGGATCGTCGAAGCGATTACCGAAAGTTCCATCGAGCTGTGCGCGGGACCAATCAGGCGGGATCCAGGGATCTGGTTTGCGCCCAAGTCGAAAGAGAGGTGCAGTGGGCGTTTTCGTATCCAACATCCAGCTAGGCTCCTGCGATAAAGGCTCTGGCAGCCCCCAGAACCTTAGGTGCGATCTCGTCCAAATTGCCTTCCTTCAAGAGGCGTAATGGAACTCTATCTCCCAACTCCGGATTGACACCGGTCAACCATGCCTGAACGACCCGAGGTGAATCGTGTTCGTTCAATGTCCGCGCAACCTGGTACGCGAAGCGAAGCCGAGCTTCCACATCGCCGTATGGTTCAACCCCAGCTATCCAACGGTCGAGCGCCCGAACATCTTTCACGCCAGCTATATAGGCCGTGAGCTTGCGTCCGACCATGTCAGTGAGACGTTTAACAATCTCCTGCCACTGGAGTGTTAGGGCTTCACGATGAGCGGCAAGGTCCGGTCTCGGAAGAGCAATAGCGGTAGCCATTATGAATCTCCTCTTACGTCAGTATACACATAATATCGCAATAATCACAAGTAAATCACATACAAATATCAATCATTTTACAGTGTATGGGCGTAAGGGGCATGGCGGAACGGCCATGCAAGCTCTCTGCTCCGACCGTGAACGTCCGGCTCTCGGCCGCCCGCAAGATGGTCGGCGAGGCCAGGCGCCGGCATGAAATTATGGCGCGGATTTGATGTGCCAGAATGATTCTGGCCGCAGGGAGGAATTCCGGACGATGGGGTTTGAGGCGCAGTGGAACGGAAAACCTCTATATGGGCTGTGTCGTTGGCAACCAAGCCTGGATTGAGCGAGGAGCTCAAGAACTGGAAGTCAGTATTGAGGGCACCGACCGGGGAAGAGGTAGCCTTCGAGACGATGATCGGCCTGGCACGATGGGCGGCTGCACGCGCCCTTTCCTAAAACCCTCCGCAATGACGCGTACCGTCTGATGATCGAGCCGATTCGGCGAAGTAACGGGGTTACGCGGCGCGCGCCCGTACATGCGCAGCTGCATGGCAACGACTAGGCTTCACAGATCTACACACCCCGAACATCGAAACCGATGTACCGCAGGGCTTTCGTCATCCGGCCATTCACTGGCGGATACTGATCAGGTCTGACCGTTCCGAACAGCTCTAGCGCACAGAAATACCTAAAATACTTGAGTGTGAATTCCGGGTCATACAGAAGATCATGGAAACGTTGTATGAAGTCTCCTGGACCAAACAACAGGTATGTTATCGTGCGCTTCACGCGTTCAACATCTCCATCGTTAGCCGACCAAAACTTTTCAGCGAAGCCCGTTTTGCCTCCGCCCTTCCACCTTAATTGCTCGTGGAAGGCATGAATCGACAACAGCCCATCGGTCAATCGCTCTTTTGAAGAATCCTGTATTGTCTCGCGATTCGCGAACACTTGCTGAACGGTCCTCAACCAGTCAATGTAATCTGTTGGTACCTTGTTTTTGTCAGCTTGCACCCATTCTCGACCGAGACGCAAAATCTCAACGCGCCGGTCCGCCGGATCAAGTTGCAAGGGCGTTTCACGCCATGCATCCTCCCCGACTGCTTGACTCAGTCTCACCCAATTCAGGAATCGATTTGTCTCCATAGCTGATCCAATCTCGGTCAGATCGTCCCGCCGAAGGTTGTTGCTCTCTAAAAGGTTCGTCACTTCGTCAAAGGCAGGCCTGTACTCCTCATAGACCTCACGTCGTAGTTGCTCTAAGAAGAGCCTTTCCTTCGATTTCTTTTCACTGCCGACTCGAATGTTTGTCGGCTCCGAAATCCCTATCAGGCTTTCGAGCCGCGGATCATAATCGGGCCGACCACCCCTCACCGAGCTATAAACTCGTTCGAACTCCGCCAGCTTCTGAGGTGTCAAAACACTAGCGGATTCCCATAGTTCCAGGAATAACGCACGTAGTTCAATCAAGTCCTCCGATGAATCGAGGCACATCGTTGCCTCACGGTTGGAGTAAAGCCCGCCCTCAGTCAGATTGGATGAGCCGAGCATCGCGGTTTGATCGAACACGTAAATCTTCGCGTGGAATCTCCGAGTGAAATAACGGATCATGCAGCCGGGAACGTTCTGCAAGGCTTTTAGTGCCTTCGCGCTCGTACAATCGTTTAGACCAACCAGAAGCCGGACGCTTCTACCAGTTTTTGCCGCCTCCACCAACTCCTCAGTTTTGGTGACGTACGGGGCCGCTATCCAGAGGTTCTTCGATGCCCCTACCATTAGTTGAAATGGCCTCTGAACGAAGTCCTTTTTGGGGCCATTTGAAAAAATGTTCTCCACGCGTGTGCTCCAGTCCCATATATATACATCACGGCCCCTTGACAGCCCCGCTACAAAAGACACCGAAACACCTAGGACGGCGTCGGGATCTGTTGAAACCCGCCTGCAAGGAACCCAGTAGCCCCAATATCAGCGCGTTGTAGATTATGCAGGAGTGTAACCCATGTGAATCGTCGGCACTGAAGAGATTTCAATAAAGATGTCGATAGTTTGGTTAGTGCATGCCATGCATAGGTGACAGTGATGGATAAGTACGAAAAGCGAACACAGGAAATCCTTCGAAGCGTAGGCGCGGAACTAGTTAGGCAGAGCCGACATGCAATCTATAAGCTGCCTGATGGGCGAGGTTTCGTGCAAGCTAAGACTCCTAGCGACTGGCGCGCTTCGAGAAAATCGCTTGCGAGCCTTCGACGGGTTGTTAATACCGCCACTGAGAGGAGCCCACAACTGCATAGTCCTATGGACGCGGCACTCGCGCAAGATCGACCTAAGGAGAGAGCGAAATTCGTAACACCGAATCGAGACAAAAGTGATGTCCGTCACGGCCACATTCTCTCATTTGGAACTAGAGAGCAGGAAACATCAGTTGCCTTAACTTCCTCAGCTCCTCAATTTGACTCGGTCGAAGACTTGCTGGCGGCGATAAGGAATATCGATTCGTATTGGCAACTTGACTATTGTGGGCGCATCCGAATTCTTCACAAATTTGCCTCGCGCTTCGCAAAACTTTCAATCCTTGCCGTGCGATTTAGCTGTATGGAGGTTGTCAGGAAGCCGGGTAGATGTACTAAGGATGAAATACTTCTCTTGTTGAATAGCAAGAACCTACAACGCAACTGGATGCGTCAGTACCAAGAGTGGGGCCTCACAGGCTTGCCTGCCCTATTGATCGAGGATCCGAAGCTTGGCGCCGTTGTAATAGCAAACATCAAAGCGATGCTCGCTCAATCGACCGGGCGGGCATCCTTACTACAGTGTGCGGTGCCCGCCGCGTGCTTCTTTACTCGTTGAATGGTCCTCTTTCACGTATGTGGTCCCGAAGTCGATTGCACGCGGTTGCCATAGATCCCGCCTTGGTGGCCTTGTCGAATTTATATCGGATTGTCGTTACACCATCGTAGTCTGACGGCAGCTTGACGTGGTCGGTGGCTGGTTCCATAAGAACCGAACGCTTCCGTCCTAGTCTGCCCATGAAATAAGCAAGCTCGAACACCACATTGTCCCTTGGTATCGAGTGCTTATTCTTGCGTATTTGGGCTATGTCATCTGGCTGAGCGACCGCAACCGCTAGATCCGCCAGGTCCAATTCACGCTCGAGGTCTTCCAAGGGATAGTTTGCGACCTTGAAGATACCGTTCTTCCACGCAATGATTTCGATGTCGTCATTCCCCTCAAATGCGTTCTCGATGGCTTCGACAACCGGGATGGCCTCCCTAGCTGTGGAGGCTCAAGAGGTTGTTCCTGTTCAGGCCTGAACGGGAAGCGGGTGTATTGAGGTTGAGGCTAGCATGTGGGCGGTGGAAGTTGTAGTCATGCAGCCAAGGGTCGAGCTGGAGTTCCCGTTCTGAGGAGTTGTT
>WNFC01007135.1_pt1 | contig 29621 bp, 25 predicted proteins | sample 5400541 | NCBI WGS metagenome assembly WNFC01 (sample SAMN13153342, study PRJNA577476) | soil metagenome | isolation source: 120 cm saprolite under Douglas fir tree site 2 hole 2 replicate 1 | place: USA:California | collected 2015-04-18
TGCATCTCTAACCGCTGGATGGTGTACGTACCATAACCGAGCGATTCGATTCGAGAAACGACTACTTGGGCGCCCGTATGCGTTGACCTACGCCGCCGCCTTCGCGGCGTCCTTCGCGGCCTTGGCCGCCTTCTTCGCCTCGCGGGCCGCCTTCTTCGCCGCCTTCTCCTCGGCCTGCTTGATGTCCTCGTCTGTCAAGACTGTGCAGCGGCTGAGGACGGTCTGGTTTACGCCCTCTCGCTTGTCGTGTTTCTTCACAGTCCCGGTGATGACGACACGCTCGCCGTACTCGACGAGCTTCTCGTCGCCGTACTGCACGCCGTTCACCGTGGACACCACGATCTTGTTCAGCGGGCGGCTGGCAAACCACACAGCGACGTTGCCCTCGTCAGTCAGCAGTTTGGTGATGTAGGTCACACCGAAGTTGCCCTCGTGCCGGAAGGTGTGCATCAGCGTGACGCCCAGGCCCTTGATGCGTTCGCCGACCGTCCCGAAATGCTTCGAGTTCGCGAACGTCCCGGCGTTCATCTTGATGCGTGCCTTCTTCGCGAGATCACGCTGGTAGACAGTGACGACACTGGCGGCGATACCCTTCAGGCGCGTGTTGATGAAGTCGCGCTTGATGGCGATGGACAAGTTGTAGATGTAGTCGTTCTCCTGTTCCTTCTGGACCATGACCGGGACCTCGGCACGCGCCCAGGCGATGATTTCCTGTGCCTTCGGAAAGTCGTCCGGGCTGCCCGGGTACCTCGCGCGGATCTTGTCGGCCTCGGTGCCGTTCCCGAACATGATGGTTTGCGCGAGGTCTACGGAGGCGGTCGCATTTGCGTAGTCGCCCCGCTCGTTGGCGATACGGGCCTTCGAGCGCGACACGAAGGCGCCGTCCACGCGGATGACGGACCACACGACGCTCAGGAGGTAGGCGAGCGACACTTGCCCGTCGCCCTGCATCCGCGCCGCGCCACCGCCTTCGCCTTCGGCGTCACCAGCGAAGTCCATCGCAGACGCCAGCAACTCGGCCATGGTCGCGAGGTCCTCGGGCTTGGTGGTGCGGATAAAGTCGGCGAGGCAGTTGGTGCCAACCTGCTTGTACTCGCCGCTTTCGACGTTGCGGAGGACGTAGGTGTCCTTGCGGGCGCGGAACAGGTTGCAATGCGCGCACAGCGGCTTGACCGTGCGGAACTCGATAGGGAGGTGGCCCTCGAAGCCGGGGACCGTACGCAGGACGTTGCCGTCCTCGCCGAGGTGCTGGAGTGTGGCCACGAAATCCCAGCCGTTCACGCGGGGCGTCTCGCCCTCGACGCGGATGTTCAAGAACCGCTCGACCTGGACCGGGACCTCAACCTGCTTGCCCTTGATGATGACGTGCTCGGTCTTCACCACCTTGTTGAAGCCCTCGCCGACGATGATCGCGATGGACTTGAGGCCGTTCTTCGCGGCCCGCTTGTTGAGCTTGTCGAACTTCGCCTGGAGGTCCGAGAGGTTATGCTCGGGGATCTGGAAGTCCTGGCGGACGGCGGGGAGGGCGGCGACCGCGTTCTCGGTGGGGACGTTGGCCATGGATGATGTATACTCCATCTATCGGAAGGAGTCAACACCATCCTGCTAACTTAGGGCGTTTGGTAGGTCCTTATCCCACAGCTTCCTTCCTTGCCTGTCCCGCAACCGAAGAAGTCGTAGTCGCCAGCCACAATCTCCTGATTCTCACGCAGTTCCGCGCGCCCAGTTCGGTGTCGCGCGTACCAGGAGAGCCTCCAGCGGTTAGAGACTAGATGCACCCGATCAAGGGTCGCATGTCGTACCGCAGTGCCTGTAACTCTTGTTCTTGTACATCATCTACGGGCTCTTCGACCCGCGCGACGGACGACTCCGCTCCATCGGGAAAAGTGCTTCTGGCCTGAAGCGCCCCAAGGCGCATGCGATCCTCGCCAGAAATGGCAAGGACCAGAGCTACAAGGGGCGCTGGATCCGCCAGCTTCAGTCATTCGGGTTGACCTACACCATCGAGGTCCTGGAGCAGCACGACTGCCCCGAGGACCTCGCTGACGCTGAGCGCTGGAACATCCAGCACTACCGCTCGATCAGTTGCGATCTCACGAACCTGACGGACGGGGGAGAAGGTACAACGGGGCGTGTGGTGTCTGAGGAGAGCCGCAAGAAACATTCGCGGAGCATGAAAGGCAGAAGCAAATCTCCTGAGCATCGACAGAAGATCTCAGCCACCCTCAAAGGGAGGCCCCTCCGAGCCGAGACTCGCGCCCGTATGTCGGCAGCGCGACGAGGACGAGCCCTCTCAGGAGAGCACCGCGCCGCAATCTTACGTGGGACGGGCGCTCGCCCTATCTGCGACCAGTTCGGCACCGTCTACCATAGTATCGCCGCCGCTACACGCGCCCTGCGCGTGGGCTCAGGGTCCGTCTACGAGGTCGTCCAAGGCGTCCGGCGCCACAGCGTCCACGGATTCACATTCACGTACCACTAGCAAGAACCCTCGTTTAGGGAGGTAGCACCGCATGCTGAAGACGGAAGCCGTCCAGTTCTACATCGACGTGGTTGGAGAAAGCTCCGGGGAGCAATATAAGGGAAATTTCCGTTGTCTGCCTCGCCTGTCTCACCGACTGGACCTGCTCCGCGACAAGAAGCGGCGCGAACTGCTCGGGTCCCAGCCCGGAGCGTCCGAGCGAGCCATCATCCTCGCCGGTACGCTGGCCGAACTTCACGTTCGGCTCGTCGAGTATCCGAAGTGGTGGCCGGAGGTAGGGTTCGGACTCGACCTCGAAGACGAGATGCCCATCGTCGTCATCACTGAGGAGATCAAGAAGATCATCGACGAGGCTGAGAAGAAGGTCACCGAGGCTGCTGAGGCCGCTGAGAAGAAGCTCCGCGAGAAGGTCCAGGCAGCGCCGAAGGAGTAGTCGTCCTGGATCACATCCGCGCCATCGCGGTAGATGCTCTCAACGCGGTCATCGAGGACGGAAACGAGTTCCGCATCCGGCGCATCATGCGCTGGTACGCGCGCACGTTCTACACGCCGCTGCACATCGTCGAGGAGGAAGTTCCTCTCGACGATGTGCTACGCACGTGGTTCGAGGACCAATTTGAGAGTTTGTCGGAAGAGGGCCGCCTCGACGAGGCACGCCGGCTTACCGAGACGCCCGAGGAACGCGCGCAGCGCGAGGCCGAGGCCAAGCGCGAAAACCTGGAGGACGAAGAGTTCTACGCGCGATTCAAGAAAGCGACCAGCGACAAGAAGCTCACCGCGCCGGCCGAAAAAGCCGCGCCGGCCGTCTCCGGCGCGAAGAAGCACATCGAGGAGGCCCTCGCCAAGCTCCCCGAGGTGACCATCCAGTTCTCCGACGAGGACAATCTTCCAGAGGCCGAGGAGGCCCCGTAAGAACATGGCCAGTGAAGCCAAGAAGCTGCTGGTCGGGCTGCAACTCGACACCAAGCAAGGTGACAAGCTCACCACCCTCCTCAAGGGATGGAATAAGGAGGCTAAGGATCTCACCAAGACCTTCTCCGGCCTGAAGCTCGGCAACCTCACCACTTCAGGTGGGAAGAATGCGCTCCTCACCCAGGTCGAGGATACCGTCAAGGGGCTCGGCCGTCTCGGGAAGGTGTCCCAGGACGCTGCTAAGTTGATGCGCGAGGGCATCAACCGCGAACTCGAAGAGCAGAAGGACCTCCTCAAGGACCTAGAGCAGGCGTACCAAAATGCCGAGCGCCGGTATTCGAGCGCGGCTACCAAGCGCCAGCAAATGGAGCGAATGTTCGGCTCCAACTCCCTGGCCGCGCGTGAAGCGTCGAGCCAGGAACGGTCCGCGCGCGAGGGCTACTTCGGCTCCTTCAACAAGATGCAGGAGCAGCGCACCGCGCTCGGCGCCGCAGGCTCTGGCGGAGGCGGCGGGGTAAGCGGACTCCTGGGTGGACTGCTCTCACGGTTTGGCCCGGCAGCCCTGCTCGGGATCGCTGCGAACAGGGTCGGCAACCTCGAAGGCGACCTCGATAAGCTTGACCTCACCAACCTCCAAGCACGAGCCAAGGTCTACGGCACCGCCGGGAAGATGGAAGTCGCGCGCCGTAGCGGCGATCCCTCCTACGCCCTTGCCTTCCAGGGCTTGACCGGAAGCAAGGAGGGTCAAGACACCATCGAGCGCCTTACGAACTCGGAAGGGTTCCGGCGGCAATTCGGTCAGTTCGCGGATAGCACCAAGTCCATGCTAAAGGGCGGAGACTACGCCTCTGCCTTCGCTGCGGCGAAGCAGGCTGGTCCCAAGGCCATGGAGGCGCTTGAGAACGTCCTAGGCCTGTATCAACAAGAACACGCAGTCAACTTCGACGCGGTGAACACGCTTGGCGGCAACGCTTCTCAGCGGCTCTCGTTCGGCCGCCGCATGGGGAACATGGGGACGTTGCGCCAGGGCGGGCTTCTCCAGCGGAACTCCTCACAGTTCGGATTCTTCCAGGACGAAGTGATGGGGGTCTCCAGTGGCATTCTGGAGACAGGCGGGCGGCGCGCAGCTAACGATCTCACCGCGAAGGCGCTGGACGCGATCACGAAGGGTATGTCCGAGGGCGCGGCTGTCGCCATTGCCGGCGGCGCCGCGATCGGTGACGGCTCAGGCCGCATCTTGGGGCACTTCGCACAGCTAGGTGCCTCAGGCGCCATGGACATGGTAGCCGCCGGCCGTGCCGGCCAGTTCACTGCCGGCCAGATGTCGCTCGGGTTCGGCAGGCAGTCGGGCGCAGGCATCGCCTCGTTCATGAGCGGTGGCGACGTGTTCGAGGAGAAGTTCCGTGAGCAGGCCATGGGTTCCCTTGGCGGCATCATGTCCGGGTCGATGAACCCATACCAGGGCGTGCGCGCGCGACTCGACGCGATCCGCTCGATGCCCAAGGGCAGCATCTACGCCCAGGAAGCCCTTACGAAAATGGACCCGGGCACGATGCTCAACATCGTCCAAAGCGGAGAAGTCCCGGGCTGGCTGAAGGCGATGGGCGTCGATACCAACTCGGTGCGCACCTACTTCGATCGGCGCTTTTCCAGCGAAGGCGACCTATTCGCGGACCAGGGTGGCAAGGACGACATGTCGCGGCTCGCCCGCGCGTTCAGGGGCGGCACCAGCGCCTCCGATGTAGCTTCGGGCGCTCTAACGGAGGTCTCCGGGATGTCCGGTGACCGGCTCAAGTCCGCGTACTCGGCGTTCCGGTTTGCCATCTCTCACGGTGCCGAGCGGCCGGACGTGACCGGCGCCATGATGGGCGGAATCGGGAACGGGCTCGCCATGCCACTGCCCGACGCGAACGCTATCGGCCCAGACGGCCAACCGCTGGCCGGCGCGAAGTCTCCAGAGCAAGGTATGAAGGACTTCCAGGTCGGCGGAGAACTCGCGCGCTGGAAGACCGTCAACGACAATGTGATCTCACAACTGGAACGGCTCGACAAGGCCGTCGGGGCCCTCAACGCAACGTTGACCGGCGAGAAGTCCAAGCTCGAAGGCAAGCTCCAAGGCCCGGCCGGTCTCGATCCCGACCTCCACACGTTGTTCGGCATGCTCCCCGGATACGGCTTCGGCATGCGCGGGAAGCCGCACGAATAAACCATGCCCGCGTACTACGACCTCCTCAGCGACTTCGGCGTTCGCGACGGCCGCATCAGCGTGGCTCCATTCTGGGTCATCGCCTCGGTGCGGTTTTTGAACCAAGTCACCTTCGACCGTAACGACCAGAAGAATGGCAAAAAGGTCGGTAATCGAAGTGTGACCGATAACCGCGCGTTCGCGGCGGCGACCAAAGAGATGCTCGTGCTGGGCACTGAGGTCCAACAAATGTCCATCAGCAGCAGCAAGGGCGCGCACGTCACCGGCCTCGATGCCTTGCTACTGCCCACGCGCGACTTCCGCTCCGAGATTCTTCCCGGGGACTGGGTATTCGCGTGGATTGTAAACTCGCGCGAGCGCGCCATCGACCTCGCGGCGCGCATCCGACGCGGCGATGCTTGCAACCGCTTCGACGACGGACTCAAGTTCATGGGCCGCTGCCAGAGCATGGACAAGCTCCGCACCGTAGACGCGGGTGGCCGACGAGTCATCCGCTATGCACTGCGCGCTGCCGGCTTCACCGAGTTCGATTCCCAGATCATCTACTTCCCGGAATTGGAAACGCGCGACGACTTCGGAGAGTGGTTCCGCAAGCTCGGCAACATCCTCAACGACATCATCGAGTCGAGGAACGCGGACGGCCACAAGGACGTTGGCTCGCTGAAGATCGATCTGTTGCTGCCTCGTCTTCTTACCACGCTACTCGGGAAGGGGCTCCCGAGGAAGGACAAGAACATCGCGGGATCCGCCAACAAGAACGACGTGGAACTTGAACGGCGCGCAGGCGGCGAAGCCTACTTGGTCCCGGACAAGGCTGCCGCGTTGCTCGGTAAGGGGGCTGCGTCAGGCATGTTGAAGTACGCCGACCTCCTCGAAGTCGTCACTGGGGTCCAGCATTACCGCAACGACACTACTGGGTCCATGCAGAACTCGTTCGCGGTGCTGATTCCACACCTTGTGGGCGCTGGACCGCACTACCGGACGGGCCAGCCACTCCAAGGCAACACCATGCCGACGCCGCCGACCTTCGACTATGAGTCCGTGTGGTCCATCCTCGGCCAGTATCTGAACCCAGGCATCAACGAAATGTATCTCACCCTGCGCGCGAGCCCTGACCAGGGTCGGATCGTGCCTACGTTTATCGCACGGCAGTTGCCGTTCACGACCCAAGCATCCTCCATAGGGCACAAAGCCGATTTCCCTCGCACCCAGTTCCTGGAACTTCCCCGCTGGAAGATCGATCCCGTCCTCGTCTTCGGAGAGCGAGTGGGCACAAATGACGCACAGAGGTTCAACTTCTGTCACGTTACCGGCATCGCTCCCGATCGCGACCCCCTCCAGGAGTTCATACTCAACCGGCCGATCCGCGACGACCTCGACATCCTCCGCTCAGGCTTGCGGCCCTACTCGACCACCGTGAACTGCTCGGTGCTCGACTCGCGCATCGACTCTCGACGATGGACCGACCACGTTGCCGACTTCACGATGCAGCAGCAATTGACGCTTGGAGGCAGTCTGCGACTCCAGGGCATCGAGGCCCCCATCTGTGTGGGCGACAACTGCGAGTTCGAGGAGGTCGTGTACCATATCGAGGGCGTGAACCATTCGTGTTTCCTCGATGAGAAGGGCAAACCCAGGTTCATAACCAACCTTACGATCACTCATGGCATGTCCTCGGAAGCACGAATCGAGCGCTCGAAGAAGGACATCTCCATCGCCCAGTACGCGGTTTTCACCGACGAGGGCAGTGACGCTTCCGTCGTGGAGCTTCCCCAAGGCTAGGTCCAGATGCCGCTTCCCCACTACCTGACTCCTACAGCGAGTTCGTCCGGCGCGACCGATTCTGCCTTGTTTGCGAACACGCCGCTGCGCTTCGGTGAGGTCATCGACATCATCTATACTGACGACGACCGCAACACCACCAAGTCCCCCCGACAGACCCAGTACCGGGTGCGCATCCAACGCCAGAACGGCAAGAACAAGTCAGTCACCGAGGACTATATTTGCGTCACCGCAGACCTTTTTGGCGGCGTGGGCGACCGCTTCCGAGCGACCCGCCGGAAGGCGACGCGCATCGACAAGGACGACCCGATCACCAACGGCAGCCGCGTGCTCGTGCTCTGCCTCAACGCCCACACGGGCTCGGCCGTGATCGTAGGCGGGTTGAAGCACCGCAAGGCCGAGACCGACCCAGGGAAAAATGCCGGCGACAACCTCCTCTGGGAGTTCAACGGCGTCCAGTTCACGATCAACAATGACGGCGAGATGACCCTGGTCGATCAGGGCGCGACCGACCAGGACGGCAAGCCCCGCAATCGCGACGCCGCCAACAAAGGCACCCAGATCAAGCTGCTCAAGAACGGCTCCGTGCGCGTGGAGAACAAGTCCGGCGAGGTCATCGAGATCGACACCGCCAACCGCAAGATCAACATGACATCGAAGAACCAGAGCACCTCAACTGAGGAGTCCTGGACACTCACCGCCGGCAAGAACTTCACCGTGGATGCGGGAGCTCTGCGAGCGCTCCTGACTGAGGTGGTCCTGCCCAACAGTATGACCTGGGGCACGATGATGGGCGTTCCAGTTCAGGTCAATCCGGCCGTCATTCAGTCACTAAGCCAGTGGGTATCGAAGTACCTCAGCGGCTCGGTCCCCGCGATTCTCGCTGAGAAGAAGTTCACCGAGCGGTAGACCATGGCCATCATCATCGGAGATGCGACAGATGGAGTACGAACCGGCCTTGCTGGCCGCCTTGCAAATCGCATCGTAGCCGCCTTCGGTGGAGCGCGCTATCAGCAGGGCTCGGCCAACGCCAAGCTGGTCAACACCATCTCGGCCGGTATCGTCGATGCGCTGAACTTAGACAAGGTGGACGGCACGACGCAGGTATCAGGCGGTGGTGGGCCGGCCCCGAGCTTCGGGCTATTTTCAGCTTCCGGGCGACGCCCCGGTTACTGGACCCTAGCAGCCATCACCGATGCAAACTACACCGGGGTTGGGATACCCCCCCCAGCGTCTACTGGCGTCGGTACGAGGAGTATTGTCGCTGTTGGTGGCCGATGGTATATGCGTCACCCCATCCCGGCCTCGACCCAGCAATCCGGTTCGAGATTCAACCCATCCACCGCTTTTTTAACTGCGCTCGGCAACAACCCGAAAATCGCGACCCGGCTGCACACGGCGCAGGTCACGCTGATGATCAACGCTTTCGCGCTCAGGAGCGTTACTACGAACCCGTCTTGGAGCCTGGGTTACATTCCGACAATCGGTGGCACGAACGCGGACACCGAAACGTTCTTGGCCATCGTGCAGGACTCGCGAGTCGGTGGCAATTGGCTTTACGGGAGCGGAGATGGCGCGACCGCTTCCTGGTTGGACACCGGTATTGCGGTGGTCAACGCGCGCGACTACGTGTTCATTTTAGACTACTCGGCTGGCGGAGCGAATGTGGTGTTCACCATCATCGACTGCGTGACCGGCGTGTCCTCCTCGTTCAACAAATCGACCAATTTGCCCCCTGCCGCGCAAGGGCTCGGCCCCGAGGTCCAGAACTTCGGTACGAACACCGCCGGATCTCAGGGGCTCGACTGCGAGTACGTCTACATGGAGCAGAACTAGGCGGGCAATCTTCCTCATATGGCGAACATCACCCCCACCGTCGGCACCCTTCCTGCTTGGGAGGCCCGGAACAACTTCGCCCCGGCTGCCCCGAACGGTCGGTGGGGGATGTTCTACGACTCTTACAACTTCGAGGAGATGGAGACGAACTGGGACAAATCGTTCCCGTTCCAGCTTCTGATCCTCAACGAGGTCGAATCCGGCAACTTCGAGGTGGTCACCACCGATGGGGGGGCGCTGAAGTTCACACTGCCCATCCCGCCGGACGCGATGACGATCTCGATGCCGTTCGCGATTGATGGTGCGGTGTCGCTGGGCGGCTACATCGAGAACCACGGCGGCGCCCCCGTCAAGACGATCTCGTTTTCAGGTACGACTGGAGTGTTACCTACGCGCGGCGCGGCCGACACCGCGCAGACGCCTAGCCTCGGGCAGGCTATCTTCGCCGGATCGCTCCAGGCCGCCCGGCGTCTCGGCGCGGCTATTTCCACCATCTCCGGTACTTCTAAGTCAAATCCTAACGTCTACGAGAAGGACCGGTTCGGGGACGACCCGTCGTTCATGCTCTCGAAGAGCACTGGCTACTACCAGTTCCTGCTCCTTCAGCGCTTCCTCGAAGCCTATGCGGAGATGAAGAAGCAGCGCATCAACCGCACGTATAGGTTGGCACTCGCCATCTGGAAGGACGAGGCCATCTACATCACCCGGCCGGTGGTGTTCACGCTGAAGCGAACGGCGGACTCGCCCTTGGAGCGCCGCTACGACCTCCAGTTGGAGGCGTTCGCGCGCATCTCTCCTAAAAGCCTCGGGCTAGGAAGCCAACAGGCGTCGAAGCTCGTGACCGTTTCCGGGCGGGACCCCAACGCCTTGGCACATATTCTCAACAGCGTGCGCGGTGTGCGCGCTTCGTTGCAGGCGGGCTCCGCGCTGATCCGCGCACTTGGTGCCGACATCGAGAACGTGGTCTTCGGTTCCCTCCGTGAAGTCGCATTCATGAGCAAGGACGCACTCGGGGTCCCCCTCACGATGCTTGACCTGCCTCACGCACTAGTCCGTGACTTCAAGACTAGCGTCATCAGCCAGTTCAACGAGGTGTACGCAACCACGCTCAGGTTGAGGACTCAGGCGGAGCAGCAAAGCGCCCAATTCCTGGATGACTTCAACCTCCTGGAAGATGCCGCCCAAGTGCACCAAACCAAGTCCATCAATTTCACCGCACATCCAGCCCACTCCATCTTCGACGAGCCCCAGGATCACCCAGAAATTCTGGACGCTCTTGACGTAGGCTTGCTCATCCTCCCTGACGCTCACCAGCAAAATCTCGACGCCGAGCGTGTGCGTGTACGTTCCTTGACTCGACGGGACTATGAGCAGCGCCGAGACGCCCTGATCAAGGTTGCTTCCGATTACGCCGATGCCGTTGGCACCGGCAGCGCAACCTACAATTCGGTCTACGGACGAAACACGGCCCAGATAGCGCGTCGGCAGCCCACCGACGCCGACTTCGATGTCCTGTTCCAACTCAATCAAGCAGCCATTGAGGTCAGCCGTCTAGCGGCGTACGCGAACCTGACTACGCCGACCGTGACTCCCATCGAAGTCATCGCCGGCCTTGCCGCCCAGTCCGGCATCGACTTCCGTCCGCCTCGCTCGAAGTTCGCCGTACCGTTCCTCTACGGGCATACGCTTGAAGGGATGGCTTCCATCTACCTCAAGGATGTCAACCGGTGGATCGAAATCGCCGCGTTGAACGGACTCCGTGAACCGTATGTGGACGAAGACGGCTTCACCCTCGCCCTACTTGTGAACGCGCACGGGAACACCGTGATCGTTGCCGATGGCAGGGAACTCTACATCGGACAGCCGGTATGGCTGGAGTCCACCACAAGCCCTCGCCAAAAGCGGCACGTCATTGCCGTGACGAAGATCGCTACGAATCTCTACAGCGTCGTCCTCGATGGCGACCCTGTGGATCAGTTCACTCTCGCAGCCGCTTCGCTCCTGCATGCCTTTTTGCCGCACACAGTGAACTCGCAGATGCTGATCTTCATCCCCTCGGACGGTCCGGCGGCAGATGACCCCCGCGTGAAGCCCATTCCCGGAGTGGACGACTTCGACCACCTGCTTACAGTCGGCGGTATCGACCTGCTCCTGACGCCGAAGAACGACCTCGTGATCACACCAGACGGGGATGGCCGCTGGTCGTACGGATTCACGAACGTCATCCAGCAAGCACGCATCATCCTGAACACCCCCGCCGGGTCTCTGAAGCGTCATCGAGGGTTCGGAATGGCCGTGCAGATCGGCGATACCTCTGTCACCGCCAAGGACATTCTCAAGGCCGCTCGCGAGGCGTTCACCCAAGACCCCACATATACGGGCGTCAAGTCCGCAAAGGTCACGCGAACCGGCCCGACCGCTCAATTGGTTCTCTCGGTGGGAATCAGTGGGACGACCCAGAACATCCCCATCGCCGTGGACCTGGGCAGCCAGTAGCAATCTCCCAGATACGCGGTCGAGCTACGCCCCGGGCGCGCTCCCTTCCCTGTCATGGCCGATACCCCGACCCCAAGGTCGTACCAGCAGATCCTAGGAGACTCCATCGACGTACTACTGTCGAAGGCGGGCCTCAAGGGTATCAAGGTCGGCGGGCCCATCGCCGAGATCCTGGAGACGCAGGCTACCTCGGCCATGCGGACCAGCCAGGACATCTTCCAGGCGTTGGCCTCCAGGGACGTGGACAATGCAGACGGCGAGGCCCTGGCGCGCGCTGGACGCGACGAGGGTTTGTCGCAGCGTCCAGCTACCTTCGGTAGTACCAAGGTCACCATCGGAGACAGCACCTTCACCAAGGTCGCGACTCGTGTGTACCAGGGTAAGCCCGCACCCGTTGCCGGCTCGACGACCATTTTCGTCTCCGACGCCAGCCTGATGCCGGCGACAGGTTCGATATATATCGGACGCGGCACCTCCAACGTCGAGGGGCCGATCGTTTACACCTCGCGTGTACAGGACGTGAGCGGAGCCTTCTGGACGATCACGCTGACGACGAACACCAGCAAGTTCCATAACGTATCCGAGACTGTCATCCTGGCCCAGGGCGGCAACCGCGTAGTAAGCATCGGCGTGGTCGTTGGTACGCTCCCCGGCATCACCGGGGCCCCAATTAAATTCCAGACGACGAACAAGGTGACGGTATCAGACGGCGAGAACTCGCTCGACGGTGTGCGTGTCGTTTGCCTGACGCCCGGCATCAGCGGCAACGCCCCCAAGGGCGCTATCCAGACCTTCGACTCTGTGCCCTTCGTCGGCGCGACAGTGACCAATTCCGTTGCTGTCTTCAACGCACGACCGGCGGAGTCCAAGGAAGAATTCCGCGAACGCATCAAGGCAGTTCGTCGCTCCAAGACCAAGGGTACGAATCTCGCCATCCTCACTTCCGTATTCCGAGCGAACGCCCAAGACGAGGACGCAACCGTCACCTCGTCTAGCCTCGTCTCTCAGGGGAACGTGAATACGCTGTACATCGACGACGGCAGTGGTTACGAGCCGAAGTCGGCCGGTGTCGCCATCGAGTCGCTGGTCGATAACGCTGCTGGCGGCGAGCAAGACTTCCAGATACTCGGGGGCGTGCCGCTGGCCAAGGCGTTCTCAAAGGCTGGGGTTTCGGCTCCGTACTCGCTCACCGCCGGTTCTGTTCTGGCCGTGCGTATCGGCGGCATTGTCTCCACCGTCTCGTTCCTTGCCAGCAACTTCCTGGACATCACCAACGCCAGCGCCTTTGAAGTCGTCGCCGCCATCAACTCCAACGCTAGTTCGCTCTTCGCCGCGCGCACCACCGACAGCGGCCGTTCGTTTATCGTCTTCTCCAAGAGCGATTTCGGCGAGGATCTCCAGGTCACCGCACCGAGCACCGGGACGGACGCTAACATATCCTTTGCATTCCCCAAGGTTCGGTTCGACACTCTTCGCCTCTATAAGAACGATCAAATCCTTTACAAGGATGGGCTCGAAGCAGCCATCGAAACGACCGCCCAGAGCGCCTGGGACACGACCAACCTTGTGGATGGCGGAACCGGCATCAACCTCTCCGTGACCGTGGACGGCACCGCGTCGGTGGTCTACAACTTCGTGGATGCCGACTTCGTAAACGCCAAGACTGGCTTTACGAAAATCAGCGCCAGCAACAGCCTCGCGGCCTGGGTAGCGGTGATTAACGCCAAGATCTCCGGGGTCACCGCAATTGCCTTGAGCAACACCCTGCGCATCAAGTCAAACTTAGGCGCGGCGACGCGGGCCTCTCTCACCATCAACCTGAACTCGTCGAGCCTCGGCTTCGTCTCAATGTTCTCGACTACGAGCGCAACGGGGCGGGACAACGACTACTTGCTCAACCGTAACACAGGCGAAACCCATCTCACGAAGGCACTCCAGACCGGCGACCGGCTCAGCGCTGGCACCGTATTCACGCGCGCTTACATCGAGTCTACCGACTTCTCCTCGGCCACCGTGGGCACGGCCGGCGCTAACTTGTGGTGGGTCGCAGATGGCGCCGGTCAGGTCATCGGCACCGGCATCACCAACGGGTTAGTGCTGACCGTCTCCGTTCTCGGCGTGATTGTCACCCTGACCGCGCCGAGCGGTACTCCGTTCTCAAATGTCAAGACTGGCGACTGGATGATCCTCTGGGACGCCGCGTTCTCCCCCACTTTGACCGGCGTCTGGCGCGTCTCCAGTGCAACCGCCACGACCGTGGCATTCGAGGTCGGTACAACCTTGCCAGGGGCTGGCGCCCTGCCAGCGATCTCGACGCTCGGCCTCGTGGTCGTCCGTACCCCCGCTACGATCCAAAAGCTCAACATCCCGGCCGGCGTCGTGTCGCCCGCGAGCATCTCTACGACGGTCGCCGCGCAGATGGCCGGCGTCACCGCTTCTACGGTGCGGACGACGCGCGTGCGCGTGACCACCGACACCTTTGGGTCCGAAGGCGACATCGCACTAGTCGCCTCCGACACCGAGGGCGCTAAGCTTCCGTTCACCATCCAGACGGTGCTGAACGAGCCTAGTCACCTCGGGTCCGCCGAGTCCGGGAACACCGACCACGGCACCCCAAACTTCGCCTTCGAGGGCATCACCGCCGTGGGTGTGGGTAACGTCACGACCGACGACACCATAATCGTCCCAGGCCAGGGCATCGTCTGGAAGAACCCGGTGTCCACTGATGGGAAGAAGGTGGCCACCAACTTCGGCGCCCAGACCGTTGCCACGGCCGTCACTGGTAGCCTCGTGTCCTACCAGAAGGCGCCCAACAAGCCGGCGGTGGGCGACCGCCTGTTCGGCTGCTCGCTGTTCGCCCTCGGCCCCGAGGATGTCCTGAACGTCGTCCTCGACCAAGACGCTGTGAGCAAGAGCTTTTCCGCCACGCTCGCTTACAAGGTGGCGCCGACAAACGCGGCCATCGGCTACTACGGTGCGACCTTGACCGTCGCCCAAGGCGATGGCTCCGGCGCCTCTTTGACAAGCGCCTTCCCAGCAACCTTCGACTTCTCGGACTTCGTGCTGCACACGCAGGCGCGCGCTGTCACCAACCCGCCAGCCGACGCCGACGCAACCGTGAACGCGGTACTTTGGCGGTTCAAGCGGTTCGGGCCGGACGGCAAGAAGGCCCGCATCAGCTTCACCAACCCGACCACACCCTCTCAGGACTTCGCAGTCTCGACCTCCGAGGGTGACCTTCTGGACATCTTCGTGAAGCTGCCCTCGGCGGCGGCGCGAGCCCCCGTGCTGGGCCAGCGGTACGCAGTCCAGTCCTCGGTCTACGGCGCCCCCAACCTGCGCAAGATCGTCTACTTCGCGGGCGTTCGTGCGACCTGTACCACGGACGCGACTGGTCACGGGACGGCTACCATCACGACAGGAGTCGGCCAGCCCAACCCGTACATCACCAGCCATGGCTATGTAGCCGGAGATGTCGCGTACCTCTCAGGCGGCACGGTGTTCCCGGCAGGCTTCGTGACCGTCAGCGCGACCGGTCTCACTGCCACAGTGTTCCAGTTCGACTATCAGGTCGGAGGTTTGGCGCCGATCAGCGCGGCTGGCGAACTCGTGAACGTGATCGCCTCGACCGGTGTGGTCCCGACTACTCCGCTAAACTGGGCCGGAGTGGTAGTCGGCGACATTGTTACCGTCGGCGTGAATACCCTACTCGATCTCTCCACCCAAGGCACCTTCCGCGTCTCGGACTTCGACAGCGGCAACGGCCTGTGGATGATGGTACACGCTGCCGCCGGAACTGCATTGAACTTTGGCTACAAGCAGATCGTCAGTTCGGCTAACTTCCAGGTGTATCCCCTCGACATCACGAAGACGGTGACGACGGGTGTTACGAACCTCGCTACGCTCGTGAACGCACTGCTCGGCAACCTCTGGGTGACGGGCGCCATCGCCGCATACAAGAAGAGCGGCGTCCCAGTCGTTGGATCGCCAGTCACCATCAGCACCTTTGACGCCTACCTGGAGGACCAGACCAAGCCGCAGTTTGGGTTCACGTTCTCGGGCGGCAACTTCTACATCCCTTCGTCAAGCTACAACGGCACGAACTACGTGATCACCATCAACGGGACGGCGGCGCCGGCTTCGCTGTGGAGCAGCGACGAAGACTGGACGAACGAGCGCGCTTTCCTCGTACCCGTCACCACACCCGCGCTGGTGCGCTATCTGAACCTCACTACCATCACCGGCCTCCCCTCGAATTCCGAGGTCAAGGCCGCCGCGTCGCTCGGTAAGCTCCAGTTTGCTTCGTTGCTCCCTGGTTCGGCCGGCGGCGTTAAGGTGACTGGTGGAGTCGCCAACAGCGTGCTTGCCTCGATCTTCGACGCCGCACTGCCGACCACGACCGGTAGCCTCACCAAGATAAAGGCCAGTGATGCAGTCGGTCTCTTCGGAGGCCAGTGGGTCGCCGTCCAGGGCATTGGCAAGGTCCCCAAGCGACTCGACTGGACCACGGCAACAAACATCACAATCACCGCTCCGGTTCCCCCTAGCACCTTCTCGACCGTAGCCGTTAGCGTAGCCGGCACAGTCGCGAAGTACGCGGGCGCCATGACCGCCACGCTGGCGAACCTCCCGTGGCAGATCGAAAAGCACGGCCGCTTTGCTGCCTACGTCTTCGCGGGGGTCGGCGCGCCCACGGACTTCTCCGCTGTCAAAGAGGGCGACTGGGTGCAGGTGGCCTCGGCGGCGTCTGGTTCCCAGGTCAATAAGGGCACGTTTAGGGTCGTCCGCATCAGCTTCGCAGCGACGAAGTACGCTTTTTGGGTCGAGAACGTCAACATGGTCGAGGAGAGCATCGCCTCGGTGGACTCGGTGACCTTCTGGACGGCCGACTCCATCCTCCCCGGCGATACCTTCTCCGTGAACACGGCGGCGCTCGGCGCGGCGAACCAGAACAACTGGGTAGTCCAGGCGCTCGGCGTGGCAACGCTCGGTGTTGTGTCCTCGTTCACCGTCCAGGGCACGATGACGGCGCTCGTCGCGACCGCCCTCGGCAACGACGTGCGCAACGTTCAGGGGCTGCCGCAAAACCCTTCCAGGCTGATTAAGCGGATCGCCTGGGTAGCTCCGAACACGTTGAACTCGACGTACATGACCGTCGCCTTCGACACCCAGGGTGCCATTGGCGATATATCGGCCGCCGCAGGCACGTTCATCTCGCCACTCGACAAGCTTGCCTTCAGCAGCGACCTCGCACTGGGCCTCGATGCCTACCAGAATAACACCGGCCTGATTGCCGAATGTCAGAAGATTCTCTACGGTAACCTATCCGACAAGGACACCTATCCTGGCGTCATCGCTAAGGGTGCGAACATCAACATCAGCGGCCCGTTTGTGCGGCGTTTCCAGTTGTCCCTGTCTATCCGTGTACGCCAGGGCACGCAAAAGGACGTGATCGAGCGCGTTCAGAGTGCGGTGGCGCAGGTCGTCAACTCGGCGGGCGTGGGTCAGTCCGTCAGCTTCTCAGACATCATCTCGGCCGCGAAGAAGGTGCGGGGTGTGTCCGCCGTCACGATACTGTCGCCCACCTTCGGACCGGGCAACGACCTGATCTCGGTTCAGTCCTTCGAGAAGCCGATGATTCTCAATTTGAACACGGACGTGCTGGTCAGCCTGTCGGCTTAGCCCATAAGGAGCACTCTTGGCCACGCCTCCAGTCGTCACGCTCCTCCAGGGCACGCCCGAATACGCTGCCGCCCAGGATTTCCTGCGCGAGCACCTCTCGCCCGCGTTGACCGGCGACAACTGGGACTCTCTCATCGCCGCGCTCTCCGTCGGAGATACCTACAACCGCCAGAACGCACGGCTCGCCTTCGACCAGTTGTTCCGATCGAGCGCGAGCGGCCAGTATCTGGACCGGCGTATGAACGACTACGGCGTCCGCCGGCCGTCCTCCATCGGCATGGCCGACGATCTGTTCCGGGATCTGGGCATCAATCTCTCCAACGATTCCCTAACGAACCTCGCCCTCTGGAAGATCCTAGAGGTCTACTACGGGGCAGATGCAGTCCGCTCGAATCTAACTACCACCGTCGCAGAACCTTACGCGATCAACGACGGCGACACGCTTGTGCTCAAGATCGACGAGCGCAACACAGTCATCGTGACCTTCGCTGCCACGGACTTCAAGAACAACACCCAGGCGCTCGCACTGGAGGTTGCGGCGGTTGTCAATCGCTCGCTCCAGATTGAGGGGCTGTCCGCATATGCGGTCGTCTTCTTGGACCCCAATGACGGCAAAAACTACGTGCGTATCTACTCCGGCGCGCTCGGGCTTATCGGCACGGTGCGTATTCTCGGCGGGCCCGCGCAGAACGCGCTGCTGTTCCCGTCCAAGCTGACCTCCGGCACCGCGACCACGCAGTGGACCCTCACCTTCAGCCCGGGTACGAACACCGTGCACATGGAATTCACAGCCGGCGGCGACCCGCTGCTCGACAATGTGCGCGTGGGCGACTACGTGAACATCTACGGCACGCCCTTCAACGCGCAGAACCGTGGGACGTTCGTCATCAACGCCATCTACCTGGACGGCTCCTTGAGCCCGCGCAGGACCTGGATCGAGTTCACGAACGCTTCCGGGAAGACGGAGACGATTACCCAGGTCGCGACCACCGACGTGATTTTCTTCCGACCTCTGCGTTCCACGGGCACGACCACGAGCATCTCGACGGCGGACAAGACGCAGATCGCCATCCAGTTGCCGGCGACTACCCAGGCGGTGAACCGCGCAGTGGGAACAGGTGCGTACCTCCACGCCCAGGCCGTGCTCAACATCCAGACACTGACCCGTGTCGTCTCGGGCCTCGTCACCGTGACCACCCAGACCGCGCATGGACTCGCGACCAACGCGCTGGTGTTCATTGATGGCGCATACCCTCCAGCGGTTACCAGTGGCGGGGGCGGCTTGAACGGAGCCTTCGTAGTCACCGTTCTGAACTCGACCCAGTTCACCTATCAGACGCCAGAGTTCCTGTTCAGCACGACTTGCACCTCAGGCACCGTGCTACCGGTCACCGCCATTGTGCCAGACCCGAACGGGATTCCCGGTCCGTACATCTTCGACCCCCGCGCTGGGCTCTCCATCACCTCCGTCAACACCACGGTCGCCGGACTAGTGTCCGCCGGCCAGCAGCAGCGCGTGCTCGCGGTCGCGAACGCGAGCCAATTCCCCGATGCCGCAGGCTGGCTGGTCATTGGCTTCGGGACCAGCAACCAGCAGGGACCGATCCAGTACTCGGGGCGTGTCTCGAACACGCAGTTGCTGCTCGACCCGAGCTACACCTTTAAGTTCGATGCCGCAGTTGGCACTGACGTGACCTTGCTGTTGCAGAAGGGCGCGTGGGTCCCTGACAACGTGGAGAGCGTCGGTGCGTTCTACGTCACCGCCTCGCCCGCCGGGCGCGTCGCAGCGAGCAGCACAATCGACGATGTGGTCGGCGCCGGATTCAATGTGAAGAAGACGACCGTGTATCCCGGCGACCGGGGCCTAGGCGCAGAAGGCGGGGGGTTCACCGGGCAGAAGTTGTCTGATGTGGTGTCGGTCTGGGCCGGCGATACCGTGGACACCGAAGTAGCAACGGCGAGGAGTAGTACCTAGCCCGTGACCATAAACAGCATCGTCGTCGGCGCACACGCGAAGGCTTACGTGAACGGTCACCTCTGGGCCAACGTCCGGCGCTTCGCGTTCCGCGCGAGCCCCCAGCACAGGGAGCAGTACGGCCTCGACTCCCTGCTGCCGGTCGAATTGATCCCGACCCGCTATAACGTCTCCGGGACGATGCAGATGTACCGCCAGCACGAGGATGGGGGTCTGGAGGGCCAGGGTCTGATGGCGGGCTCCGAGGACCTGCCTCTAGAGAAGTACGTCACCCTCACGCTCGTGGACCGGCTTACGGACAAGGTACTATTCCGCAGCGACTTTGTGAAGTTCATCGACCAGAACTGGGATATGCCCGCGCGCGGCATCGTATCCGGTTCGGCCTCGTTCATAGCCATCAACTGCCGAACCAGCATGACGACCAGCCGCTAAGCCGAAGAACCTCAGTTCACCGATCAGAACAGCAATCTCTATCACACCCACCAAGAAAACGGCAGAGAACCTCCGGCTGCTCCGAGGGAGCATCTCCAAGGTGCTCAGGGACGAGATGTAGTTCAACCGGCAAGTATAGCTTCCGGTACGTGGAGAACACCTAAGTGGCAGTCCTCAGAACCTTCAATTTTTTGGGCCAAGCCCGTATCGATGTACCTCACATGCGCCTTCTGGAAAGCGCTGTGGCCGGCGACTTCGACGCCCTAGCCGGGTACATCATCTCCGGCAAACAGCCCCTGGTCGTAAAGGGGTTCACGCTCGATCCGAGCACCGTCGGGGCCACGTTTACGAACCTCAAAGTCGTTGTTGCGGGCTTGATGCACTTTGGTGCCTCCGAGAGCGGCACGGTGTTCATCGTACCCACAAGCCGCGCCCCGGAGCAATTGACTTCGACGAACTCGAACGTCTCCGGCTCCTTCACCACCGGCACAGACAACTTCGTCGGCCTGGACCTTGTTCGCAAGGTGGACAACTCCACCAACGATCGCGTAGCCTTTCTTAGTGCGGACACGAAGACCGAGACGGGCAAGACTGTGCCGCTCGGGCGCACGCTGAACTACAGCTTCGTCATCAGCACCCGCTCCTTCTCTTCTTCCCCGAACGTCCTCCCGCTGGCCATCGTCTCCGTGGACGTGAACGGGTTCGTCACCAAGATCACCGATGCGCGCAGGTTGATGTTCCGTCTGGGCAGCGGCGGCGACGTGCCGAACCCGCTAGGTACCTTCGCCTTCAGCCAGCGCTTCGACAGCCCGAACTTCACCACTACCTCGGCGACGAACCCCTTCATCGGCGGCGACAAGGACGTTTCCTCGCAGAAGCAGTGGCAAGACGCAGTGATGACCCGCCTGTGGGAGATCGGCGGAGGCGAGTACTGGTACTCACAGACGGCCAGCCAGGACGTGCTGATGGTGCGTTCTGGAACGACGTTCACGAACGGCGACTACTTCGAGGTTGTCGCCGGCCACGTCCACTGGAGGGGACTCTCGTTCGCCTTCGCCAACTCGACCGCGAAGACCAGCGTCATCGCGGACCAGCTTGTCAACTCGGTGGGTCTGACCGATCTGGCAGTAGGCGAGTGCGTGTACGCGGATCTGGATCGCTCCACGGACGCCGCGACAGCGACGGTGGCGAAGACGACCCTTACGAACGTCCGTACAAGTACTCGCCCAGGCAATCGGTACGTATTCGTTTGGCGCACCGCTAGCGGGTACTTCTCGCGCGGGAGTTCTGTCGTAATTGGCACCACCGCTGCCCCTGCGACAACTACCGCGCTGGGGGTGGTCCAGCTTTCTGCTACTCCCTCCGTGCCGGCGACTCCCGTGGCCGCCACGGTACAGACCGGCGGCGCGGCGAACGTCACCGGCCTGCTTCGTGACGCCACGAACCTGAACGGCACGGGCGGATTGTCCTATACCGCCAGCGCTCCGGCAGCGGCCGGCGTAGCTCACATCCTCGACAATACGCCCGCCCAGACGAGCGGGAAGATCCTCTCAGTCCGTACCGGCGCCGTCGAGAAGGCTTCGATTGACTTCAACGGACTTCTGACTGCGGCGGGTGTGTCGAGTACGACTACAGGCACGACGCCGGCTATTGCTGCCGTCAGCGCTGGCATCGTTGCAACGTTTACTACAACCGGCGCAACACCAGCAAGAGTCGGTATAAACCTACCTGCCGCGCCCGCAGGTTTCCCGAGCGCTCCAGTAGCCGGTGATGTTTGGCAGGCCAGCAGCTTCTTCCAATTTAACCTTGGCGGCGGTACAGCCGGTAATAGAACCTTTCAGGCTTCTGAACGCAGCGGTTTTACCTACCTCACTTACGTTGGCAATCCAGGCAACGTTGCAAGCACGACCTATTTTGCGTGGGGCGCAACCTCTCAAGGTGCGCCGGCGGTCAACCCCACTGCGAAGGCGTTTGGTCAGACTTCGCATATGGGAGGATTCGGTGGAACGGCTTATCAGCTTTCTGTTAAGACCGGTCAAGCAACTGTTGGCGGTACGGTGACAGTCGAATTACACGTTACGACTTTTGATCCAGGTCCTATTATGTTGATCACAATCCCAGCAGGAACAGCGGCAGGCGCGGTGTTTAGCGTTACCACACCCACGGCCTTCAATCAGTTTGACGAGATTTACGTCAAGATCATCAATGGTGCTGGAGTTACCACGTCCATCGGAATAAGCCCGATTTCGGTGAATCTGACCAACGGTCCTGGCTAAGGCAAGCTGAACCGAATCCCGGCCGCATACATATCCACCGCGTTGTACCCCTCGAAGACGCCAATTGTCAGCGTCACTTCCTTGCGCAGCGGGTCGGGTAGCACGTACCACAGTGCGGTCGTCAGTGCCATCCCGGCCAAGCCAACTGCGACGACGCGCCCGCCGGACGGATTCTTCCCGAACAGGAACGCAGCGGCAGGGTTGAGTTCTCCCATGGGGTACTCGTTCGGGCGCCCTAGGAAGTTCAGCGTCATCGAGATGTCCACTACTTCTAGCATCAGGGTGACGCCTAGTGCGTATTTGTCGAACGTGGTTGGCGGAGTCCACTTCAGTCCGGCCCCCGCCCAGAAGCGCGTGAGCGCGGGCGGCTGAGTCGCCTCAGCCGGTACGACCTGAGTCGGTACTGGCAGCACTGGCGACACGTCCGGCTGGTCTAAATCGACCTCCAGGAGGTCACTATCCGATGGCGTCCCCTCGGCGTGTGCCGAACCCGCTAGAACCACGAACATGATGGTGAGTATGGCGGCGGTCGCCTTGGCAGCAGTCACGGGTCCTCTTGGGGGTCTGTACTGACCGGTACTATAGCATAAAGTACTGCGACGGGTCAAGCCCGAAGTGAGGCCACACAATCTACCCGGGGTGCCGACGCCCCTCAGCGACCACTTCACTTTGGAGGAAATGACGACCACGCAGCAGCGTGGCTTGGACAATACTCCATCCGAGGAGGTCAAGGAGAAGCTTCAGGACCTCTGCGAAGATCTCCTGGAGCCCGTCCGCGAACTGGTCGGGCCGCTGCACATCAATTCCGGGTACCGCAGCGTCGAGGTGAACCACGCAGTAGGCGGCCAGCCTACCTCACAGCACTGCAAGGGCGAAGCCGCCGACACCCTCCCGAAGGAGAAGACCCTCCAGGAAGCCGCTCAGGCCATCCTCGATTCCGACCTGCCCTACGACCAGATGATCTACGAGTTCGGGTCCTGGATTCACCTCTCGTACACGAAGGACCGTGAGCCGCGCGGGCAGGCGCTAATGATCGGCCGATGGACGGCCGGGAAGTACGTCGTCCTGGACCTGTCGAAGGTCCCGTAAAGGAGCACACAATCATGGCATTCACCGCAGTCAAGGCCGCAGGAGCGTCGGTCACTGCCGATAGCACCGCCGCCGGCTTTGTCACCGTCGCCGACTCGACACCCTACGTGCTTGGCGCGTACGCTTACCTAAGCGGCCCCGGGCTGGCGATCATCACCGTCAAGATCGTGGATCTTCTCACTGCCGGCAAGGTCGGCGTGCGACAGGTACCCGACCGGCGCCCCAGCGACAATCCGTTCCCGTATCTCCCGGCGAAGCCGAACTACGGCAAGACGGACGTGTCGGCCTACACTGGCCCGGCCACCGCGCCCACGCTACTCACCACGACTGGTTCCAACACGGGCGGTACGCTCGCTGCTGCGACCTACTTCTACAAGATCACGGCACTCAATGCGGCTGGCGAGAGCGTCGGCAGCAACGAGCAGTCCGCAGTCGTCTCCGGCGTGGGAACGAACTCTGTTGCGCTCACCTGGGGCGCCGTGACCGGTGCTACCAGCTACCGCGTCTACCGTGGAACGGCAACAGGCGCCGAGAACGTCTTCTACGCCCCGGGCAACGTCACAGCGTTTACTGACACTGGCGCGGCGAACACTGCCGGCACTCCTCCGGCTACGTCTACGGCATTCGCCGCGAAGATTTTCCAGCCGGCCCAAGCCATCTTCGGGGACGGCTCTCCAGAGCCGGCCATCACCTACTAGGCTCCTGAAGGGCGCTCGGGCTCATGCCAATCGCCTCGTCAAACTTCTCAGGCATCGAAAACCCGCTCTCCGAAGGAGGGCTCTGGGTAACGCCGTTCGCGTCGATGACGCCGCAGGGTGTCGTGATGACGAAGAGCGGCGTCGCCCAGGCAAGCGCAGCAATCGGTCCTGGCACTAACCACGCGGGCGCGCGAACAACCGTTGCGGTTCCAAACGATCACTACTCGGAGATCGTCGTCGGGAATGTCATCGCTGGAAGCAAAGTTGGACCGGTGGTTCGGTACCAGTTGTCAGGTCCTACACTCGACAGCCACTATCTATGGTGGGTATCGCCCCAAACAGATATAAATAACAACCTGTACCGGATCGACGCTAACGGGACGACCTATACCCCCGCTGCGATCCTGGGGGTTTCCGGTGTAGTTGCTGGAGATAGGCTTCGGCTGATCGCTCGCGGGCCGGTACTCTACGGATACAAGAACGGCGTTCGCGAGTTCATCTATCACACCGGGCAAGATGGGATTCGCTACCTGACTGGCACTACCGGCATTCTGGAGTTCCCGAACGTAGGTAGCGGCGTTGGGGCAGCTACAATCGCGTCGTGGTCTACCGATGCTGCTCCTGCGTCGGTGGGGGACTGGGATTCCTCGAAATTTGCTGGAACCGCTGAGAGCCCACTCAACGAGAACGACGGCTGGTATCCCATTCCCGGTACGCAGCCTAACGCTGGAATTGCCAAGTCGGGTGGCTTGGCTCGTGGAATGGTCGTCGGCATCCATAATCTCGAAGGCAACTGGCGCATCACACCGCCGAACGATCAGTACGCGCAGGTGACTCTTGGAGACGTTACTTCTGGTGGCGGCGGTCCGATGGTCCGAATGACCCGCACTGCCCTCATACAAAACGGGTATCTGCTCTTCATCTTCATCGACACCCCGGGCTCTTCGGGTATCTACCGGATCGAGCCCGTTCTCAATTCATTCACGTTTCTGACTGCTGTTCCTACGACCCCAGCCCCCGCAGTTGGCGACGTTTGGAAGCTCACCGCGATTGGCAACACGCTGACGGCGTACAAGAATGGCGTCCAAGTCGCGCAAACGACCGACGCCACCTACGCCAGCGGAGACGTTGGGATCGAAGGGTTCGGCAGCGTGTTCGGGTTTTCTGCGTGGGAAGGTGGGAACCTCGCCGGCCCTCCACCGATCAAGGGCCGGAGCACATTTACTGCCGTCAAGGCCGCAGGAGGGCCGCTCAGCGCGAGCGGTGACGCCAACGGAGTCGTCACGGTGGCTGACGCGACGCCGTACGTCCTCGGCGCGTACATGTACCTGAGCGCGACCGGTCTGCCGACTATCACCTGCAAGATCATTTCGCTGCCGGCAGCCGGGAAGATCGGCCTGCGGAAGGTGAAGGATCCCCAGGCGACCGATCAGCCCTTCCCGTACCCGATGCGCGCGCCGAATTACGGCGGTTCGGACGTATCCGCCTACACCACGGTCGCTGGGGCGACCTGCTACCAGCCCGCGCAAGTGGTCTTCGGGGACGGCTCCAGCGAGCCGGTGATCACCGGCTAGCCCTTCGTAGCGAGCTTCTCGCGCAGGTCGGCGCGAGTCTTCTCGTCCAGGTGGTCGAGGAAGATCCGGCCATCTAGATGTTCCGACTCATGTTGGAACACCTGTGCGCGCAACCCCCGCATCTTGTCCTTCGTCGTGAATCCCCGCTGGTTCATCCAGGTCGCGTTGATACGCTCGAACCGAGGAACCAGCGCCCGGTAGTAGCGGTCCTTGCCCTTGAGGTCCTTGCCCTGTACGGGCGACGGCACCGACAGGCAGCCCTCGTCGAGCATCACTTCGTCGGTCCCTTTCCATGGCGTCCACTCGGGGTTCAGGTACACCTCGGGTCCCGAGCCCACGTCGAGCACGAACACGCGCACGGGCACGCCGATCTGGATGGCGGAGATGCCGATGCCGCCCTCGGCCTTCACGGTGTCGATCATGTCGGCCACGAGCTTGTCGAGGGCCTCGCCGGGACCGGTCGGCAGCGACCGGCGAGAGAGCATCGGGTCCGGCCACTTCAGCACTGGGCGGATCATACCGGCCTGACCTCCCGGCGCTCCGCCTGCACCATTCCCACCGGGTCGCGGTACATCGACCAGGAGATGGACTCCCCGACTTCCCTGACGGTCAGCGAGTAGAGCGCGGTACGCGCCCGCTTGCCGCTGTCTTCGAGCACCACCCCGCCCTGGTCCTTCACAAAGAAGGCCGGGTAATGGTCCTGCCGCGCGTAGAACCCGAGAGCGCGCCGGGCCTCCCCAAGATCGGCTTCCAGCCGACGTATGCGTTGGCGCTCGGCGCGCTTGAACCACGCCTCCAAGCTCAGGAACCAGTTGATGATGGTGATCACGCCGTCACTCGCTCTCCCTCGGCGTAGCCGAGCTTCTTGAGGTCCTCGTACGCGCTGGTGGCGAGGAACTCCTCGACCTCTTCTCGCGACGGCGCGAGGCCCAGGATCTTGATGCGCGGCACCCAGCGGTGCGCCTTGGCGAGGTCCGCCGGCTTGGCATCCTCGGCGGCGAAGAACGGGCTGTACACCTTGTAGCGCGGCGTCGATCCCTTGCGGTTGACCTCGCCCCGGTACTCGGCCACCAGCTTGTGGTCGGTCCAGGGGCAATGCACCCAGACCTCCAGCGGCTCTCGCTTCGGCTTCTTCGCCGGCTGTTCCGGCGTAGCGGCGGGAGTCGCCTGCTGCTTCACTTCCGACTGCTCTTCCTTGCCCATGTGGTGTTCGCCTCCGTGTTGGGGGTTTGCTCTTCCCCTAACGTGTGGCGAGCGCCTGTTCTCCGGATGGTCATCAACATGCTGTAGTAACGATCAGAAGCCTGTTCCAAACGACGGCGAGCCGTCGTGACGTGCCGGCGACCCGCCTGGGTGATGTAGTTGGTGCGGCGTGCTGCACCGAGGCACAGGGAGGCCGCGTGGACCTCCTCTTGAGCCTCCAGGAGCGCGGCGAGCGGCGCCACGCCCTAACCTTCGCCCTTGTCCTTGCCGCGTTCCTGCGCAGGCTGAACGGGCCCTGCGGCTGGATCGAGAAGCTCGCGCGCAGCAGGCTTCTGGGGAGGCCATCGGCCGATGGCTGTGGCGACCCGCTCCAGGACCTCGATGGTCACGGCCTTCCAGTTGTAGTTCTCGATGGCAGTGAGCAGCCGGCGCCGCTTGATGTACTCGCGCACATCGTCGGTGATGGGCCCGATCTCTTCCCAGTGATACCCTTGGGACCAGGACCCGTCTGCGTTGAAGCTCTGGTGCTCCGTATCGAAGCGCGACTTCTTGCCTCGATGAACCCTCTTCAGGGTCGCAATAGAGTAGGACGAGCTACCAGCGTTGCTCGACTGGATCGCCACTCGGTCGCCAGCCTTGAGGCTGTCGAGCCACTTTTGACGAGCTTCACGTTCGGCGGGTTCTAGAAACATAGACATGAGGTATACACCATCTAACGCGCGGTGTCTAGTGCTTCTCGGTTCCGCTCTTACGCAACAGGTATTCCTGACCAACATATTTATACTGGGCGCGCCCGAGCGTTGGATGGTGGCGCTCGACGACCGGACGGACTACCCAGCCTTCCCGGAGGCAGAGCTTCCTGGTAGGCGTCGCCTCGCGGTTGAACGCCGTGGTTCCCTCCCCGAGTGGTGCGTGCGCCTCCAGGCCCTGCCATGGCCCCCGGTAGAGCATCGGCACCGTCTCCAGCCCGAGCTTTTCCGCGAAGGTGATCATCTCGTCGTGATTCCACCACCGCCGGGTGGCGATGTCGAGCACGTCAAACACCCGGAAGAAGCGCGCGCCCTGCGCGGCACCATATTCCAGGTCCTGGACCCCCGACCCGACGACCTCGCCGTAGACGGCGACGCCCGGGTACGGCCGCAGCTTCTCCTTCAGGTCGAGCTTGCGCGCGATCTCGCCCCAGTAGTTCTTCTCGCTGGTATCGTCCTCGTCGCGGTACATGGTGCGACTGCCGATGTAGAACTTGCCCTTGAACCAGCCGAAGCGCCCATTGCAGCCGTGGAGCTTCTCAGTGAGAACGACTTCCTCGCCCAGGGTCAGCGCGAACTGGTACTTCCGCACCGACTCCACATCGTAGACGGGCAGGATGCGCCGTTGCTGCTCCGGGGTCTTGCCGAAGAGATAGAGAATGCGCCACTCCCACTTCCGCCAGAACCGCTGCCACGGCGTGCCGCGCGGCGCGGGCGGCGCCTCCTCGGGCTCCTCGTACTTGTAGACGCCGAGTGCCGGCGCGAGGTCGGCCCCTTCCTTCGCGCCCGGCGCGGGCAACAGGAAGCCCATCGAGAACACGCCGCGCAGGCGGCGCGCCTTGATGCGCTCGTGCGTGCGGTTCGGGTGGTTCGGGCTCTTCAGGAATGAGAACTCGGCTCGGTCCACCGGCACCATGGCCTCGACGGGCACGTAGGCCGCGAGGTCGCCCTGCTGGAAGTCGCCTTCCTTGAACTGTACCGGATGACCCAAAACCTCGGTCATCATCAGTGTGTCGGCGTTCGGGTTCTTCGTGAAGCTCCCGACGCGCACCACTTCCACGGCGAACTCAGACAACTACGCCACTTCGATCTCCTTCTGGCCGGTGGCCGCTGCGATTGCGTTCTGCTCGTCGAGATCCGCCTGGGCCTTCTCCACGGCTTCCGGGCTCGGCGCCAGGAAGACGGATTCTGCTTCCTCTTCTTCGTCGCGCCGCTCCTGCTCGTGCTCCTTGGTGATGCACGGCGGGCAGACGACGCCGTAGTCGCGCTCTCGCCAGCCGGAGGCGAGGGCGTCCTCGACAGTGCCGACGCAATACCCTGCCGGCGGGAATTGGCGCTTGCGCAGGAAGACGAGACGCTTGGCGCTGTCCGCGCCCCGCATCCAGTTCAGCCTGTTCACTTCGCAGAGATCGCAGTTGACAACCTCCACGGTCACGAAGTTCGACGCCATGTTCTCCTCACTCCTGACGACTACTGATACTTGAATCCTCCGAGCGGCGACGGCGGAACACCGGTACTTCCTGATGACAAGTCCACGGTGGCCTCGGCCTCTGCCACCCAGGCCTTGCCGTCGTGGGAGACGCGCAGCTTCTGGAATGGGGAGTAGCCGCAAGCCGTGAGTTCTGGCTGGTTCGCGATGATGCCAAGCAGGTGTTGCCGGAGTCTCAGCGATTCCGGTCCGGTGGCTTCGCAGAAATCGCTTGTCAAAATGACGCGCGTGCGTTCCTTGCCCCCGCCGAGATCCGTCTTGACGACGCTCCGGTTCATCCGTTTTCGTCCTCGTTGTCGGCGTCCTGGTCGTCCTTGGCGGCCTCGACGATCTCGTCGGCACGGTCCTCGGCCGTCTCGTCGTCGATGTCCACGTCGGTCAGCTTGTCGATCACGATGTCACGGAGCTTGTCCTCGGAGATGCGGATCATGGTGGTAATCCTCTAAAACTGGAGCGAAGCCGCGAGGCCGAACGTCGTGTCCTTCGAGAGGTAGAAGGCCCCTCCCCACACGTTCCAGAACAGCCGCTTCTGCACGACTCCACCGAACACGAAGTCCGGGTTCTCCAGGTGTTCTAAGAGGCCCTGGCGCCCCGGCGACCCGAGACTCATGCCAGCCAGCCCAGTGATCATCAGGCTGGGCCGCTTGTACGTGGTCGTCTTCTCGGATTCGATGTGCTCTTCTTGATGGGTTTTCGTGTCCTGCTTCGCCTGCGTGTTTGTGTCCTGGTGCTCGTTCTTC
>WNFC01008301.1_pt1 | contig 29601 bp, 23 predicted proteins | sample 5400541 | NCBI WGS metagenome assembly WNFC01 (sample SAMN13153342, study PRJNA577476) | soil metagenome | isolation source: 120 cm saprolite under Douglas fir tree site 2 hole 2 replicate 1 | place: USA:California | collected 2015-04-18
CAGCCGGGCGACGTCCACCCGCAGGCCGGCGTCGACCGCCACCGCGCCCGGCGCGGCAACCGTGCCGGGCGCGGCCGCCGTGCTGCCCAGGCCGACCCGCAGGCCGACGGCGAGGTGGGTCGGCGGTTGCGAGGCGGCGTTGCCGGCGGTGAGCGCGGCGGCCAGCCCGGTCCCGATCGCCAAAGTCGGGTCGTCGGCAAGCTGGCCGGCGATGGCCAGGGCCGGCACGCCACCGGTGTTGTGGTCCGCCGTGCCGGCGAAGTGGTCCCGGGGATACGCCAGCGGCACGGGCAGGCCGCCCGTCGTTTGCCAGCCCTCGGCTACCGCCAACAGATGCTCGACGACGTCTCGCACCGGTCCGTCGATCCCGCCTGCGGTGAGGAGGCGCGCGGCCAGCCGGACGGCGTCGGTCTCGGTCGCGTCGTCGAGCACCGTGAGCGGGGCAGCGCCGTGCGGCGTGCCGATGGTGATGAGCCCTGCCACCTGCGAGGGCCGGGCCGCGGCGAAGGCGCGGGCGGCCAGGGCGGCGGTCGAGTGGGCCACGAGCACGACGGGCAAGCCGGAGCGCAGCTCGCGGATGCGCCCGACGACCGCGGCGATCTGGGTGACGACGTGGGCGAGGTCGCCACCCGGGTCCTGCAGGTCCGCGGTGTACCAGGAAACGGCGACGGTCGTGGCCCGCAGGTCGGCGACGTCGGGCGTCGGGGGGGTGCGCAGGTCGAAGTGCGCGGCCGGGGACGTCGCGCCCGGCTGGGCCGCCTCGGCGGCGGTGAGCAGCGGCTGCCAGGAGGAACGCCCGGTAAACGGCGGTCCGATCAGGAGCACCGCCCGCTGCGGCGCGGCTGTCCAGGCGTCGACCTGTGCGAGCGTCTGGGCCACGGTGTCGGCGTGCTCGGTCGGACAGCCGGTCGGGGGTCGACGGTCCCTGCGGCCCTCCGAAGAGGGCGGCGAGCGGGGCGAGTGGTTGGCCGACCCGGCTCATGAGGGCGAGCAGCCCGTCGCCGGTGAGATCGTCGGTCGCCTGGTCGGCCGCGTCGGTCGCCCACGCGGCGGGCGGTCCGTCGGGCTCCAGCCACAGCAGCAGCTGCGAACTGCCCGGATCGGCGAGGTCGACCCGCCATGGTGCGGCCCGGGTGCCCGCCCCCTCGGCGCCGAGGTCCGCGTTCGCGCCAGGGCTCAGCAGCCGGCGCAGCCCGTCCAACGCACCCAGCGCGAACGGTACCCTGTTCACCGACAGGTCGAGCAGGAGCCGGGTCAGCCAGGTCCGGAGCACGCCGAGCGGATCGGCCAGCAGGGCACCGAGACCGCCCGCGGGGAGTTCGGGTACGGGCCAATCGGCGGGCAGGTCGCCGAAGCCGTGCCGCAGGCCGAGCAGCGCGCTCGCCAGGAACCCGTCGTCGCCGGCCACCGACCCCCAGAGCCGGGCCAGCAGCGCCCGCGCCACCCGGTCGAGGTCGGTGACTGGGATCCCGAGGCCAAGGTCGGGCAGGGCCGGATCAAAGCCAGCGGCCGGCGGCACCCGCAACGCCGGCAGCGTCACGTCGCCGTCGTCGAGGTGCACGGTGAGCCCGGACAGTGTCGCGACCGGCGCGAGCACCTGTCCCGCTCCAGTCGATGGTGAGGTCGCCGCCCTGGACCGTGAGACCGATGCCACCGACCGGCGCCAGCGTGAACGGTCCCGTCACCGCGAGGCGGCCCTGATGCCGGCCGAGCAGGCGGGCAGTGGTCGGCCCGGAGTCCGGGAAGGTGAGGTGGACGACCTCGGACAGCATGGTCGCGTCGATCGTCGCGGCGCCCACGGTCGGGGTGGCAACGGCGCGCAGGCCAAGGTGAAGGTCGTGGTCGCCGGTCCAGGCGGCCAGCTCCAGGGTGAGGGGTCCGTCCTTCGCCACCGGGACGTGCCACGGCTCCGCTGGCGAGCCGGTGCCGGCTACGGGCTCGGGCAGGCCGAGCAGGGCAGCGAGGTGGGCCAGCATGGTCGCCCAGGAGTGGGCTGCGTCGTGCAGGCGGGATCGGTGAACCCGGGCCAATTCCCGGGTCGGCGCCGACAGCAGGGCCACCAGGTCGGCCACCGGCGCGCCGGGCTCGCCGGGCGGAGGGATCAGCCCGACGAGCACCGCGAGATGTGAACCCGGTCCGTCGGTGCCCAGGGCGGCCGCGATCGATGCCCGTGCGGCCTCCGCGGCGGCGGCCCGGATGCTGTCCACATTGGATAGATTGATCAGTTCGTGAGAAGCGCCCTCGAATTCGACACCGCCCAGCTCGAGGATCGGTCCCAGGGCGATCCCGTCCCACGCCAGGCCGGCCCGAACAAAGCGGACTCCCAGCCCGCCGCCGGCAACCAGCGTGCCCGCCGCATCGCCAGGCGCCCGGATCGCGACGGCGGCCGACGGCACCGCACGGGCCGGTCCCGGTCCGGTCAAGGGCAACGAGAGCAGCATGCCGCCGGCCTCCAGGACGACCCCGGCCGGGCCGTCCAGCAGGAGGGCGACCCCGGCCAGCAGGTCGCGACCGCCGGCGGTGGTTCGGGTGGCGAGGATCAGGTCGACCCGGGCGCCCCCGGACGTGGCCAGGAGCACCCGATACGGATCGGCCTCGGTCGCCGTGCCGGCGACCGAGGCGCCGGAGCCGAGCAGACCGGCGAGGTGGCCGAGCCACGCCGATCCGGGTGTCCCGCCGCCGGCCGGGGGCGAGTCCAGCACGGTGGCGAACCACCGGGCGACCACGGACGGGTCGATGCCGATGCGTTCGACCGGCAGTCGCGGTACGTCGCCGCCGAGACCGAGAAGCGGCAGGAGATGCTCGGCGAGCGCACGGAGCGGTTGGGGCGCGTTCGGCTCGCCGGCCAGGCGGCCCAGCCGGTCCTGCAGCAGGTTCTGCAGCAGCGGTACGACGTCACGGTCCAGCCGCGCCGGATCGAGGACCACGGGCAGGAGCACCTTCCCCTCGACCCGAAGGCCGCGTACGGCCACACGCAACTCCACCGGCCGGGCGGGGTCGGCCGGTGTGAGCGCGGCGTCGATCGAGACGCCCTCGAAGCCCGCCGCGCCCGAGGGATCGACCGTGACGTCGATGCGGGCGCGGATCGGACTGCCGGGAGTGCCGACGATGGCGTGCAGGCCGTCGTCGGCGGCCTCGACGAGACCCAGCGCGAACGTGACGGTGACGCCGGGCACAGCGTCGTTGCCGACCCGTATAGCCAGACCGAGGGCGAGCCCACCACCGGCGACCTGGCGCAGGGTCAGGAAGACTTGGTGCGCCGAACCCGGACTGGTCAGCGGGTGCCAGCTCTCCGTCTGGACGTTCGGGTCGGGCGGTGCCGTCGGGTCGGCGGGGAGCAGCGTGCCGATGAGGTCGCGCAGCGCATTCCGGCGGCCCTGGTCTCGGAACACACCCCCGGCCTGCCCGAGTGGGTTCGCGAGCCACTCCGCGCGCAGTTCCCCGGCCGCGTCGAGGATGCCGAGGGCGACGCCGAGTTCGTGGAGTCCGGGGCCGAGCCCGGTGAGCAGCATGGCCGGGCCCTCAGTCGTGCCGCTCGGGCCGGTGCACGATCAGGGCGCCCCGATCGGCGGCGACCCCGTCGGCGTCGCTGCCCGCCAGCCGGACCACAGTCGCCCAGACGGCGTCCTGCAGCGTCCGACCCCACCACGCCGCGACCCAAGTGTTGCCCTCGGCCACGAGATCGGCGGTGGCCACGAAGTTCGGCCGCTCCTGGGGGAGGGGTATCTCCTGCGACACCCGCCCGGACTCGGCCGTCTCGCACTCCAGCCGGACCCGCAGGTGACCCGGTGTGAGCTGGACCTCGGCCGCGTCCAGATGCAGGACGACCTCGCCGCCGCGCGACGACCAGACGATCGCCGGACCGTTCCCGGTCCCACCAGCTAAATCGTCCGCGACCGCGCGGCACAGCTCGCCCTCATCGAGCACCAACCGTCCGGCTTGTTCCGTCGGCACCAGATCCCACCTCTCGCGCACCTCGGGGGTGCATCGAGCCACCGCGGTTCTTTCTTACGGCTAAGTATCTGGTCGCGTCAATCCTTTTCGACGCATTGCTGCGTCGAGCGTATCGTTTCCGACATATTTCCGGCATATTTCCGACAGATGGATGTGTGATGAGGTGGTCCTCGGTTCATGGATGGAGGAGCCGTGGCGGACATGTGTATTCAGGCCGGCGAGAAGATACACTCACCGGAATTGACGGTTACCTCCTTTTTCACTCGGACGTCGGTATCCGAGAGGCTGCTCTCGGACCGGCGGCAGACTCAAGGAGCTTCTTGCATGGCCACAGCTGCCCAGGACCCATCCCACCTTCACCCGGAACTCATCGTCGTTGCGCACCCGGATGCCGAGCTGCGGATCGACGGCTCGCAGGTCCGCAGCGCGGCGGGCGACCCCGCTCCGCTCGAGCAGGCCCTGACCGAGACCGGAGCCCTGGCTCGGCCGCTCTTCGGCCCGAGCGAGGAGCGCATCCAGGCACATCGGCGGGCGTCGCCCTGGGACCTGCCGGACCTGTCCGTCTACTACCGGGTGGCCGTCGATCGAGACCACGAGGCGGTAGCAGCCCGGCTCAACGAGGACCAGAGCATCGCCGGCGCCTTCGTCAAGCCGCCGGTGGCGATCGATCCCCATCCGCCGGCGGGCTCAGCCGGGCCTGGCTCAGCCGGGCCTGGCGCATTGGCAGCGCCGGCCGCCGTCGCGGCGCCACTCACGGCGGTCACGCCCGACTTCAGCCCGCAACAGAGCTATCTCGACGCCGCCCCAGGTGGAGTCAGCGCTCGCAGCACGTGGACCATCGCCGGCGGTGACGGCGCCGGTGTCCAGGTGGTGAACGTCGGCGGAGCGTGGCGGTTGACGCACGAGGATCTCGTGAGCAACGTCGGCGGGATCATCGGCGGTCAGCCGATCGACGCGATCAACTTCCGAAACCACGGCACGGCGATCCTCGGCACGATCCGCGCGACCCGCAACGACCGCGGGGTCATCGGGATCGCACCGGCGTGCCAGGTCCGGCAGGTGGCGACCTTCGGACTGGGTACGGCGGCGGCGATCCGGCTCGCCGCCGACGCCTTGCCCGCCGGAGGCATCATCCTCATCGAGTGGCAGCGGCCCGGACCGGGTTCGACGGGCGTCGGCTCCGCCGGCTTCCTGCCACTGGAGTGGTGGCCGGACGACTTCGCCGCTATCGCCTACGCCACCGCCAAGGGCGTGATCGTCATCGAGCCGGCGGGCAACGGCTCCGTCTCGCTGGACGACCCGATCTACAACACTCCGGCCCCCGGCTTCCCATCGACGTGGAAGAACCCGTTCAACCGCGCCGGCGCCGACTGCGGCGCGATCCTGGTTGGCGCCGGCGCACCTCCCCCCGGTACGCACGGGAACGACCGCGGTCCCGACCGATCCCGCCTGCCGTTCTCCAATGCGGGCGCTTCGGTCGACGCGCAGGGCTGGGGTGCCGAAGTGACGACGCTGGGCTATGGCGATCTGCAGGGCGGCCCCAGCGAGGACATCTGGTACACGAACAAATTCGGTGGCACGTCTGGCGCCGCGGCCATGGTGGCGGGCGCCGTCGCCGCGCTGCAGGGGGTGCAGCTGGCCGGTCCGAAGCGGCCGCCGCTGACCCCGGGCGACGTGCGGCGGCTGCTGCGACAGTCCGGGTCGCCTCAGGTTGACGGGCCCGACGGCCAGGCCGCTGCCCACCGCATCGGCTCCCGCCCGGATCTGGTGGCGCTCGCGGCGCTGCTGGCCGCAGCCAAGGATGAGTCGAAGGACAGCAAGGACGCCAAGAACGAGTCCAAGGAAAATCAGGATAACAAGGATGCTAAGGATAACCCTGATAAATCAACCAAAGATAATAAGGATAACAAGGACGGGAAAGATGGCAAGGAGGGTAAGGATAACAAAGACAACCCCGATAACAAAGGAAAAGAGAAAGAGGATGAGAATAAGGACTTCAGGGACAAGAGCCATAAGGGCGAGGGACACAGAGAAGTCCCGCCTGTCGCGCCGCCCGGCCCGGGCGCACAGGCGGTCCTCACAACGCCGAAACAGTCCGGCGAACCGGTTCGCCATTTCATTAGCGCGGAACTGCGCCCCGACTTGGCCGCGGCCGCTCTGGTGCGCGAGCCCGATCTGCGGGGCCGCGCTGGGCCGGACCTCGCCGACGAACTCCGACCGCCGGAGCCCGTCCGCACCGTTCGCGCGCCGCTCGGCGCCGATGCCGGCGGGACGACACGATCGTGATGTGGCTCGTTGTCGGGCAGGACGGTGATGTCGAGGCACGCTGGATCGCCAAAGAGCTGCGGGCCCGCACGGATCGGCCGGTCGAGCTGATCGAAGCGAGCACGCTGGCTCACGACTGCCGCTGGGAGCACCGGATCGGCGGGGCCGGCGCGTCGTCCAGGCTTGTCGTCGGTCACGACACGGTCGTGGACTCCGCTCGGGTCGATGGCGTTGTGAACCGGCTGACCTGGCTGGGCGCCGACGGCTTCCTGGGCGCCTCGCACCGCGACCGCGACTACGCCACCGGCGAGCTGTACGCGCTGGGATTGAGCTGGCTGGAAAGCCTCGGACCATGCGTGCTCAACCGGCCGACCGGCATCGGCCTGTCCGGCGCGTGGCGGACGCCCGGGCAGTGGCGCGCCCTCGCCCGTTCGGTCGGTCTGCCGATCGTGCCGTACGGCAGCGACGACGGGTGGGACTCCCCGGGCGACGTCGACGACCAGGTCGTCATCGTGCTGGACGGCGAGGTCCTCGATGACGGTCTCCCACCCGAGGTCGGCGCCGGGCTCATCGAGCTCCAACGGGTGTCCGGGCTCGACCTCCTGGAGGCCCGGCTTACCGCGGGCGGCGCCCTGCGGACCGTCTCGTTTCTGGCGTGTCTCAGCCGGCTCGGGGACCGGGTCGCCGACGCTGTCCACACAGCGCTCGTCCGCCGTGGCCGTTAAGAGGACCTGGCGCGGTTTGGACGCGCGATGATCCTGCTGGCCGGGATCCGCAGCGAACCGGCGCTGGCCCGGGTGGCTGCCGAGCTGGATCGGCTCGGCGTGCCGGTCGCCTGGTTCGACCAGCGTCATGCCGCCGACAGCGACTGCGAATACCGGATCGACGGCGAGGGCCTGCGCGGCACGCTCAAGCTCGAACGACAGGCGGTGGGGCTCGAGGACGTGGTGGCCGTCTACACCCGACTGATGGACGACCGGTTCCTGCCCGAGCTGAAGGGCCTGCCCACCGACGCGCCGGCGCGGGTCCGTTGCCGCCGCCTGCACGATGCCCTCATCACCTGGATGGAGCTGACTCCAGGGCGGGTGGTGAACCGGGGGATGGCGATGGCCTCGAACGGCTCGAAGCCCTACCAGGCGCAGCTGATCCGGGCCGCCGGGTTCGACGTGCCCGAGACGCTGATCACCAACGAGCCCGACCTGGTGCGTGACTTCGTGGCGCGGCACCGCCGGGTCGTCTACAAGTCGATCAGCGGGACCCGGTCGATCGTGCGGGAACTCGACGACGAGGCGCTGGCCCGGCTCCACGACATCCGCTGGTGTCCGGTGCAGTTCCAGGCCTATGTCGAGGGTGTCGACGTACGGGTCCACGTCATCGGCAGCCAAGTCTACGCAACCCGGGTGACGTCCGACGCGGCCGACTACCGGTACGCCGGTGTCAACGGTGGACAGCCAGCCCGGCTGGAGGCAATCCGGCTGTCCGAGACCGTCGAACAGCGCTGCGTCGAGTTCACCGAACGGCTGGGACTGCGGTTCAGCGGCATCGACCTCCGCATCACACCGACCGAGCGGGTAGTGTGCTTCGAGGCAAACCCCTGCCCGGCGTACGACTACTACGAGGGCCACACCGGCCAGCCCATCGCGCGTGCGGTTGCCCGCCACCTTGCCGGGGTTGCCGGAGCGTTGTGAGCAGGTGGCTCATTCCGGAGAGCAACCCGATGCCGGGCCCTCCTCGATCAACGGTCTGTCCACCATCGCCTGCCTAACCGCCAACTCATGCCGTAGGGATCCCCGACGTTAATCCCCGCCGACTCTTCGACGGTTCTCCGCGTCGAGAAACAGGCGGCGAGCCACTCGTTCGCTCGGTCCTCGGTCCCGACGCCGAGCAATTCCCTGCCGCCAAGCAGGGCCGACCTGTTGGCGCTGAAGAGTCAGGCGGCTCGAGGATCACCGGAAGCCGGGACGAGTCCTCAATGTCGGAGACGAGGAGCAAGCCCGCGGACAGCGTGTCAACCCGGGAACTCGACCACTTGCTGGAAGGTCGGGCGGTTCTGCCAGTCGAGGTTCGGCTGGCCGAGCAGCCCGAGGGCCCGGAAGGCGATGGCGTCGTACTGCGGCATCGTCTGGGCGGCGCCCGGCGGGAAGGCAGCCGCAGCCGCCCGGTTCGCGTTGGCGAGGGCCGGCGAGACGCTCCAGCGTGTCGGGTCCGTCGTGGCGCCGTTGGCGGCGGCGAGGTCCGCGGCGGTCTGCTGCAGGGCGTTCGCCACGGCGCCGGCACAGGCGGGGAGGCCGCCGCTGCACAAGCGGGCGGACAGGGTGGGGCCGAACGGCGCCGCTACGGGCGCGCCCCGCATCTGGCGGAGCACCTTCACCGCGTAGCTCTCGTAGCCGCTGTCGTAGGCGCTGCCGAGGCGTGCACCCCGGCTGTTGGGCGTATCGGCGAAGACCATCGGCAGGACCGAGTAGTCGTAGGGGACCCCGTCGACGAGGTCGAGCCCTCCGTTAGGCAGGCTGGGGTCGGACAGGACGTTGCCGAAGAGGGCCTGGACGAGTTGGACCTCGAGGTGGTCCATCGCAGCGACGGCCCCGGCGTGACGGTACTGGGCGTCGCCCGGGGCTGCCTTCTTCCGGGCGGCGCCGTCGGCGAGCCAGGCGCCCAGCTCGGTCAGCATCGCCCGCACAGCCGGCGGCTGGGTGGCGGGGTCGACGCTCTGCAGCAGTTCCGGCAGCACCGATGCCCCGGTGAGGTCGACGGTGGCCGCTCGCTCCATCGCCGCCACGAGATCCGCCCGGGCCAGGTGGCCCCCCTTGGCCGCGAGCTGCTGGGCGATGGCGGCGTCCAGCGACTGGGAACGGTACACCGGCCCGTAGCCGTACTGGTCGTCGGCCGCCGAGAAGCCCGGGGCCGGCTTGTTGTTCCAGGACGTGAACCAACCCTGCGGCGGGTCAACCTCGTGGGGGTGGGCGCCGGGGGAGAGGAACCCCTGCCATTCGGCGCCGCCGGTGCCCCACGACGGCAGGGTTGGGTCGACGCCGGGGGACCGGATGGGGTCACGCCCGCTGACGGCGTAGGCGATGTGGGCGGCGTCGAGGTAGAACCAGTTGAAGGTGTAGCCGACGTTGGCGGTGCCGGCGATGAACGAGGCGGCGTCATGGGTGAGGGTGGGCTGGTTCCACGCCAGGAACCCGATGCCGGAATCGACCTCGCGGTTGTAGGTGCTCCGCTGCGCCACGACGGCCACCGGCTTGTCGCCCGCCGTCGACCAGCCCTGCACGACGCCGTGGTTCGTCAGGAAGGTGTCGTGGGTGATCACCCTCGGCAGGATGCCCCCGGCCGCGATCGAGGCCACCGTCGGGAGGGCCGTGACGGTGAAGCTCTGGTGGTCCATGGGGAGGCAGGACCCGTTGAATAGGTAGAACGGCTCCCGGGGCCCGACCGGGCCGCCCGCGGGATCGCACAGGGCTTCGAGCCGCACGTCGGTGTTGTCGGTGCCCGCCGAGGTCGCCGACCAGGCGTAGTTCTGCCCCCGGCCCATCTCGACGACGAAGCCCGTCCCCGGGAAGGCGACCCCCGCCGCCGAGATCCCCGGCGCCTGCAGGTCCTCCTGCATGAGCACCTGGGGGGCGAAGTAGGACACCTGGGGGCCGAAGACCGCGAGGGGATGGCCGTCCGCGGAGTGGACCAGGGCGTTGCTGTGGCCGATGTTACCGAGGGCGGCAGGCAGGGCGGCGACAGCGTCCAGCAACGGCGAGATCGCCGCAGTGATCGGGTTGGGGGCGCCGGGGCAGTCGGGCTCGTCGGCACCTGGCTGGCCCATCGCGGCCAGCGTTGCCCGGGCGTCGTCCGGCAGGGCGGTCGTCGCGGGGTCGATGGCACCGGGGATCTCGTAGGGGAAAGCCTGGTCCCGGATCGTCGTCGGGGCGGCGGGGTCGTTGGCCTGGCGGAGGTCTGCGAGGATCGCCCGGGCGTCCGCCGCGTTGGGCGTGATGGCCAGCAGGTGCTGGTAGAGAGCGGCGTTGCGAAGTTCGGCCCCTCCGCCCCTGCCGAGGAGGCCGCCGACCAGCGAGGCCGCGGAGATGACGTCGGCGGGGGTGAAGGGCAGGGGCAACGGGGTGCTGGTGGCGGCGTAGTCGGCCGGCAGCTTCGAGAGGTCGAAGCGGCTCTCGGTGATGTCCTGGTTGATGCCGGACACGTAGCTCGTGGCCATGGCGACGAGCTGGGCCCCCTGGGCGCCGTAGCGGGCGGGGAGGGCGTCGACCTGCGCCTGGCGCTGGGCGTCGGTGTAGGGGGCGGCGAGGAGCTGGTCGTGGTCCATCTGCTCGTTGGCGCACGTGGGGCCGAGGAACCCGGTGAGGGTGCCAGAGCCGTAGTGACGCAGCACGTCCATGAGGAACAGGCGGTCCTCGGCGGCGGCGTAGCCAGCGCCGAAGCCGAGGGCGACCGGGTCGGAGCCCTTGATGTGCGGCACGTCGTGGCTGTCCCGGGTGATGGTCACCGACCCGGCCGGGGGGTGCAGCGTCTCGATGCGACTGACGTCCGGCGGGGTTCCGAGCGTCTCGGCGTTGAAGTACCCGGTGAGCGCCTGATCGGTCAGACCCGGGGGAGCGTAGAGCAGCCCAGCGTAGGGGGCGGTCTGGTCGTTGCTGTTTGGCGGCCGTTGCCCCAGCGGGGCCGGTAGCTGGGCCACCAGCGCCTGGGCGGGGTTGACGAGTCCGTTCTCGCCGGGCGGCAGGATGCTGAGGACCGGCGGAAGGGAGGGGGCAGCGCGAGCGGTGCGGGGCAGCGCCGGCATGAGTAGACCGACGAGGAGGAGCGCGCCGGCCACGATTCCTAACCGCGCCGCCGCGTGCTGGTGCCTCGCCAACGCTCCCATCCGTCGAAAACCCGCCCGGCGAGGCTACCACCGGCGGGATTGGAGGGAGGGCCGCGGCGGTCCCCTGCCCAGAGTTTTTGAATCGACTGTTCGTTTGACCGCGCTATGCGCGGTAAAATGAACAGAAGTTTTTAGAATGGCGTCGTGGGTCGTCAGGGCTCGCTCACCATGAGCAGGAGCCCAAGCGTCTTGGCTCTCCGGTCGAGGTCGCTCAGGAAGGCGGCCCGCTCGGCAGGGCGGTCCCGCAGCGCCCAGAGTTCGACCGCATGCCTCCAGGCGACCGCCCGCGATTCGACGACGGCGAGGTCGTCCACCATGTTGAACAGCGGAGCGGCGACATGGTCCAGGAGGCGCACGACGGAGTTTTTCTCGAAGCGCTCCCTGAGCTCTTTCATGTGCATGGCGAAGATCTTGTTGATCGCGCCGTAGTCCTCGTGCTTGGTGCCCGACTCCGGGTCCGAGTCGAGGAGGGCGCAGGTGTCGGCGACAGCGACGGCCAGGTCCAGGTTCACGTGGGCGTTGACGCCGGCCGCGGCGAATTGGATGGGGTTGATGCGGGCATCGTTGCGCTTCTCGATCAGGATGCCCCAGGCCTCGGGGATCTGAACCCTCAAGGCGCCGGCACGCAGGGCGGCGAAGTACCGATTGGCGAACGTCACGTCCAGGACAGTGATGAACGGCTGGTCTGTGAAGGTCGAGCCCTGCAGCGCCTCGAACACCGTGTTGGTGATCGTGGCATAGAGACTGTTGAAGCAGGCGATGCCGTCGTCAGGGCCTCGCGGCTCCTGCGCCTCGGCATAGCGCTGGATCTCCTCCAGCCGGTCCAGTACCTCGGCCACGGTATGGACGTCGGCTCCCTCGTAGGGTGAAGCAGCGACGGCGGTCGTCGTTCCTCGTGCAGGATTCATGGCGGTCCCCCTTGTGTGGACCCGTTCTCTCTCATTCGGGACCTACCGATCAAGGGTGCTGGCACGTGTAAAGCAGACTCGTGGTGGCACTACCAAACCTTCTCGTTGTTCTGAGGTACCGAGAGGGTATGCAACAGCAACGAGAAGCAGGTCACCGGGGTCGGAGGGTCAGGCCCTACCGCCAGGCCTGGAGGACCGCCCGGCCGTAGTGCCACTCATACTCTCCCGGGTCCGCATCCTCGGGGGGCGCCACCGGGCACTCCACCCTGGTGAACCCGGCCGCCCTCGCCATCGCCATGAGGCCCCGCCGGTTGGGCGCCCACCAGTTCGTCGGGTCGTGGTTGAGCTCGTCGGACTCGAAGAATTCGCACAGGGCATGGTGGCCCATGCCCGGCACGACGGCGCAGGCGGTCTCGACCACCGCCATGCCCTTGGCGACCCTCGCCAGGCGCCGGAGCGCCTCGAAGGGCTCCCGCAGGTGGTAGAGGACGCCCAGGAACAGCACGACGTCGAACTGGCCGAGGGAGGCCAGGGCCATCGTCATAAAGTCCCCGACCACGACCTCGACCTTGGAGTTGCGCAGGCGGTGCGCCATCTCGAAGGAGGCGCGGCCCGGCAGGGTGTCCGGGCGCCAAACCGAGGGCACCGTCTCGTGGGGCTGCGGTGGGACGCCCTGGGCGGCGCACTCGGCCGTGTACGCAGCAAGGGCCGGGAAGTCCAGCGACCACGCGAAGTGGTCCAGGGCCACCACCCGGGCGGCCCCCCGCTCCTCGCAGGTGAACGAGAAGAAGCCGTCCCAGGCGCCGATGTCAAGCACGGAGAGCCCGTCGAGATCGGGGAGGCCGAGGAGGCGGAACTCCTCCTGGAGGGTCTCCGGCCGCTTGTGCCCGGGAGTGACGACCCCGCCCCCCACGTCGATCGAGTGGAACCACGGGACTCCCAGGACCTGGCTCACGATGGCCGGGTCGCCCTCGGGGATCCTCGGCTCGGGGGCGGCGGGAGCCACCCGGGCGGCCACGCCGGGACCGGGAGGGGAGGGGGGCTCCGGGGGCAGTGCCGCCTCGGTGGTGGGGGTCTTCGGTCTCCGGAGTCGCATGTCAGCTGGGCAGGATACCTGACCGAAACGTTCAGCTTCCCGGTGGCACCCTATAATCAGCCGCACCGAGCCGGCGGTCGTCGCCGATGAAGAAGCTGCCACAGCGAGCCGGCCCCGTTGGCCGTGGATTGGAGGGAAATCTATGTCGAGGCGACACCTGTTCACGTCGGAGTCCGTCACCGAGGGCCATCCCGACAAGCTGGCTGACCGGATCTCCGACGCGGTCCTCGACGCGATCCTTGGCCCCGACCCCTACGGGCGGGTTGCCTGCGAGACCTTCGTCACGACCGGGCTGGTCGTCGTGGCCGGCGAGATCTCCACCCAGACCTACGTCGACGTGCCCACCATCGTCCGCGATGAGGTCAAGGCCGTCGGCTACACGCACTCCAACATCGGCTTCGACGGCGAGACCTGTGGGGTCATCACCTCGATCCAGGAGCAGTCGCCCGACATCGCCCAGGGGGTCGACACCGCCCTCGAGTTGCGGGAAGTGGGTCCGGCCGGCGTCGCGGGTGACGACTTCGACAGGGTGGGCGCCGGGGACCAGGGCATGATGTTCGGCTACGCGGCCAACGAGCACGACGACATCGACACCGAGCTGATGCCGCTGCCCATCTGGCTCGCCCACCGCCTGGCGGAGAAGCTCGCGGAGGAGCGCAAGAGCGGAACGATCCCGTACCTCCGGCCCGACGGCAAGACGCAGGTCACCGTGGTGTACGAGGACGGCCGTCCCGTCGGGATCGACACCATCCTGATCTCCGCCCAGCACCAGCCCGAGGTGGACATCGAGACGCTGCTGAAGCCCGACCTGATGGACTACGTGGTCAAGACCACCGTCCCCGAGGCGCTCTGGTCGGACGAGATCCGGTTCCTCGTCAACCCCACCGGTCGCTTCGAGATCGGCGGACCGAAGGGCGACACCGGGCTGACGGGCCGCAAGATCATCGTCGACACCTACGGGGGCATGTGCGCCCACGGCGGCGGCGCCTTCTCGGGCAAGGACCCGACGAAGGTCGACCGGTCGGCGGCCTACATGGCCCGGTACGCGGCGAAGAACCTCGTCGCCTCCGGGGTCGCCGACCGCTGCGAGGTCCGGCTTGCCTACGCCATCGGCGTGGCCCACCCGGTGTCGGTGTCGGTCGACGACCGGGGCACCGGCAAGGTGGACCCCCAGAAGCTCGAGTCCTTCGTCCGGGAGTTCTTCGACTTCCGCCCTGCAGCGATCATCCACAACCTCGACCTCCGACGGCCCATCTACAAGGCCACCAGCTCCTACGGCCACTTCGGGCGTACCGACAAGGACACGTTCACCTGGGAGCGGGCGGACTTGGCCCAGGAGATCGCCAAAGCGGTTCGAGACCTGTAGCTGTCCGGCAGCCGCGACCGGGCCCGAGATCGGGCACAGAGGGCCGAGGTCGTCCTCGACCGGGACATCTGGGGCCTCGACCGCCCGCTGACGTACCGCATCCCCGAGGCCCTGGCCGAGCGTGTGGTCCCCGGGGTGATCGTCCGGGCGCCGCTGCGTGGCCGGCGGGTGCGGGGGTGGGTGCTCTCCACCTCCGGCGGGCACGAGGACGAGCCGGACGAGGAGCTGTCGCCGATCGCCGGCGTCTCGGGCCCCGCCCCGGTCTTTGACGTCGCCCTGCTCGGGACTGCCTACGCGATGGCGCGGCGCTACGTCCATCCGCTGTCGTCGTTCCTCCACCTGATGACCCCGCCGCAGATGCTCGGACGCTCGAAGGGGCTGCCGGCGACGGCCCCTCGAGGGACGATCGGCGTGGAGGCGGGTCGCACCCTGCGCCGGCTGGGACCCCGGGAGGACCCGGTTGCCATCTACGCCGAGTCGATCGCCCGGGTGTTGGCGCAGGGGCGGGGCGCCATCGTCGTGGTGCCCGAGGTCCGGGAGGGGTCCCTGGTGTTGGAGCGCCTGCAGCGCCGCTTCGCGGCGGCCGGGCCGCCGCCCTCGTCCCGGCATTCCCGCTCGGCCTGGTGGTGGTCCATTCGGAGGCCGACCGCACGCTCAAGGAACAGCGGTCCCCCTACTACGACGCGAGGGACGTGGCCGAGGCCCGGGCCGTGGCCTACGGGGCCGAAGTGGTGCTGGCGTCGGAGGGGCCGAGCCTCCGGTCGCTCGCCCGTGCCCAGCAGGGCGGCTGGTCCGTGGTCGAACCGTCCCGCGACGCCATGCGGGCCTCCTGGCCGCTCGTCGAGCTGCTCGAGCGGCCCCGGACCGCCCCCATGCCCCAGCGTGCGGTGGCCGCGGTGCTGGCCGCGCAGCGGGCGGGGGAGCGGGTCCTGATCCTGGTGCCGCGCCTCGCTGCCAGCCCGTCCGGCCCCGGACCGGCCGAGGTCGCCGCCTACCTGCGGAAGGTGGCGCCGGCGGCGGTGATCGCCCGGGCCGACCCGGCCGCCCTCGACGGGCCCGGGGCGCTCGAGCGGGCGCTGCGGGCGGAGGTCATCGTCGCCACGGAAGGTGCCCTCGCCGATGTGGAGCGGCCGGCGGTCACCACCGCGGTGGCGCTCGGGGTGGACTCGATGATCCACCGCCCCACGGGCCGGGCAGCGGAGGAGGCCTTCGCCGCGCTGTGGGAGCTTGCCTGCCTCCTGGCGCGATCGGGTGGGGGACCGAATCGGGCCCGCCTGCTGCTCGAGACGGACACGCCCGGCCACCACGTCGTTCAGGCGGTGGTCCGGGGCGACTATCATTTCTTCGCCCGCCACGAGCTGGAAGCCCGCAGGGCGAACGGTGTCCCACCGTTCTCCACGCTCATCCGCGTCCGCGCGGTGCGCCAGGAGATCGCCACGGTGGTCCTCGACCGCTTGGCGGAACTGCCGGGGACCGAGCTGCTCGGTCCCGTCGAAGGCCGGCTTGGGGCGGAGGTACTGTTGAAAGTGAGCGACCGGGAGAAGGTGCTCGATCCCTTGCGGGGGATCGTGGCGTCCGCCGGAGAGCGGTTGCTCGTCGAGATGGATCCGAGGGAGTGGTGACGATGGCGGTCTTGCCGATCCGAACGTTTGGAGACCCGGTGCTGAGACGGCGGGCTGCCGAGGTCGGTGCCCCCGACGAGGCGCTCCGCAAGCTGATGCGGGACATGCGCGACACCATGATCGCCGCCCCCGGCGTGGGGCTGGCCGCGCCGCAGATCGGCGTGCCCCGGCGGGTGTTCGTCTGGACCTACGAGGGCTCGGAGGGGGCGCTCGCCAACCCGGCCATCGTCGAACAGCACGGCAAGGTCGAGGCAGACGAGGCGTGCCTGTCGCTCCCTGGTCTCAGCTACCCCGTGCTCAGGGCCGAGTGGGTGAAGGTCATCGGCATGAACGACCGGGGCGAACGGGTGGAGCTTGCGATGGGCGACTGGACGGCCCGGATCTTCCAGCACGAGATCGACCACCTCGACGGGGTCCTGTTCATCGACCGCATCCACCCGGACCTCCAGCGGGAGGCCCGGCGGCGCCTGCGGGAGCAGGCCCTGAGCGGCATCCCTCCCGAGCCCGTCGGCGCACTCTGACGCGGCACGCATGCCGCTGACCACTGTCTTCTTCGGGACACCGCACGCCGCCGTCCCGACCCTGGAGCATCTGCTGGACTCCCACCACACGGTGCAGGCCGTGGTGACGGCCCCCGACCGCCCCAAAGGCAGGGGGATGGAACTGTCGGCCTCCCCGGTCAAGGAGCGGGCGCTGCAGGCCGGCCTCGCGGTCCTGCAGCCGCCGACGCTCAGGGACCCCGACGCCCAGGCCGCCCTCGCCGCCGTCGGGGCCGACGTGTTCGTCGTCTGTGCCTACGGGCTGATCCTCCCGAAGCCGGTCCTTGACTTGCCCCGGCTCGGCTGCGTCAACGTCCACTTCTCGCTGCTGCCTTCCTTCCGCGGGGCCGCCCCGGTGACTGCGGCGATCCTCGCCGGCCTGCCCTTCAGCGGGGTGACCGTCATGCAGATGGACCCGGGGCTTGACACGGGGGCGGTGCTCGGCACGGTCGAGGAGGCGATCCGCCCCGAAGACGACACCGGTTCCCTCGAGGCCCGGCTGGCCGTCGCGGGGGCGGAGCTGCTCGTCGATGTCCTCGACCGCCTGGAGGGGGGGAACGTCCAGCCCCAGCCCCAGGACGACGCCCTGGCGAGCTACGCCGGCAAGGTGACGCCCGAGGACGCCCGCATCGACTGGGCGCGGCCGGCGGCGACGATCGTCAACAAGGTCCGAGCCTTCAGCCCCCGGCCCGGCGCCTGGACGACCCTCGACGGGCGCCGGTTCAAGGTCTGGCGGGCCCAGGCCGCGGCGGTCGATCCGGGCGCAGCCCCCGGCTCACCAGCCCCCCCGGCAGGCCCCGTGGCGGGCTCGTTTGGGGCAGGTCCCGGGGGGTCGGTGCTGGCGGCCGCAGGCGACGGCTCTGTCGTCCTCGACGAGGTGCAGCCCGAGGGCAGCCGGCGGATGTCCGGGCCCGAATTCCTGCGGGGCCGCCGGGGTGCCGGCGGCAACCTGGTTTAGTCTCCCACCCATGAGGCCGATCAGCAGGGTCGCGACGCTCGCGCTCTCGGGGATCCTGGCAGCCGGCTTCACTGCCGGTTGCGGGAAGTCCAAGCCCGCCGCGGTCACCTTCAGCGCCCCCGATGCCAGCTTCAAGGCGGTCTTCCCGGTGACCCCCAAGCGGGCCGTGAAGACGGCGACCCCGTCCGGTGCCACGGTCGACGTGATCAGCTACGAGGCCATCACCAACTCGGAGGACGTCGGCGTCATCTTCACCCACGTCGCCACCCCGCCGACCGGCGACGCCCTCGGCACCGAGCTGAGCGCAGCGATCGACTCCCAGGCGTCGAGCTTCTCCGGAACCGTCTCGTCGAAGGCCGACGTGACGGTCGCCGGGCAGCCGGGCAAGGAGGCAGTCATCACCCGGCCCGGTGCGGTCCTCCGGGCACGCGTCGTCTTCCTGGGCGACAAGTTCTACGCGATGTTCGGGGGCACCTCATCGCTCGAGGCCTCGCACGCCAACTACGACCGGATCCTGTCGACGTTCCAGCCGCTGTCCTGACCGCGACTCGCCAGCGAGGTCCCGTGACCCCGTCGCGGAGCGCATCGGGTCCGTCATGGTCGCCGCGCTCACGCGTACCCGCCGTGGGCTTGTCGTGACGGGACAGGCTGACCGTCTTTGTGTGAATAGGTGCCATGATGACGCCTATTCACACAAAGAAGCTCATGGACGTGCCTCGACTACCTAGTTGGGGGGGCCTGGACCCCCCCAGCACACGGAAGGCGGCGGCGGTCGTCAGGCCGTACACCAGGTGGATCCCGAGGTCCTTCGCAAGCGTCGTCGCGTCGTACTCCCAGATCGGCTTGTAGAGGCCGAGCGCCGGGAGCAGGACGTAGCTCGACGCCCAGACCACCGTGCCCCACAGCAGCCCGTACCGGACCTTCGGCGCCGGCAACGACCCGGCCAGGACGCCGTACGCGGCCCCCCAGCCGATCCCCGTGCCCCAGTGCATCGCGGTGTTGGCGAGCCGGGCCTTGTCGGCCTTCAGTTCGTGCTGGGTGAGTCCCTCGACCACCCGCTTGGCGATCTTGGCCGGCGCCGGCACGCCCTCCCAGGTGTCGAGCCCCGCAGAGGTCTCCCAGGGCAGGAAGGCGCTGGTACCGCCCCCGAGGCGGTAGAAGGCGTACTGGGCCGTGTCCATCGCCGCGGTGCCGGCCGCGCCGGCAAGCACGCCACGGACGACGGCCCCGATCGGGGTGGGGCCAGGCCTGCGGCGGCGTCGGGTCATGCGTGACTCTTACCCATCCGGCGGCGCCCGCCGGTGCCTCGTGTCCGCTAGTGGGCATCCGCCTCGGCCAGGCTGCGCATGTTCATCCGACCCTTGAGCTGGGCCAGGTAGCGGCCCCGGGTGGGGCCGATGCTGCCGATCGGCATGCCGGTCGCCGCCGAGATCTCCTCGTAGCTGGGTGCCGGGTCGGCGAAGAGCAGGCGTAGGAGCATCTGGGCCTTCGGGGGCAACTCGGAGAACGCCTCCCACAGCTCCCCGTCGCGCTCCAGGTTCAACACCTTGGTCTCGGGCTGGACGGTGGGGTCGGTGTCGGGCACCTCGCTGAGGTAGAGGTCGTCGCTCGGGACGGCTCGCTGGTTGAGGCGGATCAGTCGCAGGCACTCCCGGCCGGCGGTCGTGGCCAGCCAGGCGCCGATGCGCTCCGGCTGGGCCAGGCCGTGGATGTGCTCGGCCAGGCGGAGCCAGGTCGTCTGGCTCACGTCGGCGGAGTCTGCCGCGTTCAGCCGGTAACCCCGGATGACCGACCACACCAGGCCGGCGAAGTGATCAACCAGCGCCGCCCAGGCCGATTCGTCCCCGGCGCCCGCTGCCGCCACCATCTGGGTCACCTGCTGCGACTCGTTGATTTCCATAGGTCACAACATTTCAAATTGGACTACTTTCCGCATCAGGGGAACGCCTTATTTCGCGTCCGGAGGACTACTTACTTCTGGTTGGTAGCATCCGGAGGTGGACCCGGTGCGGTGCTTCATCGTCGACGACCACCCTTTCTACCGGCGGGGACTCGTCGAGGGCCTCGGCACCTTCCCGGGGCTGACGGTCACGGGGGAGGCCGGGTCGGTGCCGGAGACCCCGGCCCGTGCCGACCCCCCCGACGTGGTCCTGCTGGACCTCAACCTGCCAGGCGTCGCCGGGTGGCAGGCCGTCGTTGCCATCCGGACCCAGTGGCCGGCGAGCCGGGTGCTCGTGCTCACCGCCAGCGAGTCCCGGGCGGACCTGCTCGATGCCTTGGGGGCCGGGGCCAGCGGCTACGTGACCAAGCACGCGGGCCCCGACGAGCTTCGCCATGCCATCGCGATGGTGGCCCGTGGGGAGCTGTACGTGACGCCTCGCCTCGCCTCCTACCTCCTGGAGGACGACCGGGTCCACCCCGGCGACCAGTTTTCCCTGTCACAGCGTGAGCGGGAGGTCCTGGGGCTCCTCGCCGAGGGGGCCCGCGACCGTGAGATCGCGGAGCAGCTCTTCATCTCGGTGAGCACGGTGCACTCGCACCTGGACCGCATCCGCGACAAGACGGGGCTTCGGCGCCGGCCCGAGCTCTCCCGCCTGGCGGTCCAGGAGGGGATCGTGACCCGCGACCCCCCCGGCCCGGGCACCTAACGGCAAGAAGGGGTAATTCTGCCCCTATCCCCACCCTGCCCCCCTGGCCGACACTGCGAGATGCAACCGTCGCGCCAAGCCAAGGAGGAAGGCCCATGCCCGCCATCAAAGTCACATCCGAGCAGTTGCAGTCGGTCTCGAGCCAGCTTGCCTCGGGCTCCCAGGAGGTCTCCCAGCAGCTCGACACGATGCGGGCCCGCGTCCAGGGCCTCGTCGACGCCGACTGGAACGGGGCGGCCTCGGACTCCTTCCACGAGCTCTACATCAAGTGGAACGGCGGAGCGATGCAGGTCAAGGAGGCCCTCGACGGCATCTCGCAGATGCTCGCCAAGGCCGCACAGACCTACCAGCAGACCGAGGACCAGCTTGCCCAGCAGATGCGGGGCTGAGGGGTCCGGGGTGGATCTCTTCGTCGATGTCGATGCCCTCACCGAACTGTCCCGCCAGCTCACCCAGATCAAGTCGTCGCTGGACGGCGCCCAGGCCAGCATCGACGCCCACAAGGGCCGTCTCGGTTCCTCCCGCATGGAAGGGGCCCTCGACGACTTCATCGGCGGGTGGGAGGACGGCCGGAAGAAGATCGTCCAGGGCGTCGAGGGCCTGCTGCAGCGCATCCGCGGTGCGGCAGACGCCTACAACGAGCAGGAGTCCAAACTTGCCGGTGCCACCGGTGGCAGCGGCGGCTAGCCTCCCGGCGACCTTCTCCGGCGACGGGGCCATCGCATGCCCACACTGACCTGGGACGCACTCGGCGGTGACCCAACCCCGGGCGATCCGACCGCGTTCGACGAGGGGGCGAGTCCGCCGACGCGTTCAGGGACAAGATCTCCGACCTGCCCCCGAAGCTCCAGAAGCTCCACGACTCCTACGTCACCGCCGCAGGAGCCATGGCCGGCTACGCCAGGATCCTGCGCGACCTCCAGGCCCAGGCCGCCACCCTGCTCGCCCACGCCCAGGACGCCGCCGCCGAGGTCGACGACCACACCCGGGCCAGGACCCAGGCCCTCGCCGCCGATCCCCATGCCTCGACCGCCTCATTCGACCAGGCCATCAACGACGCCCAGGGCCGCCAGGAGTCGCTCCGCCGCCAGATCGAGGACCTGCGCCAGCGCCGCCAGGCCGCCGAGAATGCCGCCCTCCACGGCCTCGACGACGCGCACGACCTCGGCATCCAGAACGACAGCTGGTTCTCGCACGCCTGGGACGCCGTCAAGCAGTGGGTCGACGACCACGTCGACCTCCTCAAGACCATCTCGAGCATCCTGAAGGGCATCTCGGCCATCGCGGGCCTGCTCAGCTTCATCCCCTTCCTCGCCCCGATCTGCGGCCCGATCGCCCTGATCTCCGCCGGGCTCGCCCTGGGCATCGACTTCGTGCTCTGCGCCACCGGCCACGGCTCCTGGAAGGCCTTCGCCATCGACGCCGCCCTCATGGCGTTGCCGGTGGCGGGTCGCTTCGCCTCGGAGCTCAGGGGAGGCGGCGACCTGGCGATGATGGAATCACGCTCGAATTCGGTGCTCAGCGACGTGGGGAGCGAGTTGCATCCCCATGTCCCGACGTACGAGGGGGGGCCGGCCCGCGGCGTCATGCGGGTGGGGAAGACCGACATCCCGCTCCAGAGCGGTGAGAACGGCCCCGGACGCTTCCTCAAGGAGAACCTCGCCGGGGGGACGGGATCGGGCCTCACCCGGGCCTGGACCCACGTCGAGGGTCACACCGCAGGCCTGATGCACGAGTTCAACATCAAGGAGGCCGAGCTCTTCATCAACAAGGTCCCCTGCGGGGTCGGTGCCGCGAAATGCCGGTTCGTCCTCAACAAGCTGCTGCCGGAGGGCTCAAGCCTGTTGGTACACTTCCCAGGTGAGGAGGGCGGCGTGACCACATGGCTCTTCCAGCACGGAGTCCCGAAGTGGACGCCGGTACCGTGACCGGCACCGCCGAGCCGGAGGCGTTCCTCACCGCATGGGACCCCGAGACCCGTGCCGAGATCATCCAGCGCGTCCGAAGCGGCGATGACGTGCTGGCGGCGGCGCGGCGTCTCCTCGACCGCTACCAGCAGGCAGGCATACTCCTGCCGGGGCTGGAGCTGCGGACCGGCAATGAGGAACAGGGCAGCCTCTCCATCGCCGTGAGGCCTTCGCAGTGGGCGCTGGTCCACACCGACGAGGAGTTCACCCAGCACTGCACGCAGGGCCAGGACGGTGCCGAAGGCAGCGCCGACGTCTCGTGGGACGAGCTCACGCCCATCCCCGTGAAGTGGTTCGTGCCGGAGGAGGAAGCGGCGGCGGCAGTCGAACGGTGGCTCGACGACGGGACACTCACCTCGGCACTGCGCTGGTCGGACGACTGCTCCTGAGGCGAGACCTCCGGACAGGGCGACGATGAGCAACGACGAGACAAATCGTCCAGTTTTTTGATGGGTCTGACTCTTTCTTTGAGTATAAAATGGCGTAGAGCAGCGCTTTTTACTCAAAGAATTCGAGCGGGGTCGTCGCTCAGGCTGGGAGCCACCACGTACAGTTTGCGGTTGGGGGAGAGGAGCTCCTCGGGCGAGATGTTGAAGTAGCGGGAGGTCTCCGCCAGGGCGACGCCCCGTGAATCAGCGAGGTTTAGCCCGGGCGCGGCGCGGGGCGGCGGTTGAACGCCAGGCTGCTGGCCATGCCGTCGGCGACCTGCTCGACGCCCGGGGCAAGCTGCGGCTGGCCGGTCGTCGTCGTGATGACCGCCAGCCAGGGGGTGTCCAGGACGGGCACGAAGTACTGGGTGACGTCCACCGGCCGCGGCCCGGGGACCATCGGCACCTGCATCGTCTCCCGGGTCACCACCTTGACCGCACCCCCGGCGCTCACGCGGACGACCTCGACCCGGCGCCGGCTCGGGTCCTCGCCCGTCGACGGCGCCGCCTGCGCGTAGACCCGGCGCAGACCCTCGAGGGGGATCGGCTGGTTGCCGTCGACGTTGCGCCAGGCGAGCGTGGCGCTCGCGGACAGGAGCTGGCCCTCGACCTCGCCGGCCAGGATCGCCGCCATGAAGACCTGCCCCGACTGCAGGTGCGCCAGCAGCTCGAGCAGCCCCCGGCGTGCGGCCGGACGCTCCTGAGCCGCCCGGGGCCGGCCGGCGAGGCGCTCGTCGAGGAATGCGTCGACCCACTCCTCCCGCGTCGCGGGATCGAGGTCGAGCACGGTCCAGTGGTCGGGCACGGCGATCGAAAACCCGATGGGGGGCCGCGGCACGTCGGCGCCGTAGCCCGGCGCGAGATTTTCAGGCATGGCGGACCCGCCGGGGCGACCGGGTCCCGTGCATCAGTCCGCCACCGGGACCTGGACGACCGTGGTCTCGCCCTGCACGGCCAGGACCCCCCGGCCTGCGGGCATCCGCCCGGTCAGGTTGCGCGCGAGCCGGATCCCCACCAGTTCGCCGTCGAAGCTGGAGGACGGGGACAGCAGCAGGCCCGCCTTGCTCTTGCGGGCCTCGACGATGACCCCCCGGATCTCGCTCTTCATCTCCTCGACCTGGCCCGCGACCACGAGGGCGATCTGGGCGCCCGCCCCGCCGGACCGAGATCTTAGGATCTCCTTCAGCGCGTCGTCCGCCTCGCTCCGGGCGAAAGCCTCCGCGTCGTCGACCACCACCACCAGCGGCCCGTCCTGCCCGTCGATCGCCGCCGTGACGTCCCCGGCGGTCGGGCGGCCCTGGAACACCTCCAGCACGCCCTTGCTCCCTGCGAGGCTGGCGAGCGGCGACGGGCGAGGGCAGAAGGCGACGAGGGTCGCCCCGGATGACGTGAGGCTTTTCGCCATGCTCAGCAGCGCCGTGCTCCGGCCGGACTTGGCGGGGCCCGCGATGACGAAGCCCGGCGTCGAGGACCCGAGGTCGACCCCGAAGGCCGTGAGCTCGTCGCCGCCGACCCCGACCAGCGCCCACAGCGGGGAGCTCGGTCTCGGGTCAGCGAGCGCCCATGCCTGCGAGAACGGGACGGCGGCGGGCAGCACGTCCACCCGGAAGGGCCGGTTGGGCCGGCCCGCCAGGGGCCACCGGGCCGCCGCCTCGGCGCCGATCTTCCGGAGGGCGGCGGCCTGGGCCTGGCCGGACGGGTCGTCGCCGAGGAGGGCGATCTGCAGGTCCGTCCCGGCGTCCCCCCGGAAGGCCCGGCCGGGGGGCATCTCCTCGGGCACCGACCGGGGGTTGATGTTCGCCATGCGGTAGTCGTTGCGGTCGTTGAGGCGCAACACCAGCTTGTCCTCCACCTGGGAGGCGATCCGGTCGGTCAGGAGGCTCCGATCGCCCGAGATCACCATCGTCAGCCCCACGCCGACCCCCTCCCGGATCAGGCGGAGGGTGGCCGCCGGCAGCTCGGAGCCCGAGTCGACGGAAAACTGGCTGACGAACCCCTCCCACCGGTCAAGGAACACGACGATGTAGGGGAGCCGGTCGGCGGGGGCCACGACCCGGCGCTGCTCGGCGATGTCGCCGAGGCCCGATCGGGCGAGGATCTCCTGGCGGCGGGCCACCTCCTCGATGAGCCGGGAGATCAGTCGATCGATGCGCTCGATCTCGGCGCGGCTGGTAACGCCGCCGCAGTGCGGCAGGTCGTTCAAGGGCAGGAGGGCCCCGCTGCCGAAGTCGAGGCCGTAGACATGCAGGTCCGAGGGAGGCACCGAGCGGGCGAGCGAGGCGGCGATGGTCCGCAGGGCCGTCGAGCGCCCCGACCGCGCCGACCCGGCGACGAGCAGGTGCCCGCCGGGAGCGAGGCTGAAGACGGCGGGCCGCTGGGACTGGAGGGCCGGGAGGTCCTCGAGGCCGAAGACGACCGGCGGGGGCTCGGCCCCCACGCCGCCGTCGGCGGCCGGCGGGGCAGGGGGCAGGCTGACCGTCGCCGGCAGGGCCGGCAGCCAGGGACTGGGGGAAGGGGCAAAGCCCATCTCACCGGCCGCCTGCGCGATGAGCGAGACCAGGGCGTGGAGGTCCGTGGCGGACCCCGTCTTCTCCTCGACGGCTGCGGCGCCCGTCGCCGGGTAGCCCAGGCGGTTCCAGGGCACGCTCTCCACGCTCGGGGGCGGCAGGTTCTCGACCGCCCCCTTTCGCCGGCCGGCCACCCGGGCGGTCTGGAACTCCACCAGCACCGCCCGGCCCCCCGTCCGGACGAAGCCACGACCCGGCGTCGAGCGGGAGATGGTCGCGGCGTCCGGCGCCTCGAGCACCTCGACGCTGTCGTTGCGGTCCTCCATCCGCAGCGCCACGCGCAGACCGGTGTTCGCCCGCATCTCGGCCGACACCACCCCCGCGGGCCGCTGGGTCGCCAGGATGAGGTGCACCCCGAGCGAGCGGCCCACCCGGGCGATGCGGATCAGCCCGGTCACGAAATCGGGAAGCTCGTGGACCAACTCCGCGAACTCGTCGATGACGATGACCAGCCGGGCCAGGCCGGCGGCGGCCGCCCCCTCGGCGTCGCGCTCCCACGCGCCGTCGATGTCGGAGGCCCGCAGCCCCTTCAAGGCGAGCTCGCGGCGCTTCAGCTCCGCGTCGAGGGAGACCAGGGCCCGCTCGGTGAGGTGCCCGTCGAGGTTGGTCACCATCCCGACGGTGTGGGGGAGGCGCTCGCAGTCGGCGAAGGCGCTGGCTCCCTTGTAGTCGATCAGGACGAAGTTGATGGCGGAGGGCCGGTTCGCCACCGCCAGGGACGCCACGAGGGTCTGCAGGAACTCGCTCTTGCCGGCGCCAGTCGTGCCCGCGACCAGCGCGTGCGGCCCGTCGCGCTTCAGGTCGAGGCTGAACGGGCCGTCGATCGACTCCCCGACGAGGGCCTCGGTCGTCCGGCCCCCGAGCATCCAGCGGCTCCGGACGTCGTCCGTGCGGTCGAGGTCGATGCCGGCCAGCTCCACGTAGCGGACGAAGCCGGGGATCACCGAGTCGCCCTCCTCGCCCCCGGCGTCGCGTATGGGCGCCAGCGCCCGGGTGACCTCGTCCACCCAGCCGGCGGCGACCTGGTCGACGAGGATCTCGGCGACCGGCGCGGAGCCGTCCACCTCCAGCGTCCCGACCGCCGGCGGGTGGAAGACCAGCTCGGCCCTGCCCTCCTCCGCCAGCCGGCTGATGTCCGCATCGAGGCCGATGGCGTAGATGCCGACCTCGGGCCCCTCCTTGAGCAGCCGCGGCACCCCGGGCAGGGACCGCAGTGCCCGGATCCCGTCGAAGACCACCACGTAGGCGGGCGTGAAGGTTCCTGCCCGCTCCTCCCGCTTCAGGGCGTTGCGGGCGTCCAGGAGCTTGACCAACTCCTTGATCCGCTCGTCACGGGTGGTGCGGTCGTTGCCGATGAGGGCGTGCGGCGCGCCGGGCTCGTCCGTCCGGGCGTGGGGCAGCCAGCGCACCCAGTGCCAGTCGCCCCCGGCGCCGGGCTCGGTCAGCACGACGATCTGGACGTCCCGGGGAGTCCGCAGCACCGCCAGCTGCACGAGCAGCCAGCGCGCGAGGCCACGGACCTCGGGGCTCGGGCCGGCGATGCCGAACACGCCCACCCGGGCCAGGTCGACGGTGACCGGCACCTGGCGGAGCTGTGGCGGCGTGGGTGGGCGGTCGCCCCCCTGGGCCGTGATGGCGACGGAGGCGGGGCGGTTGCAGACCCCCACCCGCAGGGCCATCGCGTCGACGTCGTGGGGGCGGCGCTCCCAGAGCCGCCGGCCGGGTGCGGTGGCGGTCGCCCCCAGCGCGGCCGCGTCGGGGAACTCGATCCGGGACTGGCGCAGCTCGCGGGCTGCCGCATCTGCGATCCGGGCCTCGGCCTCCGCCAGTTCCGTCGCGTAGCGCGTGGTGGCCTGTCTGCTGCGCCGGGCGTCGCGGCGGCGGTTCGTGAGCGTGGACGACACGCCCAGTACCGGCCCCATCAGCGCGAAGAGCATGTACTCGATGTGCTTGAAGAGCACGGCGGCGACCCCGGACAGGACCACGGGAGCGACGATCTGCACCCACGGGAAGCTGTGGCGCTCGGGCTCCTGGGGCTCCTTCGGCATCGTCACGCGTGTCTCGGTGGAGCCGGGGCGGATGCGGGCAGGGCGGTTGAACGCCAGTCCACCCATCTCGTCGGGACGGACGTCGGCGTCCCGGCGCGGCGGTAGGCGCACCTCCAGCAGGGAGTCGCCCGCAGTGATGGTCGCTCCCGGCCCGATGGGCGTGGGGTCCTGGGCGATCAGGACGCCGTCGACCATCGTGCCGTTGGTGGAGCCGAGATCCTCGATCATGGTGACGGCGCCGGCGACGGTGAGCCGGAAGTGTGCCCGGGACATGACCGGGTCGGGCACCTGGATCCCGCTTCCCGCCGACCGGCCCACGACGACCGGTCCAACGGGCAGTGGCCATGACGGGCCGCTGGCCGGCCCCCCAACGACGGCCAGGTGCAGGGAGCTGCCCTCCGGGCAGCCGGCGTCCGGGGCCCCGACGGTCACGACGTCGCCGTCGCGCAGGTCGCTCGACCCCACCCGGAGATCACCGCTGAGGCGGGAGCCGCGCAGGAACAGTTCCCCGGGCACGACGGTGTTGAGCGCGCGGGCGACGTCGTCCAGCGGCGTCTCGGGGTCGGCGGTGACCACGACGTGGGTTGCGGTGCCCGAGGCGGGGACTGCCAGCCGCAGGGCGAGCCTCATCGTTGCCTCATCGTTGTCTCATTCGGGCCCGGGTCGTGCGCCGCGGCATCAGCCTGCCGCGTTCCCCTGCGGCGACGCTGCGGCCGGGGCGACGCTGCGGCGGGAGCCCCGGCCGCCGTGGCCAGCGGCACCCACAGCTCGACGCGGGTCCCGGTCCCCGGTGTGCTGTGGATCGTTGCCCCACCCCCTGACTCCTGCAGACGCCGCACGATCGACTCTGCGATCCCGTAGGCCCCGACCGGCACCTCCTCGGGATTGAACCCGCAGCCGTCGTCGCGGATGACCACCCGCGCCCGGTCCCGTCCGGTTGCGAAGAGAACGTTAACGGTCCTGGCGTTGGCATGGCGCTCCGTGTTGCGGAGGGCCTCGCCTGCGGCTCCGAACAGGGCGTCCTCCTGCCGGGCCGCCAGCGCCGGCTCGGGCCCCACGTAGACGAAGTCGGCGAGGACGCCTGTGCGGATCTCGAAGTCGCTGGCGAGCTGGGCGAAGCGGTCGTAGGTCTCCCCGGGGTCCTCGGCCTCCCGGCGCAGGACCCGCCGCAGCTCGACCGACTGCCGGCTTGCCACCGACCGGACCCAGGCGACCCGGTCCTCCGGGGGGAGGTCCACGCGGTCGAGCCGTGCGGTGATCGCCTCGAGCGTCTGCAGGACCGTGTCGTGCATCGCGCGCAGCACCCTGGCCCGCTCGGTCTCCCGCCCGGCCCGGCGACCCTCCTCGAGTGCCGTCGCCAGGCTCTGCCGTGAGATCGAGGCCACGATGGTGACGACCACGAAGCCGATGACCATCCACAGTCCCCGCGACCCGAGCTCGAAGATGTTCGCAGGTGTGAGGTCGACGCCGTTCAGCCGGGCCATCCCGACCTGGAGGCCCAGCCCTCCGGCGGTCAGCAGGGCGCCGGCGAGCCTGCCGCGCAGGCCGGTCCACAGGACGACCGTCCCGACGGTGTAGATGAGGAAGGCATCGGAGTTGGGAGCCAGCAGGGTCCCCCGGGGGACCTGGGTGGCCGCCCACAGCCCGACCGCGGCGGTCAGGCCGACGTCGAGGGCGAAGTTGCTGCGCCGGGCCACGGCATCCTCGGCCCACCCCCGGGCCAGGGCCACGGCCGCCGCGTTGGCCGCGCAGAGAAGGGCGGCGACGGCGACGACCCCGCCGAGCGCGGCGTGCGGGTGGGCCCGCTGCAGCAGGGCGACCGGGATGGGGATGGCCAGCGCCCGCAGGGCGAGGCCGGCCACCACAAGGCGGCGGATGCCCCCAGCGGGCACCACGGCGGGAACCCCGACGTGAACCCGACCGTGAACCCGGACGGGGCTTGGCTCCGCGGGGTGCACGCCGGACATCCGATCGCTCGGGCCCTGAGCTGACCCAGAGTGCGAGTTGTGGGCGGGACGACGCACTCGCCCACTATAGGACTCGGGGGGCCCGTGCCTTGCGCCCCCCCGGCCAATTCGGCAGGCTTGACGAGATGACCGACCAGGTGGTGGGCCGCTACATCCTGCACGAGGTGATCGGCAGGGGGGCGGTGGGCCAGGTGCACCGGGCCACGGACAGCGGCCAGCAGGTGGCCGTCAAGGTCCTCCGGCCCGAGCTGGCCGGGGATCCCGAGATCGTGGGCCGCTTCGTGCGGGAGCGGAGCATCCTTGCCGGCGTCGACCACCCCTTCGTCGTCAAGGTACGGGACCTGGTCGAGGACGCCGACACGCTGGCCATCGTCAGTGACCTGGTCCCCGGCCCG
>WNFC01002065.1_pt1 | contig 29591 bp, 32 predicted proteins | sample 5400541 | NCBI WGS metagenome assembly WNFC01 (sample SAMN13153342, study PRJNA577476) | soil metagenome | isolation source: 120 cm saprolite under Douglas fir tree site 2 hole 2 replicate 1 | place: USA:California | collected 2015-04-18
TGACTCGTCGGATTCGAGCACCGGTAATGGAACGATAAACTCGACGCGGGGTCAGGTGCCATGGACCCAGGATATTGGCCTGTCTCTGGGTGGCATCATCCTGCTGGCCCTCTTCGGCCTGCTTTTCTTTAGCATCTGGTGGCGCCGCCTCTTCCGAGAACGCAGGATATCGGCGCAGATTTACGGGCGTATCTGCCTACTTGCAAACTGGGCGGGCATGGGCATACAAAGCTCGCAAACACCGTATGAGTCTATCCACGCCCTGAGCGATCTGGCTCCAGCCCAGGCAGCTACCCTGGAACGCTTTGGTGATATCTATGTACGCGATCTTTGGGCCGATCCAGAAAGTGCAGATCATCCGCGCTATACCGGTGAGACAGGAGAACTACCTGTCTTGTGGAGCCGCCTCCAGCCTACATTCTTTATATACATGCTTCGACACCCACACTTCCTGCGCTCGCTTCCCGCAGTTCCACTCAACGTGTTGAACAGCATCTTGCGGCGAGAGAGCTCGCTGCACTCTGATGAAGTAAAGGTGGAGGAAGATTTGAAGCTCGAAGACGACATGGAAGCGTGATGGCAAGGCTGGCACCAAAAAGGCCAGGTATCACGCAAGTTGTCATGAAGTGCAAAGTACCGGGCGATAGGCACATCATCTCATTTCAGTGCTGATTACTTGCAGAGAATCCCCAATCGTAGAGATGTAAAACAGGTAAGAGACGCGGTAGGCTCAATACATACATTGATGACACCGGGGGCAAGATAGCAATATTGCTAGGGATTAAGAAGACGACTTCACGTGAACTGCCCCTTGCCCCAGATACTTCCACTCGGCTTCGGGAAGGATAACTCGACGCTTTAGACGACCTCCGCTCGTTCGATCGTCAGGCGCTCGGCCATGTTGAGTCGAATGAGGCCATAGGGATTGACATTGCTGTAGATCAGCGGGGTCAGCCCGCGCAGATCCTCTTTGGTCATCTGATTCATCCAGGCTGGTTCCGATAAGACATCTTGAATCATCAAGGTCTGGATAAAGGTAAGCGAAATCTGCAAGAGATGCAGGGCGAGCATGGCGAGCTCTTGATCTTCCACGTTGTTGGTCGTGAATTCGCCGTGACGACCGAAATGAATAAAATTGGTCGCCGAATTCCAGTTCTCCACAACATTGAGTCCTTCCTGGATCTCGCGTCTGAGATCCTCTGAGCTTAAGTAATGGCAAAGAAAGATGGTGCGCTGGACCTTGCCCAGCTCCAGGAGCGCGGTATACGTCGGGTGCTGCACACCATTGCGCGTAAACCGACGCAGAATCTCCTCCGTCTCGGCGGTGCCAAGACGGAGCGCGGTAGCGAATTTGATCATCTCGTCATACTGCTGCCGAATGAGCTCCCACTTGATGGGGCGCGTGAGGACTGGCTGCAGGTTGGGATAGGCTTCAGAGTGCCCCGTTTCAGGTCGGTACAGCTTTTGGGCATGCAGATTTTTCAGGCGGGGCAACAGTTGGAAGCCCAGCAGTGAACAAAACGCGAATCCGATCTCCGACTGCCCGTGGGTATCGACGTAGTTGCGATCCACCTGCATCTCTGACGCGTGACGCAGCAGACCGGTGATCATCGCTGCAACCTCGGAAGAGGAGCAGCGTGTGAGTTGCGAGTAAATACAGACCGCTTTGCGTTCCACGTGCCAATAGATGAGCACTCCCGGACCACGATAGCGGGCATGCCATTCGGTCATCAAATTCTGGTCCCAGGCCGCGAATTTCTTGGAGTCGGAGGCGCACGCCGTGGTGCCCTCTCCCCAAATGTCGGGCAGCCGAACGCGGAAGACAGCATTGGCCACGTCGGCAATCGCCGCTCGCAGGGCATCTTTGGTGAGAAAACGGTTGCAGGCGTAGATCACATCCCGGTAGCGCTCGCCATGGTCCCCCGCGCAGACGCGTTTGAGACCGATATTGGTTCCCAGCCCGTACAGGCCGAGCAGTAGTCGTTTTTGAATGGTCGCCCGATCCAGGTTCTCTCGCAGCGTCAGAGTGTGGAAGCGATCAGTAAAGCCCACCCGCAGATCCGTTTCCTTGAAGATATCGAGCAGTTCGACCATCGACCACTGTGTTCCCAGCTCGGCTTTGAGCAGCCGCAGGTGCTGGGGTTGGGGCTGGGGAGGCAAAGGCGAGAGCGAGATCCAGCCGCCACCCTTGGACAACAGGCGCACGTGAGGGTTGTCGGGGATGCTCTGGTTGAGCTGCTCTAAGGCCGTGGTCATCTCAGCCTGCAGTTTTTGAATAAAGGTGTCGGCGTCCAGGGGCTGGTGCAAAGCGTCATAGTAGGTCGTGCGCTTGCGCGCAAAGTCTTTGGGCAGGTCGTCATCGGGATTGCGGAAGCGGTTGGCGTGCCGGACCCATACTTCTTTGCTGCGGACCTTCTCGCGCAGGGTGTGCAGGACACAGAGTTCATAATTGATGCGGCTGACCTGTTCGGTCTTCCCGGTTTTATCGTTGGTGACGACCGCTTTACGCCAGGCTGCCGGCACGATCTCGTCGAGGGGAACGGTTTCCGCGCTGGCAAAATGGGGCTGCGTCAGGGGGACATCGACATATTTTTTGAGCAATTCCAATGCCTGGACAATGGGTTGATGCACGTCATTGTTCGAGCAAAAGGCCAGGTGCTTCAAGATCACCGGGATCATGCGCCGGTAATGTTTGCTGTAGGGGCCGCGCATCGCCTTCTGCACTTGCTGCTGGTAGCCGGAGCCGCCGGCTTTGTATTCTTTGACCAGGTCACGCAAGGTCTGCTCGCTCACCACGGGAAAGACCACCTCGCGAATGGTCCCATCAGGCTTGTCGACCGCCGCTTCCGCTAAGCGAAACAGCAAATTGGTTTTCCCAGACACCTTTTTGATATCCTTGACGAAGGCTTTCTCGACGCGCCGTTCCGCCTTGGTACTCAGGTGATGGGCCACATCCAGCAGCAGTTCGACCAGGGTATCCACGATCTCCTGCCGCCTACGCCAACAGTAGGCAGAAAGCAGGGTGAAGCGGATGGGATCAGGATGGCGGCGCACCTCCTGGAGTTCCTCAACGGCGATGCGGTTGCGGTAGCTGTCCAGGGTCTTAGCAGAAACGTGGGCGAACAGATCAGTAGGCAAGCCGAGTTGGTCAAGAAGCTCCAGCTTGTCGATTTCCTGCAGCACACGGGAGAGGCTGAGGGGACCGACATCCTGTTTGAGCGCGTGCAGGGCTGACTGGGGGCGTGGTGGTGCTAGTTCCAGTGGGGCTCCTTCTGTCCCTTCCTCAATAGGCGTGTCTTCGAGAGCTGATGCGATCTCCTCCCATACCTGTGTCTGGGAGATCTCGACGGTGAGCAGCGCATCGAGTTGCATGCGCGTCTCCAGAGAGAGCTGCTGCATGATGGTGGTGCAGAGCCGTTCATCAAAGCGGTGGATCGTGGTATGCACGAGACGGCGCACGCGGTCGGGTGTAGGGGGGTCGATGTGTTGCTCCTTGCAACGGGTATAGAAGGAGGCGATGAGAGCTTCCTCCTGCCGTTGCTCTGCCAGCACCTCCTTGCAGAGCCATTCGACCAGCGCCTCTTCATCGGCGAGCGTGGCCTCGTGAACCTCGAGAAACATGCGGATGGCCGCGCGATGCGTCTTGATCGCGCGTCCTTCCCAGTCGTAAGGAATGATCTTCTCCGGGACCACCCCCAATTGCTGGGCCAGATGCACGATGACGATGGGGGGAACGTCCTGCTTATGTATGGGAAAGCGTCCCTCATAGTGGAAATACTTCTACAGGACAGCCGCGCCGAGCAGATTGTGATCGGTCTTGCTGTCGCCGATCAGGTCAAGTTCTTTGGACGAAAGCGTCCAGTGTTCGAGCAATTCTTCGTTGGTCCATTGTCGTTTCATACAATTCCTCCTCATATCTCTTTGAGCCAGGCTCACGAGGGGCATTATAGCAAGCCAGGAGAGAAGCGCAAGACAGGAGTAACTATTCCTCTCTACAGACAAAGCAAGCAAAGGAGAAATTGCTACACAAAAAGGTAGAAAGAGCAGCGTTGTTTCTGGTAGAATAGGGGTGGTAAATGTCCCTTTCGTACCTCTACTTCGACCATTTTCTAGCGGGTCAATGACCAGAAGAGGCAAGGCCAGTGATTCAACCCACGCAAGCTCTCCAGGTATCTCAGGGAGCGGGTGACCCTGATCTCTGGGCGACCATGCACAACGTGGCCGGACAATTAGCTCCAACTTCACGCAAAACCTATCGGTATGATACCAAGCATTTTGCCTTCTGGATGGCTGATCATGATCTGACGCTCCAGACGCTCTCGCCTGATGCTCTCGTCGCTTATCGTGCTCATCTTGCTGAAACGTACGCCAAAGCGACCGCCGCTCGTATGTGGGCCGTGGCGCGGCGTCTGCTTGGTGAAGCGGTGCAGCGCCAGGTGCTGGCAAAGAATCCTGCCGAGGGCATTCGCGGTTTTCAGGCTGGTGATGATGAAAGTCCTCATCGAGTCTTAAAGCGAGAGGAAGCCCGAGCGTTACTTGATGCGATTGACCAACGCACCGCTCTGGGCAAACGGGACTATGCCCTCATCCTGCTGCTGTTACGGACCGGCATCCGTCGCTCGGAAGCAGCAGCGCTGACCCTCGGCGATCTGGCAATGGAGCAAGGCTCCCACATCGTGATCATCCGACACGGCAACGGGAATCAACGTGGTTTTGCCAAACTGCCAGGAGAGGTGCGCCAGGCGATTGACGACTATCTGGAAGCGACAGGACGGATGCAGGTTGGGTCACAGGCTCCTCTTTTTGTCAGTTTCCGCAAAGGAGATCATCCCCAGGAGAAGCCGATGAGCGGGAATCAAATTGAGCGGGTCGTGAAGGCGCGGGCCAAAGCTATTGGCATGGCAATCTCTCCGCATGGCATGCGAGCAAGTTTCATAACGTTGGCTTTTGAGGGTGGAGCAGATCTGGCACTGGTGCAGGATGCTGCCCGACATAAGGATCCACGGACCACGAGGCGCTATCAAAAGCGGAAAGAGACGCTTCACAAGCATGCAGTTGATGTTGTTTGGAGGTAAATGGTGCTCTTTCCCTCTTTGGGATCAGGCACATACGTCACGTTCTCAGTGGTGCGAAAAGCGCTGAGAGATCGGAGAGAACTATGCAGTGTCCTTCCTGCGGTCACCAGAACCGCCCAGATGCACGCTTCTGTGACAAATGCGGGGCGACTCTCCCACAAGGGGATCGCGCATTCAACACGCCATCACCGCCACGACCGTCACCCATGAACCCGCAGCAACGATTGGATCCTGGCAATGCAGGACCAGGCGGGGTTGGCTGGCAGCCAGATACTCCCCTCAGCCAACCATCCTCTTCCACACCATCAAAGTCGATGAGGCCGCCCGCTTTTGCTGTCAATCTTCCTGTCCAGCTGGACCAGAAAGACCGCATCGTGGGCGAGGCGCAAACATACAGCAACGTTCAGAACAGGCTCACCCAGGGGATGCATACTGGACCCAGCAAGGATCGATCCAGATCTTGACATTCCGTGTGGAGCGCTATGATCGCGACGGCAGTCGCTTGCAGCCGGTACCGGTGGAGATGCGTGGTCACTCGATTACGGGCTTTCTCAACGAGGGCGACCAGGTGAGGGTGTCTGGCAAGTGGGAGGGAGGACTGCTTCGAGCCAGGCGAGCGGACAACGCCACCACTGGTGCAGTCATTGAGGCGACGAGGTCAGGGCGTGGCTGTATGGTTTCCTATACAGTTGTTTCCCTGGTTGTCACCTTGATCGTCCTTGGTGTGGCACTGGTGATCATCTTTACAGCGCTCCGGATATTCCTAGGAGGTCCCTGATGCAACCTGAAACCTTCTCCACAGCGAGCCTGGACTACTTGCAGCGCATTGGTTTCACCCCAGCCGCCTTGTCAGCCAATTCGACCCAAACGAGTGCGCCGCCTGCGCTGCGTCGCCTCGTCCGGATTGCTGGGATAGGGCGCATGGAAAAAGCGCCGCTGCCAGCAACGGGGCAACCGCACTCACCTGGCAACGGACAACCGGTGCGGCTGCTGAGTGAGGATCTGCTGAGCGGACTCTACTGCTACAAAATCCGTGTGGCCTTCTTCGTTTGCAGCAAGCCCGATGGCATCGCCGTGCATCTGGGTATCTGGTCACCCCTCAACAAGGAGCACGCTTCGGAGACGACGCTCAACGAGAGGCAAACCATCCTGAACAGGGTGCTCATGAGCCTCCACCCGTCCATCGACTTTGCCCCCGCCAATAGAGAGCTCTCTGCATGGCCGCTGTCTGGCTTTGCTCTCGGGATCCCCACTGCCAAACCACCCGATCCCCTCGATAGCGCGCTGCCCCTCGACCGGCTGATCCGTGCCCTCTCGGGTGAATCCTGGGCGTTCCTGGTCTTAGCCGAACCAGTAGATGAGCGCGTGATCAGCACCCTGCGCCACAGTGTCATCAATGAGACGCGGTCCATCCAGGCAGCCTACCCAACCACAGGAGCCACAGGGGCCCCTAGTCCGTTGGCCCAACACTACACCGAACTCCTGAAGATAGCACTCACGACCCTCACACAGGGTCAGGCACTTGGGGCCTGGCGCACAGGCGTCTATCTGCTGGGCGATAACAGCAGTTACTATCGTCTGGCCAGCCTCTGGCGGGGCATCTTTTCAGGCGACCAGTCCCTCCTCGACCCGGTTCGTATCTGGGACAGTCGAGACACCAACGTTGACGCCAGCGGGCTCGCGACCAATTGGGCCTTGCCGGAGATGGAGGGACCGCCACCACCTGCACAAGGCTTTTATCGACACCCCTTTCAGTACCAAACGTTCCTCACTTCCTCGCAATTGGCGGCGTACATCCACCTCCCCCAGTTGGAGACCAGTGGCTTTACCGTCAAAGTGGTGCCCGACTTTGATGTGGTCCCTCAAGTGGTCAAGGAGCGTCCGACGTTCTCGCTTGGGAAGGTGATCCAGCGGACAGCCACCACACAGACGGACTATCAGGTGAGTGCCAAAGCATTCACGCGCCATGCCTTCGTTGCCGGTGTCACTGGCGCTGGCAAGACCAACACCATTTTCCATCTCCTCAAGCAAGTCGCCGGGTCGGGTCTCCCGTTTCTGGTGATTGAGCCTGCCAAGACCGAGTACCGCGCGCTGCTCCATGACCCCAATCTGACTGGTTGCCTGCGCATCTTTACCCTCGGCAATGAGATGATTTCTCCGTTCCGGCTTAATCCGTTCGAAGTGCTGCCAGGAACGCCGGTGAGTGTGCATCTCGATCTGTTGCGTTCGGTCTTTAGCGCGAGCTTTGGCATGTGGACCCCTTTGCCCCAGATTCTCGAACAATGTCTCTACCGCGTGTACCAAGACCGCGGCTGGGACCTCACCAGTAATAGCAACACCCGTCTGGACGGTGCATCAGAGGTGGCCGATGCCTACCCTACCCTCACGGATCTGGTCGCGAAAGTGGATGAGGTCATCGGCCTGTTGGCATACGAAGAGAGAATCAGTGGAGACCTCCGCGCCGCCCTGCACACCCGTCTCAACGGACTGCGTGTCGGAGGGAAAGGGCGGATGCTCGATGTGCAGCGTTCCCTGCCCATGAAATGGCTCCTGGAATACCCCACTGTTCTGGAGCTCGAAGGTATGGGCGATGATGACGACCGCGCGTTTCTGATGGGACTCTTGCTGATCCGCCTGGTGGAGTACCGGCGTGCGCAAGGACAGGTGGATGCCCTGCAACATGTTCTGGTGATCGAGGAGGCGCATCGCTTACTGGCACATGTCGGGCCGCGTCGAGGTGAGGAAGAAGCTGATCCACGAGGCAAAGCCGTCGAAGCGTTCGCCAATCTGCTCTCAGAAATTCGTGCCTACGGGCAGGGAGTGCTTGTGGCTGATCAAGTGCCGGTCAAGTTGGCGCCTGACGTGATCAAAAATACAAATCTCAAAATCGTGCATCGGATTGTCGCTGAGGATGACCGTAAAGTGCTGGCGGGGACCATGGTCATGAACGAGCGGCAAAGCAATGCACTTGCCACGCTGACGGTGGGACTCGGTCATTCCATCTTTTCTGCTCAAACAAAACTGGTAAAGGTGAAAATGACAGGCAAAAACTTGCCGTAGAAAAGTTTTCAGGCCAAATGAAGGCTTACATTGCACTTCACGACAGCCAGGTGGTAAATGACCCGAAAAGTGAGCAGCTTTTGCCCTGAAACGTGAGCACTTGACCCCAATCATGAGCACCGGCATGAACGTGCCTGGGCAAACCGCTCCACATCTGGCTTCTTCCATCGATACCTTGTACATTGGCATTCTTTGGGAAGAGCACCACAGGATGTTCAGCCCCATGAAAAGAGTTTGCAAAAACGCCATCAGTTCGACCCCGCTTTTCGGCCACGAGAACTGAGGGCACGCGACTCGCTAGCTCCGCTCCAGGAAGAGCAGACGAGCCCCTAAACCGATGAGCACACTTCCCGTCAGAAAGCTGAGGACAGAGGCGAAGCGGGGCTGTGTTGCAAGCTTCTCCCCCAACCTTCCAGAGAGATACGCATATCCTCCATAAATGCACAGACAGATCAGGGTGAAAGTGAGGCCAAAGGCGGTCATTTGCAAGGGAACACCGCCGAGATGGGGATTGACGAACTGTGGGAGTAGTGCGGCAAAGACCAGGATGCCCTTCGGGTTGAGCATGCTGGTGAGTATTCCTTGGTACAGAATACGTCTAGCAGGCAGAGCATTGACCGCACCCTGAGTCAGAGGACCACGGTATTTGCTCAGGAGAGCGCGGATGCCCAGATACACGAGGTAGATCGCCCCTGCGTAGCGGACGATGTCAAAGGCAATGGCTGAGGATTGCAGCACTGCGGACAATCCAAGCGCCGAAAGCCAGGTATAGACGAGATAGCCGATGCAGATCCCTACTGTCGAGAGCAAGGCTGCCCTTCTCCCTTGCGCCATCCCGCGTGTTGTGATATAGATCACATCAGGACCGGGCGTCAGGGCAAGGACGACGATAATGCTCGCAAAGAGTAGGAGATTGGAAAAAAACATGGCTGAGATCCCTCCTCATTCCAGAACGCTTGAGGTCAGTCGGTATGCTTGAGAAGCATAGCAAAGCCAGCGGCATTGGTCTTGAACGATTGTGCACACAGGATTGGATGCAGAGTACTGCGACAGAATACGGGGTAGAATTCTTAGAAGCATGGTTTCAAGGGCATGCCTATCAGAAGCACCGCCATGACACCTATGCGATCTGCCTGACGACCACTGGCGTCCTCGCCTTCGATTACCGAGGCAACTCGGAGATCAGTACACCAGGCCAGGTGGTGGTGCTGCATCCCGATGAGGTCCATGATGGGCATGCAGGCACGGAACAGGGCTTCGGATATCGGCAGCTGTATGTGGAACCGGCATTGATTTTTGAAGCGATCCAGACCATGTGTCCTCATCCCTGCTCGCTGCCATGTGTACGCACGCCTGTTGCCAGGAATCGGAAATTGTCTGCCGCGATCAGCAGTGCCTTTCAGGACACCTACGAACCGCTGGCGATCGATAGTCTCATCGTGCAATTGGCAGAGGGGTTGATGGAGGCAGATCCGAGTTGCAAGCAAGCCCCCCTTCCTCGTCACCTCGATGTGGCTGCCCTGAAACGAGCACGCCAATATCTTGGCGCCCAGAAAACGCGGGTCGTCCACTCATCGGAGTTGGAGGCGGTGACCGGACTCACCCGCTACGATCTGGCCCGGCAGTTTCGGGTCATGTGTGGGACCAGTCCATACCGCTATTTGCTCATGCGGCGTCTTGACTTTGCCCGCGAACAGCTCGCCCAGGGCCGATCACTGGTCGAGGTCGCCATAGAGGCTGGTTTTGCTGATCAAGCGCATTTCAGTCGGATGTTTAAAGCCACCTTTGGGATCACGCCTGCACGTTATCGTGCGCTCAGAGAGCCTGAGAGTTCGAAGTCAGCAACCGCAGAAAAAAGAAACGGCATATATACTGGATGAAGAACGCAATTTACAACTTCCAGAGAAAGTATTCCAGATAGGGAGCGGTTTGCCCAGGCACGTTCATGCCGGTGCTCATGATTGGGGTCAAGTGCTCACGTTTCAGGGCAAAAGCTGCTCACTTTTCGGGTCATTTACCAACAGCTAAATGCACGTTTTCCGGGGTGGTTTCCGTCGATCTCAAACGTTTTCAGGACAGTGGAGTACCTCTGGTTGAATGTCCTGACTGTGCCAGGACCCGTTCGCTCACTCCGCACAAGGGCGTGCTTCGGTTCCCCTCTCACGATCAACGCAAAATCCAGACGCCCAATACAATGCCTCGATGGGTCAGGGGACAAACGGGCTGGGACCCCGTTGGTGCAGAAAGACCGACGGAGCTGAGCACGGGGTGAAACCTCTGGGAGGTATTCGGCAACAGATCGTGTTCACCCGTCTTTAAGGTCTCCCAAGAAGGGCAGTGTCACGCAAGCTGTCATGAAGCGCAAAGTAGCGGGAGTGAGCCACTTACAAGGGATTTTTCCTGCATTGACTATGAAAAAGTGTGCTTGTATTTCCTGTTTTGTCAGGCTAAGCTCATCCGCTATTTTTTGAAGTGCGGCTGTATGCGTCCCGCTAGAATTGGCCGTAAGCCACGCTGTATGGCGGCGCGAGCCATCAGTTCACCTGTATAGCCCGTCGCACCGTACAAAAGAAATCCTGCTTGCATACTATTTTCGTCCTGCGCTCTCAGGCTCTGGCTTTAAGAGTCGCAGCTCATGCTGGAGTGTCTCCGTCAAGCCCTCTTTCAAAGGACGCGGATTGTAGCCGAGTTCGCGTTTGGCCTTGGCGCTATTTCCAAGATACGTCGCTCCGGCGCTGATGCGCAGATATTCGGATCTATACAGCTCAGGCACCGGTACGACCTTCTCGACGACACCCATGATAGCGGCCATAGCCTTCATCATCGCGGGCGAGACGGTGTTGCGTGGGGCGGGAACACCAGTAATATTCTCGGCGACATGCAGGACCTCGACGAACGTGTGAGTCGGACCAGCGATAATGTAGCTCTCGCCCACCACGCCCTTCTCCATTGCCAGAATGTGGCCGCGCGCAATATCATCGACATGCACCCAGGAGAAGGCCGTACGTGCCGGGACGATCGGCAGTTTGCCCTGCAAGTACAGGAGAAAGGCCGTGCGTATGCTGCTCGTGTCTTCCGGACCATAGATCACCCCTGGCAGCACGATGACGAGCGGCAAGCCAGCGGCGATCATAGGATCAGCCACCTCGTAGTGAGCCACCCACTTCGTGCGATTATACTCGCTCAAGTGCTTGCCCGCGAAGCGATAGGTCTCATCAACGAGCTGACCATGCGTATCCGAATTGACCGCGAGCGTACTGGTATAGACTCCCTTCTGAATGCCCATCTCCTTCATCAACTCCAGAACGTTGCGTGTCCCGTCGATATTGACCTTTACTCCATCGCTCTTGTCCTTCACACCGACTTTATACCATCCGGCGATATGAAAAACGCCATCGGTGCCACGCATAGGCTCGCGCATACTCTCTTTGTCAGTCACATCACCCCGGGCAATTGTGACGCCCAGCCGGGTCAGTTCCTGCGCCTTCGCAGGATTGCGCACGACCGCGATGACCTCGTGGCCTGCATCAACAAGCTGGCGCACGACATGACTTCCTACAAAACCAGTCGCTCCGGTTACAAAGTATTTCATCTCTCATTTTCCTTCTCGCGCACTCGTTCTTGCGCGACTTTTTCCAGTGGTAAATGCCCTGGAAAGTGAGCAGCTTTTGCGGGTCTTGCTCACTTTCGGTAGATGATGAGTTTGTTTAGAGAGGAGTAAGCACGCAGAGTATGGCTTCTCTCACCTTACTGAAGAGATTAACACCGAAAGTGAGCAAGACCCGCTTTTGCCCTGAAACGTGGGTCTGGCACACTCTTGGTGATTCAAACTCATCAGCAGATTGCTTCGAAAAGCTTCATCCGCTTCAGAAGCGATCTCCTGAAACCTCTTCCTGGCTCTGTAATAACCAGATCACCAAATCTGTGCCAGACTCGCTCTTCGCCCAAATTACCACCAGCTTCACCTGCTTGGCATCCCGATCGTCTTTGCAATGGTCCACGGCCTGGTTCTCGCCTCGTCGACCACTCAGCATCAGGCTCCTGATTGAGAGCTCTGGGCCGGGTACCGATTGAAGGCGACATGCCAGGGATGCACATGGGCCTCCAGGAACTGCGCCAGCACAGCGGGATCATGCGCGAGAATTTCAAGTGCCTGCGCAACGCTCGCGACATCGAAAATGCCCAGTCCACCCTGATTGTCCAGAAAAGGACCGCCCATGATGAGTCGCTTGTCAGCAAAAAACAACTGTTGCATAAACCTGCCATGTTCCCGATAAAAAGGCTGCTCAGAAACCGACTTCCCTGGAAGCCAGGCTGGGCCAGGGGTGTAGATGACGACGAACATCAATAGCTCTCCTTTTCAAAGCAGCGTTGCGCCAGCTGGTACAAAGCTCTCAGGTCCTCACCCTGGATGGGGGGGATGATGTGCTGGCTGCCCACCAGGGGCGTCCCTCCTGGCCTTGTCAGATTATTGGGCAGCAGAGGCCAGAAGCTCCGCCATTGCCGCTCCAAGGGCTTGCAGTCCGTTGGCGGGCCTCACCATCACCTCAAACTCGCTGATCTGGCCGGCATCGTTAAACTGGATAATATCCACCCCTTTCACGCTCATAGAACCAACATGGGCGCTGAATTCAAGAACAACTGCATTGCCGCCCACAAACTGCCGGTGATAGGTGAAATCCTCCAGGACACGCACGGCGCTGCTCATATGCAGCATTGCCGTGGCTTTGCCCTCTTTTGGCTTCCAAAGGACGGGCGAGCGGAAGAGCACGTCCTCGGCCAGCGCCTCCGACAGCGCTTGCATATCTTGCTCGCTGACAAATGTGTGCCACTTCGCGAGCCCTTCGGGTAATGAATTCATCATCATGCGCTTTCTCCTTCTGAATTGTATCGACCAAATACGGCAATGGCGTGGCCCTATCCCTTGTTCCTAGATGGTGTCCTAGCTCCACCAGGATGCTCTCACATCCAGGCAAAGACATTCCATTTCCTTTCGTGTTTCTCTGTACTTAGCATGCCTCTCTCTCAGAGGCTCGTACAAGAGACGAGAGAGCACCGGCAAATGTGACACCCCTCTGGTTGGTCTCTATCCTGCTATGGGCTTCCAATATATCAATCCCGGAAGGAAAAATGAGACACACAGTGGGGTTTTTCAAATTGTAAATTGTTTAATTCAATGGCAGCAAATTTTTACAATTATCTGACGTAATGGCGGCATTGCCTTTCTCTTTCGGCAACTACGCGAAGAGCTTCGCAGGCCGCTTCAAAGACTTTCACTTGGGGAAAGCATACCGGGATGTATGTCAGATAATTATCAAAAAAGTACCTCATCGAATTAAACAATTTACAGTCACGAACTCTGAAACACGTATTTTTCTCATGGTATTTTCTCCATGTCTTCATCGAAGATACTCCCATCAAATTCTCCGTTACCGAGAGTCTACTGCACGACGCTTGCCGATGCATCGGCAAAGCAACGTATTCCTCTTGCCTATGTGGAAGTGATGGGACAGGTCTCATCGTGAAGTGTTACCTAGGCAAGAGCGTCGGCTGCTCGACGTCTGGTCTGTTGGGATGTGTCAGAACTGAGAACGCCGCAGCCAACATGGTGCCGCTCGACACTTCTGCCCCTGCATGCGTGTATGTTAAGCCACTAGGAGCAGATCGTTGCGTTCTGCCAGCACTTCCTGCTCCCAAGAGGGGCGAAAGGTCAGATAGGTACGTACCATCGCCACGCCCAGTTTGTGTGGGGACACCGTCGCTTTCTGTTGCCACGCTACGAGCGCAGATGTGTTGAAGAGGGGAAGCGCTGAGAGTAGCGCGGAAATAGGCAAGCTTCGTACTTTGCCGATGAATGTGTGGAGAGCAGCGAGCAACGGGAATTTAGACGAGTCGGTGCTCGATGGCATAACGCGTCGCAGCATTGCGTGAGGTCATCTCCAGCTTGCTATAGATGGAGCGCAGGTGCGCATTGACCGTGCGCGGGCTGATGATCAGCGTTTGGGCGATCTGCGCATCGGTGAGTCCTTGAGCGACCAGGCGCAGCACCTCGATCTCGCGCCCGGTCAGTTCATGCGGAGAGAGGGGCCCGGCTCGCGTGTGCTTCTTCGTCCCAGCTTTTGTGGCAAGCTTCGCAGAAGCTCCCTCGGAGGTGATCGGCTGTCCTTGGATGGCAAACGCTTGCTCCACCGTCATTAGCTGTCCCTCCGCCCATGCGCTGGTAAAGGCCTGCTCTCCCAGTTGAGCGCGTACCACCCTCACCAGGTAGTCATCGTCCGGGTGAGCAACATGCAAGAGAAGAGGGCTGCGTGGACCGCTCGCTTCGCCTAGCGCCTCTGCCACGCCCCAGAGCCGGGCCGCCGTCATGGCTTCTCCTCGCCTTGCAGCCATCCCGGCCCACCTTTGCAGGCTGGAAGCGAAGCCTCGCTTGTCATCCAACTGCCTGAACAGAGCCAGGCTTTCCTGGTACAAGGAGCGCGCCGCCGCTTCGTCTCCTTGCGCAACAGCGACGTCTGCCAGGTGAGAGAGGACATACGCGATGTTTCTCTGCTCTCCCATCTCTCTGAGGAGTGCCAGCTCTTCTTCGAGCAGCGACCGCGCTATGGGAGCATCGCCCTGGGTGAGCGCTACTTGTCCCATCAGATCAAGCGCAAAGGCTAATGCGGTCTTGTTCTGCATCGCTCTACACAGCGCGACACTTTCCCCGGCGAGCGTGTACGCTCTCGCATAGTCACCCTGGGCAACGAGCGAGCGCGCCAGGAGTTGGAGAGACCAGGTCAGCCCCAGCTTATTCCCCCCCACACTGAAGAGCGCCAAGCTCTCTTCAAGCAGCGACCGCGCTCGGGTGTGCTCGTCTTGCTCAAGCGCACCCTCGGCTAAGAAATAGAGCGAGTAGGCCAGGTTTTGTGTGTCGCCCATCTCCCTGGCGAGCGTGAGACTTTCTTCGAGCAGGGAGCGTGCCTGGCTGACGTTGCCCATCCTCATGGTGACATGCCCCAGCATGAAAAGTGACGGCACCATATTGCCTACCTCTCCCACTGTTCGATACAGCTGCACGCTCTCCCGGTTCTGCATCGCCGCTTGCTCGTAATGGCCTTGAAAGTACGCCAGCCACCCGGCGCTCCTGAGCGCTTTCGCCCGTAGAGCGGTCAGGATGTCCTTGCTTCTTGCCAGTACATGCTCCAGGGAGTCCCGTCCCTCGCTCAAATATCCACGCATCAACCAGAACAGTTCGAGTGCTCCTCCCAACCGGAGAGCCATTTCCAGTCGCTCCTTCTCTGCTCCTGGCTCGACTGACCAGCGCAGTACAGCGCGTAGATTGTCATGTTCTCGCACCAGCCGATCGAACCACCACTCCTGCTCGCTCCCAAACAGATTCGGCTCTGCTTCCTCTGCGGGTCGCAACGTGATCCTGGCTCTCACCGTGCGCAAATTCGTCTGTAATACGCCCAGCTGCCCGCGCAGGATTTTCACCGAACGCCTCCCGGGGCTGGTGCAGTCCTCTGCACGCATGACCAGCAGACTCATCGCGCTCGTACAAGCGCTTGGGTTGGCGGCAGGTGGACAGATGGGTACGCGACTGGCTGACCGAGGAGCGATCGCCACCACCCCATCAACCCTCTTGCGCCATCTGATGCAGTTGCAATCTCCCGTGGCAAGAGCAGTACGGGTGCTTGGGGTAGATGATTTTGCCTGGAAGAAGCGTCACCGCTATGGCACGCTGCTCGTGGATCTCGAGCGCCACAAGATCATCGAGGTGCTTGCCGATCGGGAAAGCGCGACCCTGGAGCGCTGGCTCAGAGCGCATCCCGAGGTGGAAGTGGTGCTCCCTGGCTGAGACAACTCGTCAACACGAAGACAGTGGCTAACAGGAAGCTCCTGATGAGTCTTCCTTTGCTCATGAGATTCTCCTGTGTGGTAGGTTTCGCTGGGATGACAGCTTGATCCTGAGGCCTTTAGTATAACACACCTTCCAGTAGCGGCCAGCGGAAGCACCTGAGAGTCGCTGGCGCATTACCTCACGGAAGAATCTTACTTTGAGAGGAGAGGATGCCTCATGGAAAATCTTACTCTGTCGAGTTTTTGCCAAGCCGTTGACTCATGGGATATGGGTCATTGACTCAAAGAATATCTTACCCTCTGAACCACCTGCCCTGCAAGCCTGAATGCCAAAAATACCAGGGAGTCTGAGGAGCAGTGCTCCTCAGCGGGGGTCCAGGGGGCTGGCCCCTGGCCTCAGCGGAGCGCGCCAACCAGCGCAAGCCGCGGAGGGTGGGAGAGAGTTTCAGAGAGAGGGAGGGAGGGAACGCATCGCAATGCATGGTTCCCTCCCTCTCTGAGTACTAGGAAACCTCTGCAACGACCTCGGCTCGCAAGGCAGGGGCAGGGGGCTGTCCATTGAGGATGTCCTCGCCCCATTGGTCATCAAAGGTGACCAGGAGGCGCGCTCGTAACTTCTGAAGTCCCCTCTGCAGCGTCCGGACCTGGGTCGGTCGAAAACGTCCAGGATAGAGACGCTGCAGCTCCTGGAAGATGTCGACCCCAGTCCGTTCGGGATTAGCAGTGAGCCAGGCGGTGATCTGATCCCACAGGCCCTCGTAGGGATCTGCGCGTGTGCGCCAGTCACGAGGTCGTCCACTTTTCTGATACTTGCGTTTTCGTGCTTGTTTAAGGAGAGAGGTGGAGGAACCTCGTGCGCCCAGAAGTCCTGCAAGAACTTCAGATTTTGAATCTCAAGGGGATGGAACTCGGCGGAAGAACGTAATCGATAGGTCAACCCAAGGTGCTCTGCATAGGTCTCCCCTGGAGGACAGTGCCACTGCCCGGTTTCAGCGCGTTGATAGCGAGCAGGCTGAGATTCAGCCAGAGGATCAAGCGCGTCCTCTTGCTTCCATTCTTCCCAGCCTGCCGACTCACGGCGTAACACAAAGAAGTCCGGGGTGTGCCATTGGGTGGTCCGACGACCTGATTTGGCGCGATAGCTGAGTGGGATACGAGAAGACTGGTCGTAAAACTCCAGGACATCTTCGTCTCGTTCCATTCCGTAAATCGCCCAAAACTCCACACGATCGCTTTCAAATTGGATAGACATACCCATTTTGGGACTCGGATAGCGTCCGGTAATATTCTTGGCACGTCCGCTCACACGGCGAACTGGAGGCGATGAGCGCCTCGGTTTCGGAACTCAACCGAAGATGCTGGCTCCAGGTATGGAATGCTTCGGGCGTCATTCTCATGACCATCTTCCCTTACATCGTGCTGAAATCGCTTTCTTTCTCCGATCTGTAGCAAGTATACCTGAGATGGGTCAGAAATGCGACCTTTTTGGGATATGACAACAATTCCAACAAAATTGGGCCATTTGACAATAACTGCATTCTCACTATCGCTCCTAGTAGACAAAACAATGGTATACTTTGACTGGCGCTCAGTACACAAAATCATTGACAGGATTCGGAATTGGGGTACCTTCATTCGGCTTCTCGCCAGGAGTGACAGCCTCGCACTCCAAGCGATTTCCGATTCTTTCTTATGAAGTTGTGTACTCAGTGGAGCACATTCGTTTATCAGTGAGATATCTCTCTATTGCTGTCCATACCCTGAAAATTGTGTTCAAGATCTGGAGTACCAACCACAGAGATATCTGCTTCATAAACAGAGGGGAGGGAGTCTATGGTGAATCAGCCATCCCAGCTACCAGGGAGCTTCCGAGTCACGTCTATCACCCTGTTCACGTTGCCGGCCACTATTTATCATGTGAAATGTGGCATGCCTATCACCATTGTCTATACAGCGGTCTTTTCCTTGGAAGGAAATCTATCTGGTGGGATCATCACGTTTGAATACTCGACGAACATGTGGCAAACCACAAAAGTAGGCAGTATCAGCGTTGAAGCAGGGAAGACGAGCGTCTCGTACGACTTCTCATCGTTTGAGATTACTATGGGCGGAATGCCATTAGTGGAAAGCGGAATCATTCGATCAGTCAGTCCGAATCAGATCTCCTCGAACATCGGTAAGGCCACGGGGACTTGCCAGGGCAATAGTTCAATCTGGTAGACTTTCAAGAGAGATCATGCTCAACGAGCACAGGTTAAGTGTGAATGTGTCTCAAATGGCCCAGTTTTGTCGGAATCGTTGTCATATCCCTAGACGCTTTCCTCATCTCGTTCTCTGTCTTGCGGGTGCCTAGGAAAGAGATAGTCATACAGTGCCCGACGAGCCATATTGTGCAGGTCAAGCGTCCTGGTCTTGCCCCCTTTGGCATCGATCAAGGTAATGCTTCCGGCCCGTTGGTTAATGTGGCACTGATCCACACGCAACGCCGCGATTTCACTGATGCGCAGTCCTGCCCAATAGCCCAGCGCGAAGATGGCAGCTACCCGATGGGTGGCGTGGTGCTCCACCAGTTGGTGGAGCACCACGCGCTGTTTCTCGGAGAGTTCGGTAGGAGCCATGGCCACCACGGTTGGACGCTCCATCAAGCGAGCGGGATTGCGACGGAGATAGCCCTCATCCACTGCCCACTGGCAGAAGCGGCGCAACCCGGAAAGCGCCTTGCTGCGGGTCCGTGGTGCGCGGCCTGCGCTTTGGAGCCAATCCATATAGCCACGAACCGCCGTCTCCGTCACCAGCCCCAGATGGAACGGTGTCCCTCCTGGTTGCATGGCCAGTCAGGCTACAAAGTCACGCATCGTGGTCAGATATGTGGCGACCGTTTTGGGATCACGAGTCGCGAGAGCAGCTCGAAACTCCTGGAGCGCAGCAGGATCATTGCTTCCAGAGGCCATCTTTCTTTTCCTAACTTTGAGCCAAAAAGATTCTCCGACAAGAATCTGCGGCTAACTTCGGCCTTTTCTCTGGTGTGTACAACGAAGCTGAGCGTGGAAATGGGAGGAGCTTGGCCGAGAATGGCTATTCTCAGCCGAGCGTTCCCCGACAAGTTGCGTGCGAACTCAACTCCCATTCGGGAATAGCCTCTCTTCAGCATCTGATCCCTCCGAACCACGAAAAAGCGTCACATGTTCAGTATGACGCTTTTTCGTGGTTTCTGCTATTTTCCTGGGCATTGCATTCAAGCTCGACTCGCAAACAGTCGTTCGGTGTTTGTGAGAAGGTCAAGAGTGGGAGAGCTGCTTATTTTGGAAGATAACAGTTCTACCAGTTGTTCAGAGCCTTCATGTTTCCATCGTGAATTCTCATTATAGCATCTGAAAGTCTCATGTTCTCAGCATGCTGAGCGGATGGGTCGGGCTTATGTGACTCAGCGACTTGCTCCTCCTGGGTTTGCTTGTGGGCTAACCAGGCTACACCTGCGAGAGCTGCTAGACCTGCAAGTGCAAGCAGGACCCCACCCGCGCCCTCGTCTTGTTGGTCATTCTGTTGAGCTGGAGGAGCCAGGTCTGGTGGCGAGACAGTTGGCTGCGCTATGCCAGGATTACCAATAAAGAGAAAGGTTGTCCCTGTTCCTAAACCTACGGTATCACGGTCGTTAATATTAATCTGCTGCGTATCACGCGAATTGATGGTGACGGTATTCCGTGGGGCAAGTTTTTTGATGTGCCAGGCTCCGCTCTGCCAGAGGATCTGTGCATGATATCGTGAGACAGAGGGATCAGAAACGACGATATCATTTGTTGGAGCACGTCCAATTGTGGTGGGAGACTTACTAATCTCGAAGATATTTCCTGCTAGCGGACCAGTAAGTGCAAGCAGGATTGCAGTCGTGCCCTCGTTTTGTTTGTCGTTCGACTGCCCACCAGGGTTGACTGGTTCATTTTCTATTGCCATCAGACATAATCTCCCTTTTCTCTTTTTTCTATTACTGATTCCTAATAGGAAACGATGGAGATGGTTTTTTTAGCATATGTTTTTTGTGCGCAAAGATATCGTAAGATATGGTGATAATTCAACACTACTCTTCTTCCTTTCTAGCAAATAGAAATTCTGCTACACCAAAACGCTTCGGTGTAGCGTTTTCATTTTAGATGCATTCATTGGTCAGGTTTATCACTCTTTGTATTGGAAATTCATCAGACAAGCATATCTGTTCTCCCCTCTTTTCGGTGGTTAGGGGAGAGAACTTATCCGAAAGGTGCAGTAGCTATGGATGTATTTCGACGTCTCATCAGGCCATTGTTTGCTGACCAGAGTCAACACTTGCCCAGCCAATCCACTCAGAGCCCGCTGAGCCTTGTCACATGCCCTCTCTGTGGGCAAATGCAGCTACTCCAATGTCCTGGCTTTGGAAGCCATTCCCCTGCTTCGACTCTTGTTCGTAAAGGTGATAGTGCTCAATGCTCCCGATGTGCTGTTTATTTGACTCAAGTGAGCTGTAGTATTTGTAGTCAGGTGATCTCTCTCTCACTCGAAGTTCTGGATGATCCGCTGGGTAGTAAGCACACAACATATGAACATGCTATGCAGCAGATGTCGCAGCTCTCTGAGATGGACAATCGTGCTGTTGGGCTCATGTCTAAAGCTGCTACCAACTCAGGCGACGAACGTGTTGTAACGGAACTAAAGGAAATACTAGCAGAGTACAACAGATTTCTTAAAGGATTGGCTCCAAGATATCCTGCCTGTAATCCCAGGATCGTTCGATATAGGATAGCTGATATCACATACTGGATTGGGCATGCTTATGAATCGCTAAGAAATAATCAGGAGGCCATAAAGTACCTGGAGCAGGCGGCACTACGATTTGGGGAGATTGGGAAGGCGGAGGAGGTGAAGAAATGCGAAGAGAAGATTAGCAAGTTGCAGTTCATAGATCAGGGCACATTTGATAAATCATTAGCAATTTTGCAAGCAAGACGCGCGTCGCTTCCTAAGTATTCTTTGCAACATGCAGAAGTTACAATTGAGCTTAGTAACGTGTATATAGGGGCTGAGGATTACTTTGAAGCAGAAAATCTCCTAAAAGATGTCGAAAAGGAACTGGATCAGATGGAGCGTAGCGATGCTCATGAAAGTGATGTATCGACTCTATCCGATGCTACGCTGAATGACGATCTTACCCGTCTGCTCCAATCTATTGAGGTAAATGAGAAAAAATACTCTCTCTACATTTGGCTTTATTCCAACCAGGTGCTCGTCAACCGAGATAGAGATTTTAACAAAGCGACTGAAAGCTATGAGAATGCAAAGCGCAAGGAGGCGGAGAGAACTGAGTATCTTCAGCACTGCAAAGGACAGAAGAATCTTTCTGATGATATGATGAAGGCTTTAGAGCATTTATTGGCGTCAGATACCAATATCAGTTTCATCGTTCTACTTGAGATACAGCAAGCATTCAATGTTTTGAGACGAGACATTGAAAATTTCAGAGTGCAACGTTCTCAGCAACCTCAAAATACGGTAGCTGAAAACCTTCTCCAGAAGGCGCGCTGGCGCTGGAGTTGGAGTGCCGGCGGCTGGGAATGCCGGAGGGGATTACGACAGCGCTCATTCACCAGGCCGATATTTTCATGGCAGTAGAGCGTTACGATGAGGCAATTGCCGCTTTAGATAACGCTCGTGAAGCACTCAATGCTCATTGGCAGCAGGATAGAGGTACTCAGGTTCAAGTAAAGCGTGCGGAGATCTATGCTCACAAACAGCAATGGCAAGAAGTTTCCTCACTCTGTGGAGAAGGTATACAACTTGTTGAGGAATATCGCTATAAAGTGACCAGCCAATACATGCAAAGCTCTTACTTGACTTCTCGTATTGGCCTCTACGCCTTTGGTGTCAGGGCAGCATATGAACTAGGAGACTATAGGTTGATGCTGGAACGGGCTGAGTTGTCCAAGTGTCGCTCTGTCTTGCGTTATCAGCAACGAGCACTTGTTTCGACAACAGATCAGGATCAAACTGAGCGAGAATTTCGGCATGTTTGTGTACAGATAGACTCTTCTAGTGCAGATAGTGTGCTGCTTGAAGAGCTGCTTTTCAAACGTCGAACGCTCTGGGATCTTCTGCTGATTCAGCGTTTTCAAGCCAGAACGGGAAAGAGTTTGCCAGAATTCAGTTTGGAGGCTGTACAATCTACGCTGGCTGCGGATGAAGCTATTGTGTATTACTATTGGCTTGACAGATACACCTTGTTGATTGCCATTATCGATCAAGAGCGCGTTATTCCAGTGCTACGCTCACTCTCTCCTGAGCAACAAACAGAACTGAAAAAGTTGGCAAATTTTGTACTGGAGATTACAGCTAAAAGTCCAGTGTCTCACCTGAAGTCAGTACGTGTTTTTTCTGCTCTCCTGTTGCCAGAAGAAGCTACGTCTCTTTTAGAGGGAAAAAAGCGTTTGCTCATCTCGCCCCATAGACTTCTCCATGCGATTCCATTCCACGCATTGCAATGGGATGATGGATTCCTTATTCAAAACTTTGCTGTGACATACATACCAAACCTGAGCAGTCTGATGGATACCTACACTTCTTCCAGGGCACAACATGTTCTGGCAGTAGGGGTTTCCGAGTATCAAGTGCCTGGTTGCCCACTGGGAGTATTGAAGGCTGCCGAACCAGAAGTCGATGATCTGAAAAATTTATGTGGAGCGAACTCAATACCTATTATGCCACTAAAAGGGACAGAAGTCCAGGGGAACCGCTTCCGCCAGTTGGATCAAGCAGGCGAATTGGAGAAATTCACCTGTTTGCATTTCGCAACACATGGAGCCAACATCGAGAGTGATACTCCCATGGAGTCATACCTTTTTCTCCGAGATGAAAAATTAGATGGAATGGAGATTGCAAACTGGCAACTTCGTGCCGATATAGTTGTTCTTAGTGCCTGCTCTTCCGGTCAACGGCCTATATCTGGTAGATGGATGGAAGAGTTACCAGGCGACGAGTTGTTTGGATTGCAATCGGCCTTCTTTATGGCGGGTGCCAAACGAATCCTCAGTTGCCTCTGGCCCGTGGACGATAAGGTTGCCCCTCAGGTGATAAAGGCTTTCTATCAACACCTTGTTACAGGAGAACTGCCAGAATTCGCATTGCAGATCTCCATAAAGAGATTCCTTGAAACTGCTAGTCTCAAGTATAAGGGTGTGTATTACTGGGCTCCCTTCTTTCTCTCCGCGATGGGACAGCCCACATTCGAAAACAAACGGGAGGAATAGCTATGCAAGAGTTTTATTTTCAATTTGAAGTTGAGAAAGAGACGGCGAATGAGCAAACGGCACAAATCATTGAAGCGCATATTCGCAATCTGGATGTGGCTAAAGAGGTGGAGGCAAGTCCAGACGAGCCACGAATTGGTGTCTTGGAGGTGGTTGGCATAATCAGTGCAATAATCCTGATAGTTGATAAAAGTGACGAACTTATTGAGAAATTGCGAAAACTGATAAAGAGCCTCAAAGAACTGGCCGAAGAAGTCAAAGGGCTGAAAAATGTCTTTGTGGAAGTAGGAGATAAGCGTGTCCCACTTACTGAGGTGAATGAAGATGATCCTGAACAGTTGAAAGCGTTAACTCGTTCCTAGGCTCTTCTCACCTACAAGGAAATCATTCAATCTCGGGTGCTAGACTTCAACGAGCCAGAAGCAACAGATCTCATATCATCATCTACGGTGCATTTGACTTCTGAGTATGAAATAACGGACCTACCAGCACCCGAATTTGAATGGTCTCGACGGCCTGGCCTATGCCCTGGGCAATTCCTCCATGAATCTGCCCGGTGGCTAGCAAGGGGTTGATGATGTTCCCGCAATCATCCACCGCCACAAACCGCTCAATGATAATCGCCCCCGTTTCCGCGTCGACCTCGACCACCGCAATGTAGGAACCAAACGGGGAGGTGAACGCCACCGGATCATAAAAGTAGCGCCCCTGTTGCCGCAGTGCCTCCTGGCGTCTACGCTGCTCCTGGTAGCCGATCCGTTCGAGCGCCCGACTCAGATTGGCCGCATAGTTGCCGCTGTCATACGTGATCCCTGCTGCGGTCGTAAACGGAAACGCCTGGGGGGGATAAAGTTCTTGAAGCGTATGGCAGCCGGGTCCATCCCGATCTCGCGGGCGACGAGGTCGATGGTGCGCTCGATCAGGTAGGTGGCTTCGGGACGGCCTGCCCCACGATAGGTGTCAACGGGCGTGGTATTGGTCAGCACCCCGTACACGGTGCAGTCAATGACCGGGATGGCATACGTGCCTGAGACCATCACACCGAAGTTAAACGTTGGGATCCCAGGGCCCATGGTCGAGAGGTAGGCGCCCAGATTGGCAGAGCTGATGACCTTCAGCCCAGTAATGGTCCCGTCACGCCGGGCCGCGATCTCCACCTCCTGGATATGGTCACGCCCATGCGTCGTGGCCAGAAAATTCTCGCTGCGCGTTTCGCACCACTTCACAGGCCGACCGAGTTCGCGTGCGAGAAAGGCACAGAGCGCTTCTTCGGCATAGAAGTGCAGTTTCGAGCCAAAACCGCCGCCCACGTCTGGAGCGATCACGCGCACCCGGTGCTCAGGGATGTCCATGGTCTCAGCGAGTAAACGCTGGACCAGGTGCGGGGCCTGCGTTGAGGTGAAGAGCACCAGCTCCTGTGTAGCAGGAGTATACTGCGCCAGCACCGCCCGCGGTTCCAGTGCGGTGGGAAGAAGGCGCTGGTTAATGAGGCGTTGCGTGAGATGCACGTCGGCTGAGGCCACTGCCCGGGCAAAGTCGCCTTTCCCGGTACGCCACACCACGGCTACATTCTGCGGCACAGTGTCGTGAATGGTTGGTGCTCCGGGCTGCATCGCTTGTTCCTGGTTGGTCACGACCTCGAGCGGTTCGTAGTCGATCTGGATGGCGTCAAGCGCATCGGCTGCCGCGTAGCGATCCTCGGCGAGGACGACGGCTACGCCATCACCAACGTAGCGTACCGTGTCGAACGCCAGGACAGGGTGGACTGGTACCTTCATCCCTGGCAAGATCCAGGTGCAGGGCAAGGTCGCCATACGACCCCGCAAATCAGCTCCTGTGTAGATCGCGACCACACCTGGCCTCTTTCGAGCCCCCTCGACATTGACACCCACGATGCGCGCATGGGCATAGGGTGAGCGCACAATGGCGGCGTAGAGGGTGCCCGAAGGCTCGAGATCATCGGTGTAGTGGCTCTGGCCGGTGAGGTACTTCGGATCTTCCCGGCGCTTGATGCTCTGTCCAACGTAACGGTTGGTTGCTGAAGAAGCGTCAACAGGCATGTTCACAGGTTCATCTCCTTTCTGCCACCGGTTCTGCTCTCTCGTCGAAAGCAGCAACCTTCTCGATGTGAAAGACCTGTCGACGCACCCGCTCGAACGCTGGTGGCGGTAACCAGCGGCGCACCGCCACCAGCAGGCTGGCGCGAGGACCCACGTAGGAACGCAAAGGAGGCCTGGCACAAGTGGCCAGCTGCACGATGCGCCTGGCCACTTGTTCGGGATCTGGCCCCTGCGCTGTCTCGTCGTCAAAGAAGCGCAGCATGGACTGGCGGGCCGACTCATATACCGCCAGCTGACAATTATACACAAATATTCAATCTCGCGCTGTCGGGCTTAGCCAGAGGGTTAGATGCCCTCTCACGCGCCTGTTTTGCTTGTCTTGCCGCCTGCGGCGGTGACAAGCAAAGAAAGAAACTGGGGAGACCCCAGACGCCCTGATCTGGAACGGACGCACTTCGTACTGCAGAGCCTCGATCATCCCCTCCAACGCGAATTTGCTGGAGGTATAGAGGCCCAGGTAGGGCATAGCAACGATACCGAGCACAGAACTAACCGTGATGATCTGGCCGCCACCCTGCTGGCGCATGGCTGGCAGGACCGCCTTGAGCATGCGCAGCAACCCGAATACATTCGTGTCAAACTGTGCCCGCGCGTCTTCCAGGCTGTTTTCTTCGAGCGCACCTCCCTGCGCATAGCCAGCATTGTTGACGAGCAGATCGATGCGCCTGAGCACCTGCACTGGTATACTTGTTCCAAACGTGCGGAAAGGAACAGGCGAAATCGTGTCATCACCAGAAGAAGCTGCACTCCACTCAGATCGCTCACCTGTCGAATATATACAGGGAATTGTTGAGCGCGTGACCTTTCACAGCGACGAAAGTGGATATACTGTGCTTCGCTTCACGGTGCCTGGGCAGCGCGATCTCGTGACCGTCATTGGGCGGTTCCCGGAGATTCATGCGGGTCAGACGCTGCGCCTGACCGGCTTGTGGCGCGAACATCCCAAATATGGCCGTCAATTCCAGTGCCTCCATGCTCAGGAGATGAAACCAGCCACGTTGACAGGGTTGGAAAAATATCTGGGCAGCGGGCTCATCAAAGGCATCGGGCCTGTCACAGCCAAACGCATTGTCAAACACTTCGGCCTGGAGACACTGGACATCATCGAACACTCGTGCTCCCGCCTCATCGAAGTCCCTGGTATTGGCGAGCGGCGTGTGGCCATGATCGAGCGGGCCTGGGAAGCCCAAAAAGCGATCAAAGAGGTCATGCTCTTTCTTCGAGGCCATGATGTCTCGACCACCTACGCCGTGAAAATCTACAAACAGTATGGTGATCAGGCCATCGAGATCGTCTCAAAGAATCCGTACCAACTGGCAGCTGACATTTACGGGATCGGTTTTGTCACCGCCGATACCATTGCCCGCAAGCTTGGCATCGCCCTCGATTCCGAGTTCCGCTATCGAGCCGGCCTGCTCTATGTACTGAGCCAGGCGGGGGAGGAGGGCCACTGCTTTCTCCCGGTCAAGACCCTGGTGGAACACGCCACCAAACGCCTGGCGCTGCCCGACGCCCCCGTTGACCCAGAGCGCCTTGAGACGCTGATTGAGGCGATGGGCAAAGAAGAGCAGTTGATTGTCGAACAAGGCAAGGGCCTTCTGGCAGACCAGCAGGTTTGCTACGCGCCAGCTTTTTACCATACGGAGGTAGCCCTGGCCAGGCGACTCGCTACCTTTGCAAGTGCGCCAGTCGAAGCGGACCTGGAGCGCGTGGGGCGCTGGATTGACCGATTTACCGAGAGGCGAAACATTACCCTCTCTGCCGAACAACGCCGCGCCGTCGAACTAGCGGCGTCCTCTCGTTTGTTGGTACTGACCGGCGGACCTGGCTGCGGCAAAACGTTCACCACGAGGACGATTGTGGCCCTGTGGCGGGCGATGCGGAAAACCATCCTGCTAGCAGCTCCCACGGGGCGAGCGGCACAGCGCCTCGCTGAGCTGACTCATGTGGAAGCGAAAACCATTCACCGGATGCTCGCCTTTGATCCGGGGACGATGAAATTCCGGCATGACGAAGACAATCCGTTGGAGGCGCAAGCCTTTGTGGTTGATGAGACCTCCATGCTTGATCTCTTTCTGGCCCACTCCCTCTTCAAAGCGATCCCGCCTGATGCCCAGGTACTCCTGGTTGGTGATATTGATCAGCTCCCAAGTGTCGGGCCTGGGATGGTGTTACGCGATCTGATCACCTCCGAGCAGATCCCCGTCGTCAGGCTGACCGAGGTGTTTCGGCAGGCGGCGACAAGCCACATCATTACCAATGCCCACCGCATCAATACTGGCCAAATGCCTCGTTTGACCCCGTTGGTTCGGGCCGAGGAGTCAGACTGCCTGTGGATGGACGCCACAGAACCAGCGGATGGGGTCGAAGCCATTCGTCGCCTGGTCACTGACATCCTCCCCAGGCGCGGGATCAACCCGGTGAAGGAGGTGCAGGTCCTCTGTCCAGCGACGAGAGGTGATATTGGAACGCGCCAACTCAACGCCATGCTCCAGCACACCCTCAATCCGCCACGCCCTGGGAAAACAGAACTGTCGCGCGGCGGCAGTATCCTGCGTGTTGGCGATCGCGTCATCCAGCAAGTCAATGACTACACGCGGGAAGTGTTTAATGGCGATCTGGGGACCGTCGCAAGCATTGACCTGGAGGAGCAGGAAGTGGTGGTCCAGTTCTCCGAGCGAGAAGTGAGTTACGACTACGCCGATCTGGGAGAACTCGCCCTGGCCTGGGCGGTGACCGTTCACAAGAGCCAGGGAAGTGAGTTTAGCACGATTCTTTTTCCTCTGTTCCTCCAACATTACATGCTTTTGAGTCGAAATCTCTTGTATACCGGACTCACACGGGCCAAACAATTAGCCGTGCTGATTGGCCCTCCCAAAGCGATCGGGCTGACGGTCAAGCGCGTGATGGATCGGCAGCGCTATACGGGTTTATCTGATCGGCTCAAGAGTCATGCTTCGGCTCGAAGCCAGGCATCGGTGACCGAGCGCCTCTGAAAGAACGGGACGCGCTTTCCTTACGGCAGGTGTCGCTTGCCCTCTTCCAGCTTTTGCACCCGTCTCTCGCAGACAACAATGAGCCTCTGGAGCAGATTGACACGCTTCTTCTGCGTCCCAACTAATGCACTCCGACCTGTTTTCTGTTGTCGGATCTCGGCAAGCTTCTTTGCAGTCCTCCGGGTGGATAGGTGGCCGCACGATGGGCAGGATGCTCGACTTCCTCTGGGCCCAGGGACACATCCTGGTTGCTAGGCGCGTGGGCGCACACAAGTGGTGGGACCTGGCGGAACGCTGCCTGCCCCCGCTCTGGATCTCACAGGAGCCGCTTGCCGAGCACGAGGTGGTGTGTGCTGCGGCCCAAAAGGCGTTGCACGCCTTGGGTGTGGCGACCGCACGGGAGGTGACCGAGCACTTCACACGCCACCGCTACCTTGACCACTCTGACGTGTTGAGCCACCTGGAAGCCACAGAACGCATCCTGCGGGTCCGCGTCCAGAAGCAGGGCAAGGAACTAGCGGGCACCTGGTTTGTGCATGCAGAGTTGCTACCGGTTCTGGAACAATTGGAGCAGCAGGCATGGGAACCCAGGACCACGCAGCTCTCTCCCTTCGACAATCTGATCTGTGATCGCAAGCGAACAGCCCGCCTCTTCGATTTTACCTATCAGAGCGAGATCTACACCCCAAAGACAAACGGCGGTTCGGGCACTATGTCATGCCCATCCTCTCTGGCGATCAACTCATTGGCCGGATCGATCCCACATTTGATCGTGGGCGCAAGCAATTGATGATCAACGCGGTTCATACTGAACCTCCTACCTTGATTACTGGAGAGACCGGGCAAGCGCTAGCAGTGGCCATCGAGGAACTGGCAGCGTTTCTGGGCGCAACGACGATCAGCTACAGCCACCAGATACCTGAGGGCTGGAAACGGATCCTCACCTAAAGAGCATCCCATGTTTGCTGCTCTTGCTGCACTATGTGCCGAAAAGCGCTTTTCGGCACACACACGCTCTCATGCCAGAAAACTCACGTTAGCAGCTAGTGATGTCAAATGTGGTCTGATTGGAGGTAACGCTATTGGGAGTTGTGACAGAAAGCTCCTCCCAGTATGTGCCTTTCGTGATCGGGGCTGTCAGGCTCCAACTATCTGAGAGAGTGACCGTAGTCGTGCTCTGGGGAACGATGCCAGTAGTCGTTGTCCCGCTCGTGCCATCGGAGCGCTTCC
>WNFC01002529.1_pt1 | contig 29589 bp, 22 predicted proteins | sample 5400541 | NCBI WGS metagenome assembly WNFC01 (sample SAMN13153342, study PRJNA577476) | soil metagenome | isolation source: 120 cm saprolite under Douglas fir tree site 2 hole 2 replicate 1 | place: USA:California | collected 2015-04-18
CTATCCCGACGATTTCCGCAAGCACGTCGAACGCAAGCGCGAGCTCACGACGGCGTACCACCATCCGGGGGATGTTCTCGACGTGCAGCTTCGTGGCGAATACGCCTACGCGGCGCTTGGACCCGGCGGCTTCCGCGTTTTCGACGTCGCCAACATCGACAACAAAGGTTTTTCCGAGCGCATGGTCACCGCGCCCGTGTCGCCGCTCGGCCAGCGCCTGTACGTGAAGACGCGCTTCGCAACGGCCGTGGCGACACCCACAACGCTCGCCGTCGATCCTCTACGCACCCAGAATCCGGAGAACGAAGAACAGAAAATCCATTTGATGTACGGCTTCCTCTACGTGACGGACAAATACGAAGGGCTGATCGTCGTTGGCAATCCGGACCTGAATGGCAGGAACCCCGGCGTCGGCACCCTGCTTGATGGAAATCCGCGGAATAATTTCATCAGCCGAGCGGCGACGTTCAATCCCGGCGGCGTGCTCAACGGCGCGCGGCGGATCACCATCGCGGGAACCTACGCGTATATTTTGTGCGACCGCGGCCTTGTGGTTGTGGACATCAGCAATCCGCTCGAGCCGCGCGTCACGGCGGAAATCGGCGCGCCCGATCTGACAGAGCCGCAGGGCGTCGCCGTCCAGTTCCGCTACGCCTTTATCGTGGACCGTCAGGGACTGAAGGTGTTCGACGTGACCGATCTTGCGCACCCGCGCATCGTGCCGGGCGCGGTCGTGCCCATCGACGACGCGCGCAATGTCACCGTGTCACGAACGTATGCCTACGTCTCGGCGGGAAAAAACGGAGTCGCGCTGGTCAATGTCGAACAGCCTGAACATCCGCGGCTCGATCAGATGTTCACTGCCGGTGGCGAATTGAATGATGTGAATGACGTGAAAATTGGCGCGGTGGACGCCAGTGTTTTTGCATACGTGGCCGATGGCCGCAACGGTCTCCGCATCCTCCAGGTAGTTTCGCCGGAAGATTCCTCCGAATCCTACGGATTCAGCCCGAGGCCCACGCCAAAACTGATTGCAACGCATCGTACCGCCGGTCCTGCACTCATCATCTCGCGCGGGATCGACCGCGACCGGGCCGTCGATGAGAGTGGAAATCAGCTCGCGGTCTTTGGGCGCCGTGGCGCGCGCCCGCTCAACCGCACAGAGGCCGAGAGGTTATATCTTCGCGACGGCAAGCTCTACACCGTCACGGACGCGCCTCCGGGCCCGGCGCATCCGATGGCCTCGGTCGATTCTTCCGTTCGCGCTGTGATCAACGGCTTGAAGCCTCTCCTGCATTAGCATTTCTCACGGCGATTGATCGGGGCGCATCAGGAAACACCGGTATTATGGCTGGACGCGGATTTTGGTGGCGCCGGCGTCCCGCCGGCGATTCATTGGACCTCAAACAAACCCCAACAACGCCGGCGAGACGGCGCCACGAAGTCCGCTTGCGATTCTCATTTAATTAAGTATTTCTAACGAAATTTACTGTGCGTCGGGAGCTGGCATTCTAGGACTGACCAAGTCCGCCAGTGAGATATCGCTGTGTGCCGGCTCGTGTTGGGCCGGATCGTGGTAGGTGTGGCATTCGAAGCAGCGCGATTCCGCCGCTTCCGCCCCGGAATGGTGACAGGAACGGCAGGTCGCAATGCCCGGCAGCAGCAGGTCCGAGCTTTGCTGGCTCGTCGTTGCGTTGGCGTGACAACTCGTGCAAGAAACAAGTCCATGCTGCGAGTGATCGAATTTCGCGTGCGGCATATAGCGAGCGGTGATGTTCGATGGCGCGACTTTCGGCAGCGCCGCGCCATCTGCAAAGACAAGCGTGTGGCACTGCTTGCACGTCTTGCGCCACAAGAGTTGTTCCGCCTCTGCAGTGCGCTCGACCACCCATTGTGACGGCGTCAGCAAGCGATAGTCCGCGGGAATTGGGTTTTCCGGAAGGTCGCGGCTCGGATCGCGTGGGACGCGCAACTCGCCCGGATGCGTCGCGATGTAAGCCTGAAGTTTTGCCACGATAAATGGGTGAATCGCTTCTGGCGAGTCGTGCGGGACCGCATCGGCGAGCCGCTTGTCAAATTGCAGGGAATGGCAGGCGGCGCAGGCGTGCGCGTACGTCGCGGGCGCCATGTAAGCGCGCGACTTTGCGGAAATCATCAGATTTGATTTTGCGGCATCTAGGGGTGTGGCTTTTACAGCGCCGGCCTCGCTCTGCGAATCACCGTAGGGCCACGCCAGGTTTGCATCTGCCGCGGAACGGTGACAGTCGTTGCAAACCATCTGAACGCGGGCGCCATTTGGTCCTAGAAGATTCGGCTGCAGATGACGGTAGTGATTCAGTTGGATGGTTCCCGGATCTCCACGCCCTGTTCGGAGCGCGGCAAATTCTGGATGGTCACCTTCGAAACTATCGACGTTGCGCACAAAGTTCGCCGAACTGTCGCGCGCGGTCAAATTCGCATGGCATTGCGTGCAAGAAGCGTCGCTGGTAGCGGCCAGGCGAATCGAACCTCGATGATCGGCATGGCAGGAGGCACAGGCGGGAGTGAACATCTGCGTCGCGTGATGAATTGATCCGTCGTGGCAAGAGAGGCATTTCTGATCGGTGACCTTCTCGCTGAAAAAGCCTGCCTGCGTGACGTGGCAGGCGGCGCACTGTCTGGTCAGCACGGCGTGCGCGGAGGACAAGCTTCCCGCCGAGTACACTCGGCGGTCGCTTCGTATGCCATACCACGCAAGCCACAACACCGCGAGGGCCAGGAAAACCACCGAGACCAGAAATCGCCCACGGCGCAGCGGACTGGATCGCTTGAAATACTCCAAGTCGATTCGTTGCGCCAGCTTCTTGGTTGTGCGCGTTCGCGGCATGGTCAGCCCTTACCCCTGATTGCTTACGAGTAGCCACACATGCATGGTACACATCCGGTTCGTAGGGGCACGGCATGCCGTGCCCCTACAGGTCTCCGTCATTTCTGATGCGCTTCTTTCATCGCTGATGTCCAATGCTAGTCAGTATCGCAGCGCCATCACGGCATGGACGGCGCCAAGCAAGATCAACGCGAGCGAAAGAGGAATATGCAGCAGCAGCCAGCCGTGCAGCCACAGGTGCAGTCGCGCCTGCAGCGACAATTGACGCTCCTCCTCGCAAATGCTCTCAAGATCCTCGAGCGTCGTGTGAAACGCGGGAGGGACCAGCGTCCGCAATTGCGCGAATGCGCTGCGTGACTGCGCCTGGTCGGCCAGCGCATGCCCCCGCGCGCCGGGGCTCTCAAGAAACGGCTTCAGTTCTTGCTCGAAAAAGTTACGCAACGGGGCGGCTTCGTCTTCACGGACGGCGATGGAAGCTGCCGGTGAACCGGCAACCCCGGCGGCTGCCGCTTTTGCCGTTTCGGCCGCTGCCTGCTTTACCAATTCTTCAGCCTCTTCGCTGAGTTGCGCGCGCACGTGCTCGATTTCCTCGTAAATGGTTTCCATTGCTACTTCGCGTGTCATCACACGTGGCATGTAGTGTTGCAGCGCGGCTCCAAAGACTCCGCTCGCCACCACAAGAATGAGCAGCGTCATCAACACCGCGGTCAAGCCATTCCCGTAGCGAAGCCCGGAGTGAAACACGATGAGCGGCAGACTCAGCAGCCCAAGCCAGAGATGGCCGCGCATCCAGGTCTGTGCGCGCCCCACGCGCCAGACCGGAACTTTTTTTCGCGCGCCCAGCAACGCGGCAAAGATCATGAACGCAAACCCAAAGCTGCCGAACACCAGGCCCAGCGCGGTGCCGCCCATCGGTACCCCTGCAGACGGGACGCGATAAATGCCGTAGAGCAGCATCGAGGCTCCGAAAAGTAGGAGCGATGCAACCAGCCAATTCTTGTGCGTGTGGTCAATCCGCAAAGTCGTCTCGCGTCATTTCAGGGGATATTCTTGCGCCTTGAGCCCGAAGCTCCAGCACAGCCACCTCGTTCGCTTTGTAGGTCGGAGCTTCAGTTGCGGCATCAAACGCCCTTGGTGCGTCGGGCTTTTGCCCCTGAAACGTCAGGGCTTAAAAGCCCTTCTTCCACTCGCCCGTATTGTCGGACCTGCCCTTCCGCTGTCAGGGTGAAAAGGTCCGACGCACAAACCTTTCCGAAACCGAGTAACTTCCTCGGCGAATTTCGGACACAGAGCGCTATCGCCCTTCAGATTTTCCCACTCGCTGCCCCAATGTTTCCGAGAAGAAGTCGCGCGGCTCGACCCGATGGGCGGCATCGTGCGGGCATGCGTAGACGCAGCTGGGCTCTGCCTGCTCGGTGCAGAGATCACAAGTGGTTGCCTTCTTCTGGACAACGGCCTTCTTGTGTCCCGGATGCTCATGATCGTCGGCTTGCGCCGCGAACGAATGCAGATTGATATTCCCGTACGGGCAATTTTTTGCGCACAGGCCGCAGCCGACACACCAGTCCTCAATAATGACCTCGAGCGAATTGCGCCGGCGAATTGCTCCGACAGGGCAGCCCACCATGCAGAGTGGGTCGCGGCACTGCCGGCAGGACGTCGCCACGAGGAAATTCTCAAACCTGAGCCCTTCGCGCACGAGGCGCGTCACGCCATCGTGCGAATCAGCGCAAGCGGTCACGCACGCATCACATCGAGTGCACTTGTCGAGGTCCAGAACCAACAGGCTCTGCGCCTCCATCAATCCCTGCGAGAGAAAACGCTCAAGCGGAACGCTGCGCACCATGCGCAGGCGCTCCTGGTTTGCCGCTTGGCGTTCACGTGCCACATTTTCGAGGCCCAGCCGCACACCGGGAAACTTCTCCACCATGGCGAGAAAATCTTCGGCGGAGATGCGCACAAGCTCGACGTGATCGAGCGCCGTGCAGGTCGCGGTCCTCCCGCCACCCCCGAGGAGCCCGATCTCGCCAAAATAATCGCCGCGCGACAAATACGCCAGGACCAGCTCGCCACCTGGATACCCTTCCGAAATTTTTACAAATCCCAGCCGCACGAGATAAAAACTATCCGCGGGCTCCCCCTGCTTGCAAATCACCTGGCCCGGCGTGAAGCGCAGCAATTCGACGCGTTCGCGGAGGTGGTCGATAAAGTCCTGCGTGAGGCCGCGGAAAATCGCGACATTCCGCAAGTGGGAGTCCAGCGCCCGCCGGCGGTAGGTCAGGTCAAGCTGCGCGCGAAATGGCTTGCTCTTTTGCAGGACGTCGAGGACGTTGCGCAGCATCTCGAGCATCGTGCAATCGGTTTCGGCGCGCACCGTGGCGGAGCGCGGGTAATAATTCATGCAGGTCATTTCGCCGAAGAGTTCGCCGGGACCAAGTTCCGCGACGGGATGGTCGTAAGCCAGGTCCACGGGGGCATCGATGGGAATCGACCTGCGGTCTGCTTCTTCTTCGCGGCGGTCTTCCTGGCGCGCGGCGAGACGGCTCTTGAGCTTGCTCGTCAGCTTCCCGAGAAATCCGCCGGGGCCGCCCTGCGCTTTCACGTGCGCGATGGGGCTTGCCAGTTGGACGCTCGCCGTGCCTTCGAGAATGTAAAATGCGGTCGAGCCGAATTCGCCTTCCCGGCAGACGATGTCGCCGCGTTTGAAATGGCGCCAAACAGTCGCGCTCGCGTTTTTCTTCAGGAATTGAGGCGATACGTCCTTAAAGACGGGCAACTGGAGGAGATCCTCGGCGGCAACGGGCGCGCCGTCGGGCTGCCTTTCGATGTTTTTCAGCTCCTCAAAAATCAAGGCAGCGCTCCTCGGCGAAAGTGAACCTCACGCACATGCGTCCAGGCAGGCCAAATTTCATATAACAGACCACGGTTCGCGAGTCCATCCTCACCCGGAGGAAGTTTTCCATAGCCGTACTTAATAAAGACAGCCGCCTGATGGCACTGTCTTTTGTGATGCAGTCTTGGAACTCTTGGTGATGTGCTGGCGTAAAATCATCTGATCGTGAGCGATTGAACAGAAAAAGATGAGATGGTTTCGCAATCGAAGCTCGCTTGTTTCAGGCCACCTTGGACTTCCGCGCGGCTCGCTCGAGGAGTTCGTGGATCAGGGTCTGGTATGGTTTGTCGCGTTTCGCGGCCAGACGCCGGAGTTGGGCGAGAAGCCGGGGAGAAATGCGGATCGCAATAAGCTGTTTCGCGTTTCCGGATTTCGGACGGCCAACCCGGCGCGCGCGTCTTAGCTCTTCATCCGTTGATTCCCGAATATCCGAAAAATCGATCCGATCATCTCGCATAGGCTTCGCGCTCTTTCGGGCTCGCACGGCGCGCGGTGATGATACGAAGTGTTTCTTTGCCATCTTTCATTCTCCGATAGGAATAAACCAGGATGAGTATCCGACCCTGACTGGAAATCCCCAATCTCTTGAATCGATTCTCATGGTGGGAGTGTTCCAGGTCTTCCCACTCGAGGGCATCAGGATCAGCAAAAACGGTGGCCGCTTCCTCGAAAGAGACGCCGTGCTTCCGAAGATTCCTGGTGGCTTTTCGGGCATCCCAGGCGAACACATTTATGTATATACGATAATTAGCCGCAGCATGTCAAGGAAATTGGAAATTGGTCTCTTACGATTCGTTGACTTCGATTCTCACGGGCAGTATAAGAATTTCTGACGCGGGCCCGCGCCACGGCTCGCGCGACAGGGGTCACGCTCCATCCGAGCGAACGAATGAGAATCGCGCCTGAGGGCATGAGCTGGCCGCTGCGATGCGCGGTCTTTTTGTGCGGCGCGATTTTTTTTGCCGCCACGCTTACAGCCAACGCCGCAGGCTTACCCGCCGAGACAGGCAAGTACACAGGTCCCGGTTCCTGCAGCTCCACAAGTTGCCACGGCAGTGTAAAACCCCGCGCCGATAACCGTATTTTTCAGAATGAGTACAGCATTTGGGTCGTCAAGGACAAGCACGCGAAGGCCTACGAGGCGCTTACGGGCCAGGTGGGCGAGCGCATCGGCAGGATTCTTGGCGTGGGCAAGTCGGAGCAGGCGGCGAAGTGTCTCGCCTGCCACGCGCTTGACGTGCCTGCCAACTCCCGTGCTAAGACATTCGAACTGAATGAAGGCGTCACCTGCGAAAGCTGCCACGGGCCCGCGTCGGCGTGGCTCGGGCCTCACACCACGCGTGGCTGGACGCATGAGCAATCCGTTGCCGCGGGGATGTACGACACGCGAAACCTGGTGCGGCGCACGGAAAAATGCCTTTCGTGCCACCTGGGCACGCAGGAAAAATTTGTGGACCACGAGATGATCGCCGCCGGACATCCTGATTTGTACTTCGAACTCGATTCCTTCTCCTCCGTGATGCCGCGGCACTGGAAGACGCCGCGCGAGAGCGCTCCGGGCACGCCCGCTGAAAACGATGCCTGGGCCGGGGTCCGCGATTGGGGCACGGGGCAAGCCGTACAACTCCGTGCGTCCATGGAGCGGATTGCGTGGCGCGCAAAGGACAAGAACTGGCCGGAATATTCCGAGCTGCAATGCTTCGCATGCCACCACGCGTTGACAGCGCCCGAGCAGAGCTGGCGGCAGGTGCGCGGCTATCCGGGCCGCCGCCCCGGGGACCCGCCGTGGAATGGCTCCCGATACGCCGTCTTCCGCGAATTGGCGCGTCAAGTAGATAGCGATGCCGCTTCAAAACTGGATGACCAGGTCGCGCAGGTCGCGAAATTGCTCAGCCAGTTGAATCCTGACCGCGAAGGTGTCGCGGCCGCCTCCGCCATCGCGGCATCGCTCTCGAATCAAATTGGCGCGCGGATCGAAACGCAGTCCTACGATGCCGCATTGACGATGCGCCTCCTACAGCGTATATCGAACGACGCGGACGAGATATCGAACGAAGGCGAGCGCGCCGCCGAGCAAGCCGCCATGGCGCTCGATTCACTTTTTATCGCATGGAGCCGCAACGCGAAGCCCTCGAACGAGGCGGATGTTCGCGCCGCCATCAACGGACTCTTCCAGCAGCTCGAAAATCCTTCCAGCTACAATCCATCCGATTTCGCACGCCAGATGCGCAAGGTGAATTCGCTGCTAAAGTGACACACCGAAAAGAAGAAAATAAAATCAATTCAAAAACCCCGGGTCTGAAGACCCGGGCTACAGCACACCGACACAGCACCGGTGCTGTTGGAGTCCGTCCCGGTCGGACTGGGACGGGGGGTTCTTCCTTCGATCATTTTGGATGATGTGGCGTTCTGACTATCGCCCGGCAAGCGATCCAATTTCCCCGCGAGCTTGCAGAACATGAAGAATCGAATCGCGCGTGACGATGCCGACAACGCTTCCGCCGGCGATCACGGGCATTTGCTGCATGCCGACGGTGCGCATGCGGTCGAGCAGCGAGAGCGCGGGTTCTTCCGGCGCGGCCCAGTGGAGTTTTTCCTTGGGCAGCATGACGGCCTGCACGGAGGTAACTTCCCAATCATGCTGCGGCACCGAATGGAGCGCCTCCGCGGTCATCAGTCCGACCAATTGTTCGTGCGCGACCACCAGATGAGCCCGGCGTCCCGTGCGAAGAATTTCCCGCGCGTAGTCCTCGAGTGAAATCTCCCGGCCCACTGTGGGCAGTTCCGCGGTCATGATGTCGGAGACACGGAGGCCTTCGAGCGCACCGCGTGCGTCCGCCTGCGCCCGGCTCTGGCGCGCGGTCGTCAGTAGGAACCAGCCGATGAACGCGAGCCACATTCCGCTGATCATGTCGCCCCGATTGATATATCCGTTCACCGCCAAGACGGCGCCGACCGCGATCATCCCGTAGGCGACGACTTGGCCACTCCGCGCAGCGATGCGCGTAGAGCGTGAATAATCCTTGGTGAAGCCCCAGATGATAGCCCGAAAAATGCGTCCGCCGTCCAGCGGAAAACCTGGCAACAGATTGAACAGCGCGAGACTGAGATTGATCAGGGAAAGCGATCCGGCGAGAGCTTGGAGTACTTGGTTTGTCCCGGCTGCCCGGTACACGATCCCAAAGCCCCCCGCGAGCAGGAAACTGGAAACCGGGCCAGCAACGGCGATGTTGAACTCTTCGATAGCGCGCGACGGATCGCGGCTGATGCGCGCCACGCCGCCGAAAATAAACAGCGTGATCGAAACCACGGGGATTTTGTAGTGCTTGGCGGTGACGCTATGCGCCATCTCGTGAAACACCAGAGACCCGAAAAAGAGCACACTGGTGGCGAGCCCCAAGCCCCACAACTGTGTTGTAGGAATGCTGAGATTGAGGGCCTCGTACTTGGAGACAAACGAGACGGCAATCAGGCCAAAAATGAAGAACCAGCTTGGATGAAGAAAAATCGGTATCCCGTAGATCCGACCGATTTGGAATCCTTCACTGCGCATAATGGCCCAGTCCCTCGACTACAGTATAGCCCAACGCGGCGTAATGAATACTTGACCTCCTGGCGATGTCTCAGTTTGCTGAGTAGGACAGGCACTCTTCCCTGTCCAGTTCCGTATCGCCACAACACTGATGGACAGGCAAGAGTGCCTGTCCTACTAAAACCCGACAGCGGACCAAACGGACCACTACCCGGCCGACTGCTCTTGGCAAGTTGACCGGGTTGGAGTGTCCACAACGTGTAGCCTGCGACACGCCTCGCAGAATTTCAAAACCTTGCAAGTCCTGCATTTTCAATGCGGAGAAGATTGGCGCGTCTCGTGCCATTTCCCTTGGCGAGGAATGCAAGGAGACCACAATGGAAACCTGGATGAGCGGGGCGATGCTGATTGAAGCGACGATGCTCTCGTTCTTAGTGGCGCTGTGGATCACGTGGATGAGTCTGCGCGGCCTCTTCCGTATGTTGCCGGCCACAAGGCTCAATGCGGTCCCGATCCGCTCAGCTTCACAGCGGGGCACAGAGGCGATCGGTCACCATGCGGCCTAAGGTGTTCGAGACTGCCGGGCGAGTCGGGTACGGGTTCCGCCCGGTGCGGGCTTTACTTTAAGCCCGCCGGAAATTGGAGCACGCCAGAGTCGGGTTCGGAGTCCCCCTCGACGAGCAGGATCACAGGTTCGAGGGAGCGGAGGGAGAGGTCATGTTCGCACTAAAGTGGTTGTTGATGGCCGCGGGCTTTGCGATGTTCGGCACCGCAGCGGGAGTGGTCGCGTACGATGTGTACCTGGCAATGCAGTTCCAAAAGCTGATGGGCTCGGGGGAGCCTGGGGCGGCCGGGCTGGCGGGGACGCGTCGCCCCATGCGTTGGCCGCTCGCCATGAAATTGTCCGGATGGGCGTGGGCCCCGCTGCTACTGGCGTTGAGCATGGCGTTCGTGCCGGAAGGATCAGGCGGAGTTCGAATCAGCCAGATTTCCGGCGTCCAGCAGGGAACGCTGTACCCCGGCATACACTTGATCGTACCGCTGGTGCAGCGCCTGGCCGTCTATGACCTGCGCGACCACCTGTTCACCACGGCCGCGGCGCTTGACGCGGCGACTAAGAGCGAAATCCTCACCGTGCAGACGCGCGAAGGCTTGACCATCGGCCTCGCCATTTCCGTGCGATATCGCCTCGATCCACAGCGGCTTGCCTATATCCATGCAAACCTGGCGCAGCCGGTAGACTCTGAAATCGTAGCGCCTGTGGTCTCGACGGCGTTTCGTGACCTCGCCCCCAACTACGTTGTGCGCGAAGTCTTCGCAACTAAGCGCGACGAGTTTCGAACGAAATCCACGAAGACCATCACCGACCGTCTCGGCTCCGACGGCATCGTCGTGAAGGAAGTCCTCCTGCGTGACGTCCACTTGCCCGCGGAATATGCGAAGGGGCTCGAAGGCTTGCTGCTCAAGGAGCAGGAAAGCGAGCGCATGGAATTCGAAACCGAAATCAGCGCAAAGCAGGTGCGCATCGCCGAACTCCAGGCGGAAGCCGCGAAGGCGCAGCAATTGAAACGCTCCGAGGCCGACGCAGCATCACGCGTCATCGCCGCCAAGGCCGAGGCCGACGCGATGCAATACACGCTTCCGCTCAAACAGAAGCAAATCGAGCAGTCGCGCCTGGAGGCCGAGGCGCGAAAAGAAGCCACAGTGCAGAATGCCGATGCTGCCGCGCAGTCAAAAATCACCGATAGCAAAGCGGAAGCGGAGCGGCGCCGCTTGCTTGCAGCGGCCGATGCCGATACGACCCGCCTGTCCGCGGCTGCGAATGCCGACACCATCCGTTTGACCGCCGCGGCTGATGCCGAGCGGCTCCAACAGGAAGCGGCAGTGCTTAAGCAAAATCCCATGCTGATTCAAAAAATCATCGCCGAACGGCTCTCGGACAAGCTGCAAATTATCATGGTGCCGACCGACGGCCGCAATTTCTTCGCCTCCGATGTTTTGCGCTCCGCTTTCGCAGGCGTACCGGCCTCGGCGAACGCGGATGATGGTGAGGGGGCTCCACTTGGAGCCCGGTCGAATACAGGACAGGACGCTGCGGCGCCCGCGCGCAAGGCAGCGCAGACAGCAAAAGTCAAATGAGATTGAATTCCGCCGGCAAAAACCCTTGCGGGCCGCTCGCAGGAATCCGGGACAGGGACCGCCGCCCCTGCGAAGGTTCTTCCAAAGCGAGCGCGACCCAGCCGGTGGTCAGTGCACGAGCCGCGTCCCGACTCTGTCGGGGCGCGGACGTGCGTTCGGCGCCATCGATTTGCTACCTCGATACATTTTGCGCAATGCCCGGGCGCGGACCGGCGTTCCTGCCAGACGGCTGTGCTATGATTTCCCACAGTGTTAGCCATCGCGTGGGGTTCATCTTTGTGCCACGCATGACCGGGCGCAGCATACCGATGACGGGCATCGATCGATCCAACCTCTCGTACCGCACCATCCTGATTTTCTTTGTCCTATTGGGAGCGCCGATGGCGGCGCTTTCCACCACACTCGAAGATTCAGCGAAGGAACTCGCGCGCAAAATCGCCGCGGCTTTGCCCGCGCGCGACGATGTCACCGTCGAAGTCCGAAATATTTCATCTTTGACCCCCAGCGAAGCGAACCGAGTCTCACAGGCACTCAACAATGAAATGCAAAATCAAGGTTTTCGCACCCCGGTCAACGGTGGCATGCCGATCCGTGTGCGGATCACATTATCCGAGAATTTGAAGGGTTTTCTGTGGAGCGCGGAAATCCTTCAAGGCGATGCATCCCGGGCGGTCTTGATGGCAGTTGCGCGCTCCGTGGAAGATCGAACTTTCCCCAGCACCATGCCGGTCGTGCTTCACAGCGAAAAATTATGGGAGGGACCGGAGCACGTCCTGGATGTGGCAGCGATGGTTACGCCGGATGGGAATAAATTGCTGGTCCTGCTTGTCCCGGAGGGGCTGATCGTCAGCAGGACCGAGGGAAGGCCTGCCTTCAGGATTCCAATGAACTCGCATCAATCCTACCTGCGCAGCCCCGACGACAGGTTTCTCGGATTGGAGGCTCCGTTGATTGTATTTCGTGATGGGGATGAATGCACAGTTTCGCTGGAGCCAGCCGCCGTGCGGGAATGCCATCCGGCTCCAAAATACGCCGGGCTCACCCCGGTTCCCGGCCGAGGCCAAGCGACAAAGATTCGCAGCGGATGCGGGACTGGTAACCAGGTACTTACAACCGGGCCAGGAGATTATTCGCAGCCCGACACTGTACAGGCATTCGAGTGGCAACACGACACCCCCGTTGCGGTCAGCGAAGAGATGAATTTTCCCGGGCCAGTTTTGGTGCAATCGATCCTCGAGGCCCCGTCCGCCACGGCGATTGTGCGGAATCTCCAGACTGGAAACTATGAGGCGTATCGTTTGTCCATTTCGTGCGCGCAATAGTCAGCTCTGCGCGGTGGCTGTGTTTGTAGTCGTAGTCGCAGCCACAAGTGCGATGGCATCTCTCCGGCCGCGCTACGGCGGTACGCTGCGGGTCCAAATGCGAGGGCGAATCGCAACTACAGATCCTCGCCAATGGCCTTCGGATTCGATCCAGGCCGCCGCAACCGAGCAGTTGGCCGCGCTCGTCTTCGATCGCCTGGTGCGTTTTGATGACCACGGTTCACTTCGATCGGTGCTGGCAATTTCCTGGGAACACGATGAGCACGCGAAGCGCTGGCAATTTCGTCTGCGCTCGACCGTGAGATTTAGCGATGGCACGCCCCTCACTCCGGAAGCGGCTGCACTTGCGCTGCAGCAATTGCTGGGCAACGCGTTCGACGTGAGTGCAACCTCCGATTCCGTCGTGATTCTTGCGGATCATTCCCTACCGGACTTTCCCGCGCAACTTGCCACCGGCCGATACTTTATTTTTCACTCCGCAGCCGACGGGACGCTATCGGGTACCGGGCCGTTTAGCGTCACCGACTGGCCCGCCGGAGATGCCCCAGCGAAACTGGTTTTGACTGCCAATGAGTCCTGCTGGGCGGGGCGGCCCTTTGTGGATACCATTGAAGTCACCATGGGTGTGGACCCTCAGCAGCAGGCGAACGCAATCGCGTTTGGCCAGGCCGATGTAGTTGAACTGCCCGTGTCGCAAGTACGCCTTAGTGCACAAAGGGGTGTGCGCACGGCATCCAGCGATCCGGTAGAGTTATTCGCGCTCCAATTTGATATGGTGCGGCCTGCCGTACACGATGCACGCCTACGAGAGGCAATCTCGGCCGCGATCGATCGAACCTCCATTGCGGACGTTGTCTTGCAGCGGCAGGGGATTGCGGCAGGCGGCCTGTTGCCAAATTGGCTTTCGGGGTACGCGTTTCTTTTTCCCTCTATACAGGATCTTCCGCGAACGAAAGGTCTGCTCACCGCAACCGGCCGTGAAGTTTCCCGCTCCGTGCCTCTCGTGCTGGTCTATGATTCCGCCGATGTGGACGCGCGCGCCGTGGGCGAGCGCGTCGCCGTCAATTTGAAAGAAGCGGGGATTGCCGTGCAGCTTTCAGGGCAGACAACGGGCAGCGCAATGAAACCTTCGGCCGGGGACATGCGGCTGGTGCGCCAGCGAATCGCCTCACCGGACACCGCCGTCGCGCTCCCATTACTGCTGGATTCGCTTGGAGAAACGAGCGGCGTGCTGGAAACGCCGGAGCAAGCCTACGCAGCGGAGCGCGCACCCATCGACGCGTTCCGGGTGATTCCGCTCGTGCACGTTTCCGAGAGTTATGGCCTGGGCCCGCAAGTGCGCGATTGGATGGCTCCGCGCTGGGGCGGCTGGCGGCTGGAGGACGTCTGGCTCGCGCCTTCGGCCGGGGGAACAACGCCATGAGTTTCCGCACCAAGCTTCTCGCACTGTTCACGCTGACGATTGTCGCCGCCGTGACGGTGGTGGCCTGGGGCGTGTCAGCCTACACGCGGCGCGCGTTCGAACTATTTGACCGCCAGCGAACCGATGCGTTGGTGGCGCAGTTTCGCCGGGAATACGCGCAGCGTGGGGAAGAAATCGCGCACCGCGTGCAGGGGATTGCCGACGCCGAAGCCACCGTCAGCATGGCCATTAGACTCAGCGGCCCACAAGCGGATGTTTCACAGTATTACAACGATGCGCACGGCATTGCCCAATCGCAGCAGCTCGATTTTCTCGACATCGCCGCAGACGACGGCACGCTGATTTCCTCCGCCGAGTGGCCGGCGCGCTTCGGTTATAAGAACGACTGGGTGACCGCTGAGAAAGACTGGAATTCGCAGGGCGCTTTCCTGAGCCGGGTGGACCTGCCCGACAGCGTCGATCTCGGCGTACTGGCCGTTCGCGCGGTTCGCGTCGGCGAAAAACATTTCTATCTGATTGGTGGCCAGCGGCTCGATCAGGATTTTCTGGCGACCCTGGTTCTGCCGGCGACCATGCGCGCGCTGCTCTATCGGAATCTCGAGCAGGGCTTCGTGGCATTCGCGCTTACCGATTCGCACGGCCCGGCGAGCCAGGCCGATCTATTCGCGCCACTGATCACGGAAGTGCAGCGAACTCATCGCGAGTTGCAAGAAACAATCAACTCCGGCTCAAACCGCAAGGCAAATTTCGAAGCCTTCGACGCGATTCCGCTAGTGGGGCGGCAGGGCGATTTGCTTGCCGTGCTGCTGGTGGGAAGCTCGCGCCAGGACCTGGTGCAAATGCTGAATTTTATCCGCGCCCTGGCGTTGCTGGTCGCGGGCGGCGTGATTCTGGTCGGACTGGTTCTCGGTTGGTGGGTTTCGGCGCGCGTCACGCGCCCGATTGAGCAACTCGCCAAGGGCGCGCGCGAGGTCGCCGCTGGGCACTGGGGCGCGCGCGTAGAAGTACATTCGCGCGATGAAATCGGCCAGCTGGCGAACACCTTCAATGAAATGACCCGGCAACTCGCCGAGCAGCGAGAGCGCCTGGTGCAGACGGAACGCGTCGCCGCGTGGCGCGAACTGGCGCGCCGGCTCGCTCACGAGTTGAAGAACCCGTTGTTTCCCCTCCAATTGACCGTGGAGAATCTGCAGCGCGCGCGCGGACAAACCTCCGAGCAATTCGACGAGGTATTTTTCGAGTCCACCGCAACATTGCGCGCGGAGCTTGAAAATTTAAAGGCCATCGTCAGCCGCTTCAGCGATTTTGCAAAAATGCCCGCGCCGGAATTCGAGCCGGTGGACTTAAACGATTTCGTGCGCAGCGTCGTGAAACTATTTGAGCCGCAATTGTGCGCCGTGGGCCGCCCCCCGATCACGCCGGAGCTGTACCTGGACGAAGATCTTGCGCGTCCCCAGGCGGACCCAATTCTCCTGCGCAGGGCGCTTGAAAATCTCGTGCTCAATTCTCTCGATGCCATGCCCACCGGAGGAACTTTAACCGTGCGGACGTCGCAGCATAACGGCTCGGTGCGCCTCGACGTCAGCGACACCGGGGCGGGTCTCACGCCGGAGGAGTGCGCGCGCCTCTTCACTCCGTATTACACGAGCAAGCAGCACGGCACGGGCCTCGGCCTCGCGATCGTCCAGTCGGTCGTGAGCGATCATGGCGGAAAAATTTCCGTGGAATCCGCGCCGGGCGCGGGCGCGACTTTCCGAATCGAGCTGCCGATCGAGCATCCGGTCTCGCGGCGGGGAACGAACCATTCGCATCCGATGCCCGAGGATCCCCCCGTCAGCAGCACCGCCTAGCGAGGCGTGCAACCCATGACAGCTCCCAAACCACATCTCCTGCTTATTGACGACGATCCAAACACCCTTGCGTCGCTTTCCCGGGCTTTCCGCCTCGCCGGTTACGAGGCTACTGTGTGCGACAGCGCCATCCGGGCATTGGAACTGATTCGCACGGAGCGATTCGACGTGATTTTCTCGGACGTTGTTATGCCCGGTAAAGACGGCCTCTCGCTGCTCGAGGATTTGAAAGCTGCGGGCGCGACCACTCCGGTCGTGATGATTTCCGGACAGGCCAGCGTCGAGATGGCGGTGCGGGCCACACGCCTGGGCGCCGTCGATTTTCTGGAGAAGCCGCTTTCGACCGAAAAGATTCTCGTCACGACCGAGAATGTTCTGCGGCTGCGCTACCTCGAAGAAGAGAATCGGGATCTGCGCCGCCGCCTCGGTAAACACGAGGTCGTCTGGTCCGGACCCGTCATGGAGCGGCTGCTGGCGCAGGTGGAGCGGGTCGCCGCAAGTGAATCGCGCGTCGCCATCCAGGGCGAGACCGGCACGGGCAAGGAACTCATCGCCCGTACCATTCACCAGAAAAGCGCGCGCCGCGCCGGGCCTTTCGTGACGCTCAATTGCGCTGCCGTGCCCGGCGAGCTGATCGAATCCGAACTGTTCGGCCACGAGAAAGGCTCTTTCACCGGCGCGGCAGGCCGCCATATCGGCAAGTTCGAACAGGCCGGCGGCGGCACGTTGTTCCTCGATGAAATCGGCGACATGCCTCTCGCGATGCAGTCGAAGCTGCTGCGCGTGCTGGAGGAGGGCGAAATCGAACGCGTCGGCGGCGATAAGCCGATTCCGGTGGACGCGCGCGTGGTTGTCGCGACGCACCGCAATCTCGAAGAGCTGGTCCGGCAGGGAACGTTCCGCGCGGATTTGTTTCACCGCGTTTATGTTTTCCCGATTGTGTTGCCTCCGCTGCGGGAGCGTGCCGAAGAGGTTCCCGTTTTGGCGGAGTATTTCGCCACGCAGGTCGCGGCGCAGAACGGTTGGAGAAAGAAGCACTTTTCAGCGGAAGCGCTGGAAATTCTGAAGCGCTATCCGTGGCCGGGCAACGTGCGCGAGCTGCGTAACGTCGTCGAGCGAGTTCTCCTGCTTTCGAACACAGAAACCATCGCAGCCGGCGAGGTGAATTTGGCTTTGCCGGCGGTCCGAAACGGCGAACCGGCGCAGTCTGGCGGAGGCGGCACGCTGGCGCATCGCATCGAATCCTTCGAACGGGAAGTGTTGCTCGGCGAGTTGCGCCGGCATCATCACCACATGACCAACGTGGCGCGCGCACTGGGCCTGGAACGCAGCCACCTCTACAAGAAATGCCAGCAACTCGGCATAGACCTCCGCATGGAACGCAAATCGGAATGATTCCGGACGTGGGTGGGTAGCACAGCCACTCTTTACCCCGAGCCCCTTTGAGGGGCTGGCTGTGCACCGCGCGGCGAGCTACAAAGTACCGCACACGCAAGAGTGCCTGTGCTACCGTACCCCGCGTTCGGAGCCAAAGCAGCCTGCGATCGAAGCCCCTAAATAATTGATTTAATGGGCGTTGTATTGGGAAGGCCAAGCCTGCGCTGATTTTGCTTGACACTGGATATTACAATATGAGATTTTAATATCACTGAATGTAATTAGACGGCGAAGATGACCCTGGCAGATAAAATCCGCAACCTGCGCGCCATGGAAGGCTCTCTGCGCGGCCTGGGCCGCCCCATGACGCAGGAGGAAGTCTCCCGTGCCATGCGCAAGCAGTTGGGAAAGGCGATCAGTCAATCGTACTTGTCCCAAATTGAAAGCGGAGGACGGCCGCACCTCACGCATACGACGCGCACGCTGCTCGCCAAGTTTTTTGGTGTGTATCCCGGCTTTCTCGTAAATGATCCCGAGGGATATCACACCGAATTGATCTCTGAATTGCGCGTGCGCGAGGCGACGCTGGATTCCTGGCTGCTGGCGGGCGCGGAGCGGTTTCAATCCGATCCGAAACTCAGCGCGGCTCTGCTGGCCGTTGCGGAAGCGGAGGATTCGCGGCGGCCCCTGCTTTTGTTGCGTGAAATCCTGCGCACTCCGGGATTGCTGGATCGCCTCGAAGGAGTGTTGCACCCAGCGCAGCGAGAAAACGCGGATTCGTGACTCGGCCCGGAATTTCTGGCGTGTGGACTCATTCGCGGATGTGAAGGACAGAAGGAGGTCGCATGAATTGGCAGGCCTTCTACCTGGGATGTTTTGGCGTCGGGCTCGTGCTTAGCCTGGTGTCCTTTCTGTCGGGTGCGCTGCACTTGCATCTGCCGGTGAAGTGGCATCTCCACGTCAAAGGGGGGCATTCTGGCCCCCTGCATTCAGGGACGGCAGCGCGTGACGGAGTTCACCACGGCGCGTCGCATTTTCCGCTTTTCAATTCCGCATCCATGATGATTTTTCTGGCATGGTTTGGCGGCGTTGGATTTCTGCTGACGACGCATGCGCGCCTTTGGTTCCTCACGGTGCTGGGCTTGGCGACCGTTGCTGGATTTTCGGGCGCGGCCCTGGTCGCGACGTTCATGGTGAAGGTGTTGGACAACCCGGATGCGGCGCTCGAGCCCATGGATTTTCAAATGGTCGGCGCGGTCGGAAAAATAAATATCGCCATTCGGCCCGGCGGCACGGGCGAAATTCTTTACGTCCAGGGCGGCACGCGGCGGAGCGCGGGTGCGCGCAGCGAGGATGGCAAGCCGCTGGAGAAGGGCGCTGAAGTGGTGATTACGCGGTTCGAACGCGGAATCGCGTATGTGCGTCCTTGGGATGAGTTCACGAAGGAAGGCTAGAAATAAACGGGCTCAGACGAAATTCCTGACACGACTGAGAGGAGGAGGACATGAATATGGAAGCGATAAACAGCGTCTGGGTAATTGTGGGATTGATCGCGTTAGGCACGTTTTTAATGATGGGCGTGCTGGCAAAAATGTTCCGCAAGGCGGGGCCACACGAGGCGTTGATTGTCTACGGCTTTCGAGGGACGCGCATCGTGCAGGGGAGCGGCACGATTATCTTTCCGATGGTGGAAAGTTGCCGCGAGCTCTCGCTTGAACTGATGTCGTTCGACGTCGCACCTCAGCAGGACCTTTACACCGTGCAGGGCGTGGCGGTGACCGTGGAAGCGGTGGCGCAGATCAAGGTAAAGTCGGACCCTGAATCGATCCGCACCGCAGCCGAACAATTCCTGACCAAGACGCCAGACCAGCGCGAAGGGTTGATCCGCCTGGTGATGGAGGGCCACCTGCGCGGCATTATCGGGCAATTGACGGTCGAACAGATCGTCAAGGAGCCGGAAATGGTCGCGGACCGCATGCGCTCGACCTGCGCGGACGACATGAACAAGATGGGACTTGAAGTTGTGTCGTTCACGATCAAGGAAGTGCGCGACAAAAACGAATACATCAGCAACATGGGTCGCCCGGACGTGGCGCGCATCAAGCGCGACGCGGACGTTGCCGCGGCCGAAGCCGACCGCGACACGGCCATCAAGCGCGCCGAAGCGCAACGCGCCTCGGCCATCGCGAAGGCCCAGGCCGACCAGGAGCGCGTCGCCGCGGAAACTTCCTCACTCGCGAAGCAGGCCGAGGCGCAACGCGACCTCGACATCACCGTCAGAGTGCAACAGGTGGAGCGCGAAGCGCAGGTCAAGGTGCAGGAGGCCGAAATCGCGCGCCGCGAAAAGGAGCTGATCGCCACCGTGCTCAAACCGGCGGAAATCGAGCGGCAGCGAATCGAAACCCTCGCCGAGGCTGAAAAACAGAGGCTGACTGCCGAAGCCGATGGCCACGCCTCCGCGATCCGCGCGCAAGGCGAGGCGGAAGCGGAGATCATCTTCAAGAAGGGCGAGGCCGAAGCGAAAGCGATGAACGTCAAGGCCGAAGCCTTTCAGGAATACAACCAGGCAGCCGTTGTGGACCGCCTGTTTACAAGTTTGCCGGACATTGTCAAGGCGATATCCGCGCCGCTGGCCAACGTGGACAAAATCACAATCGTTTCGACGGGCAACGGGGATGCGGCCGGGATTCACAAGCTCACCGGCGACGTTACGAAAATCGCCGCACAGGTCCCTGCACTGTTCGAAGCGCTCTCGGGCATGCAGATGTCCGATCTGTTGCAGAAAGTGCGCTTGATCGGCGACAAAGCGCCCAAACCCATCTCCCCGCCGTCAGGCGGCGACGTAAAGTAAGTTCTTCCGTCATGGAGTTCCGGCTCGCGTACACCAGCCGGGACTCCGCGGCGGCGCAGGATTTCGCAAAGGAGGACATCATGGCATTACTGGACCGTGTTTCCACATTGATTCGCGCGAATCTGAATGATCTGATCGACCGGGCGGAAGATCCTGAAAAATTAATCAAGCAGGTTCTACTCGACATGGAGAACCAACTTCTTCAATTGAAAACGCAGGTTGCTGTTTCCATCGCCGATCAGCACATGCTCGAAAAAAAACAGAAAGAGAATGAAGCGGCGGCGGCCGATTGGCTGCGCAAGGCGGAGCGTGCGGTGGATAAGCAGCAGGACGATCTGGCACGGGCGGCATTGGAACGCCACCGGGGCTGCCAACAACTTTCTCAGAGCTATCAGGAACAAGTCGAGGACCAAGCCGTGCAAGTTGATACGTTGAAATCCGCACTGCGCAAGTTGGACCAGAAGCTGGCCGAGGCCAAGTCAAAAAAGGAAATGCTGCTGGCCCGCCATCGGCGCTCACTTGTGTCCAAGCGGGCCAACCGCGCGGAGCAAGCGATTGGGGACCGCTCCAAAGTCGCCACTTTTGACCGCTTGAAGGAAAGAGTGATGCATTCCGAAGCCGTCAGCCAGGCGGAAACCGAACTGCTCGTGGATGACGTAGGCGACAGGCTGGCAAAATTGGAGCGGGAAGATGAAATTGACCGGATGCTTGCGGAGATGAAAACGCGCCGCGGCATAGCGAACTAGTTGGCATTTGTCAAAAGAACACAGTGGAAGCTGCCGGCCAGTTCTACCGCAAACAGCTACGGCGCGGGTCCGGCGCGGTCCAGTAGCACAGGCTTCAGCCTGTGTGGTTTGAGTTGCGGCCAATCGACAGTGCGCAGGCTAAAGCCTGTGCTACTCAAGGCGTCCATGCAACGCAGCGCAATTCGACGCAGCAAGTTGACCTCGCAGAACAGATCCATCACGCACTCGTGAGATATCCGGACTAGCCCCGGGTTTACGGAAAGACGGACTCGATGGCCGGGTCGGCCGGACGCGTGGTCCAGAGGCCGGCCGCGCCTTCGCGCAGAGCCGTGAGCAGACGTTCAGCGGTTTCGTCGTGGAGCAGCGGGTCTGAGAGTTCCTTCAGAGTTTGCTCGAAGCCGCCGCCGAGTTCGAGCGCGGAGATCATGGCATGCAATGCGTAGCGGTCGCTTGAATCGACGATACTTTGAAGAATCTCGGCGCGATCCTGTTCGAACCGGGCTAGCGTGGAGGCCGCCCGCATTCGAACGAGACGGTTGGGATCGCGCACCGCCTCGAGCAGTATCGGAATGGTCCGCGGATGACGGATTTCGTTGAGCGCGATGGCCGCCCGGAGCCGCACGAACCAAACTTCGTCTCGCGCCAAATCGCCAAGGGCTGGAATCGCTAGCGGCAGCGGCGCTACGGAGAGGGCCTTGGCCGCGGCTGCGCGCACCTCGGGCTGCGGGTCTTCTGCGAGGACAATCATTTCATCGGCCATTTCAGCGGTGGCCAGCTCGCTTGCCACGCGCGCCAGCAGTTCGCGCGACTCCCCCTGAGAGCGGCGCAGATACGGCAGTATGGCTGCCGGTTGATCGACGTAGCAGCGCACCAGCGCGTTGGTGATGGGATCGAGCGGCACCTTGAGCCCGCCGACCATGAAGGTTTCGATGATGGATTCTGCCGCTTCGGCGAGCCCCGTACGGCCGAGTCCTTGCACGGCTGCCATCCGCGTATCGAGTTGCCAATCATCGAGCGCATCGGAAAGCGGAGAAATCGCTTCCGGGACGCGCATGGCGCCGAGCGCCAGCATGGCCCGCCGCCGAGCCCATCCATGTCCTCCCCTGACTTTTTCGATGCAGAGGTCGATCAGACCCGTCGCGCGCAAAAACTCCTGCAGCCCGATCCGGTCTTTATCAGTCGCCGCGCCAATTTCCTGCACGACAATCGACTGGACGATTTCGCACTGCATCGGATCTTTGCGCCAAGTTTCAGCGGGGACGCTTCCTCTAACAATCTCGCGCCATTGATTGTGAAGCTTGAAAGCAAGCTCATCGTACCGGCGAATGCGAAACTGCTGGAGGGCGCGGCGCCCCGCCAGATACACCACCAGCATCGCGACCCCGCCCAGCGCGGCCAGGATCGCCTCCGTCCAGAAAAATGAGGCGTTGAAATTGGGAAACAAATTTAGAGCGGAATCCATCCATCACCCCGAAATTTGTTTGCGTCGAGCAAGCGCAATGTCGTCGCTGGCAAATGCTGAATCCCGCGCACTCACGGCGAATGGGTTGTCCGCCGTGAGCCGTCGGTTCAGAGGGAAGTGCAAACTTGTGTGGCCCGAGTGGCGCGACTGTAAGTTCCCCCGTGCTTGAAAGTGCTGTAGGCAGCCACTCCGGCTTTGCTATGTCCATGCGGAGGAATGAAGAGCACGAGGAGCGCCATTTCGAATGAACGGGGAATGTTTTCGCTCTTTGCTAACCCGCCGCGATGCTTCTGCTTGCGGACTTTATTCCATAGTGTGGAAATGACGCGCTTGTCAGGATGTTCCAGTGCGGGACATCCGTTTCAGGTAGGTCCATTTCGGAAAGCGGCGCCCAAATTGGAACCTGCACTGCCGATCTGCAATTCTCACCACAATTCGGACAACTGGATTGGTGGCCCCACACTTTGCTGCGGAGTGCTGGGTTTGGTGGCGCCGGCGTCTCGCCGGCGATTTTTGCATGTTCATCGTGGCGTAAAACCGCCGGCGAGACGCCGGCGCCACCAACCCGTGCTCCCTGCGCGCGATAGGACGAGAGCAGAGTGCGAGCTTCAACCGTTGTGAAAAATCAAGGCTAATTCGTTGGTGGGAATGGGACGTTCGCTGCCGCGGCAGGCTTTGCGGCAGGGCGCAGAGCAAAATAATTTCGTGCGAAGGCTGCGTAGGAAGTTCCTGCATCAACCACGACGGCCTGCACCGTGTAGCGGCCCGCGTTCAACCCGCTGAGCGGCAGGCTGATGCGGAAAGACGCCTTGTGCGTTTGCTCGTCATACTCCGCGGGCTCAACCATCGGCGTATCGGAGAGGCGCTGCCCGTTCCGGAAGAACACCAGGCCGGCGCGCAGGGAAGTTGCTTCAGCCTTTTGCGGTAGATACGCCTGGAAGAACACGTACAGGGTCTGTTGATCGGTAAAAACGCGTGTCACACTGGGGATGATGCGCTCCCCTGCGACCTCGAGCGGAGAAGACTTCATCTTTGCGTCTTTTGCGAACGCCTGTGTTTTCACTTGCGCCGTGTTTTGCGCTGCTTCCACCTGGCTCGACAGCAGCACCGAACTCAATTGCAAGCGGTCGGGCTGCGGCGCCGGCAGCGTGAGCTTGTCCTCGAACGTCCCAATTCGGCCGGACTCATTCTCCCGAGCGAGGAATTTCAGCTTGTACTCGCCCGGCGAAAGTATGATGCCTCCCTGATAGACCAGCGCGCGCTGCTGCATGTCCTGGAAATGTTCCGCGTCGATTTTCACCGTGATGGTATCGCGCAACGCCCCGGCCACGCGGTTGGTCTTCGCGTCACGCACCTCCGCCGCGAAATCAAACGCGGTCTCGTGGCTGCCGCGCTTTTGCGCCCACTGCAACGCACTTGGAGCGAGCTTTGCGGCTATGGGAACGAACACCTGATTCCGCTCCAACCGGAACTGCGCGGTCTCGACCGCCACTGGCAGCTCGACTTCCGGAGTATCCGAGCGGAATGCTTCCTCTAACTGGCGCTCACGATCTTCGGTTGTAAACAGGCCGAAATTTTTTGGCGCGTAGTAACCCTCGCGAGTGCGGATATGCGCTCCGGGGGGAAGTTGGGCGATCCTCACGTGGATGCGCCGCCAGCGCCCATCCCGCGCCGAGTCCGTGCTGTAATACCCAACGAGGTAGTAACCGGCGTTGTCGTTCTGCACGTTTTGGAAGACTTTGGAGAAGTCACCGAGGTCGAAAAACGAACGCCCGCCGGTGTCGCCCGCGAGCGTCGCCAGCGTTTCGCGCGAATCCTGCCGCGACTGGCTTTGCGAGATGACGGTCGCACCGGAAAACATAGCCGTGCCGCCCGATGCGCCCACGCTGGCATCGCCTCCCGGTGTTGCAGAGAGCAAGCCGCGCGAGTCCACCGTGTAGATGGAAACGTTGGAGCGATTCGCGGAGTTGGTGGCGGCGATGAGTTGTGAGCGGTTCTCCTCGCCGGTTTGCGTGACGCCGCTGGTGAATTGAATCACGGATTTTTTGCCGGGGATGCCCTCCAGGACTTCGCAGACCGCCTCCATCGCGGCGAGCTTCCGGTCGGTATTGAAGACGTTGAATTCGGTGTCGTCGGCCGTGAACGCCGCGCCCGTGTCTTCTGTGACGGCGGCTTCGCCGTTTGCCGCAGTTGCGGCTTCGGCCAACTGGGCCAGGGCTGCTTCGTGGCCGGGAATCAGAGCTTCCACGGACTGTTGCAGCAATTCGCGGTTGTTCGTGAAATTAGCGATCACCTTCAGAGTGTTGCCGAAGGCGAAGATTCCCACCAGATCGGCGGGAGTCATCTGCTCACGAAGGTACTTCTCGGCGGCGCGGGTCGAACGCAGCAAGTCATCGGGCTGCAGCGATGTCAGATCGAAGAACAGCGCGATCATCCGGTGGTCGTGCACCATGGCCTTGATTGGCTGCGAAGAAGCGACGCTCCCAATCGGAACCATTATCGGCGCCTCTTCGGTCGCACTGGCGGTTTCTAATTTCTCGATGTCGTTGTAATCGAACGTGGAGACCTTTTGCGCCTTGCCGTCTTCGGTGACGGTGAACTGTTCCTGTTTCAATCCTTTGAGCGGTTTGCCATTTCGGTCTGTGACCTGCACGTCGATCTCGACCAAGTCGACGGTCGACCGAATCGTCCCCTTTCCCCGGGGTAGGGGTGCAGGCGGCGGTGCCGGCGCTTGCCGCGGGTCGACCTGCGGAGTCTGCTGCTGGGGCTGCGATTGCGAATTCTGCGCCCCCATCGGCGCAGTCAGCAAGGCAGTCACCGCAAGGAGTGCGAGAAGCCGGCGCGCTGCTGTGTTTTGAGCCCGCATCAGAAGTTTACCCGCGTCGTGAATTGCATGCTTCGCATCGCTCCGGCTCCAGTAATTTGGCCAAACGTGGGGGAGCCAAACACCGTGGACAGCCCCGAATAGTTCACATGGTTGAGCAGATTCGTAGTGTTCCAACTGAAATCGAGCCGCCGCAGGCCATCGCGCCCGAATTGAATCGTCTTTGACAGACCTGAATTTATGGTGAACGCGCCAGGGCCGGTCACTGAATTCCGCGCGGAGTCGCCGAAGCATCCCGCCGGCGCTTGAAATGCCGCTGTATTGAACCATTCCTGCACCGTCGGGTTTGCCAGCGCGATAGCCTCGCCGGCGATTAGGTCCGCGCGTTCGGAGTTGACGCCGGGAACGTTCTGGCACGCCGTATTTTTCGAGAAGACTCTCACCGTATAAGGAGTGCCGGAATGCGCGGTGAAACTCGAACTAATCCGCCAGGCTCCAAAGACAGATTTCTGCCAGCCTTTCGTGGCAAAGCGCTGGCGGTCGCCAAATGGCAGTTGATACGTAAAATTGCCTAGAAACTGGTGACGCATATCGTACGGAGATCGTCCGTAGTCCGCGCGCGGATCCGCGTTGTTTTGAATCACCGTTTGAGCGCCGCCGCCGATCGTGCTGGCATCGTCGAGCGATTTTGAATAGGTATATCTCGCCATGAACATAAGTCCATGGCTCATGCGCTTCTGCAGACGCACTTGTAAGGCATTGAAATTGGCGATTGCTCCGCTGGTGTCATAGGTGAAGCCCGCCGCGTTCGGAGTCGAATTCGACGGACCGAATCCAAGAAGCTGGTCGAGGTGCAAGCCCCGGGTCCTCGTGTACATCACTTCAACGAATGTATTCCTTAACAGGTTGTATTCGATCGAAGCATTCCAGATCATCGCATAGGGAACTTGATAGTTCGGATCCACCGCAACCGTATTGGTCACCTTTCCCGGTGACGCCCCCGACAAACCATTCTCAATCGTGAGTGGCGTTGTGGCGCCAACCTGCGCGATCTGCGTGTTCACCACCGCAAAAGGAGGCTGGTTGGCCATTTCACCCGCGAGAGTGTTTAAGTAGGACTCCACGTAAAACATGCTGTATCCAGCGCGCAGCGTCATCTGATGCTGTCCCGAGAACCATTTTCCGGGAGGCTGCCAGGCAATCCCCAACCGCGGCGCCCAGTTGTTGTAATTTCCGTGGAACAGCGATTGCTGCGGCCCCGCGATGCAAGTTCCAACCGGCACAGGAGTGACGCACTGCACCTGAGTGAAGTCCGAACTCACTTGGAGGTTCGCGATATGCCCATTAATTTCCGTGGGCGGCGTGAAGGCCTCGTACCGGATGCCGTACGTCACGGTGAACCGGGGGAACATGTGCCAGTCATCGGAGGCGTATCCGACGAAGCCCCAATTGCGGAAGTACGTGGCGGTGTCGCCGAATTGGACCTTTGCGTTTGCAGGATAGCCAAGAAGAAAATCGGCAAAATCATTTCCGGTGGCTGAAGCGGTGTCCGGGCTGCCAGTCGAGGTCAAAAGGCTGGTCATCAATCCCGTAAACGAAAACTGCCCATTCGGCGCGGGATCGGTATTCCGGTTAACGTCCATTTTTCGAATTTCACCGCCGATCCCGACCGTGTGTTTCGCCTTTATCCAACGCACGCTATCGACGTAACGATACGTCTGGCTGCGGTTCAGCGATGGATTCGGATCGTTCAAACCGGTGAAATTAGTGAAGCTGATCGAAGGCAAACCGTAATCAAACGGGGAGGTCGAAACTCCGGCGATGCCGAGCTGCGAGCTGATGTCGGTCAGATTGGAGAACTCGTTCAGGCCCAGCGAACGGTTGCGCGAAAAATAAAACTGGGACGTGTGGATGAACGATTTAGTCCAATTGTGCGTCAACCCGATCATCACGCTCTGCCCGCGCGTGAACGTGTTCCCTTCGATGCCGGGAAAACTGCTTAGCGAGTGGGAAGTCCCGTTGCTGAGGTTGTAGTTCACCTGCAGGCTGAGCTTCGAGGAAATCTGGTGCGTGATGTTCACGTTGAGCCGGTTGCTCAATCCGGGGAGATTGGTCCGCAGGTGATAGTTCAATCTCTGGCCGGGGAGATTCTCATGCGGGATATAGTTAAGCAGGCCGATCGCCACCGGGTCGAACGGCCCGGGAACAATATTTCCAACATAGGCCTCGCGATCCGATGGGCGAAAAATCATTCCCTGAAGCGCCTGCATGCTGGCGCCGTTCGTTTCCGTCACCATGATCGGTGTGTTGCCTGTGGGATTTGTGGTGGTAGCCCCAGCGGGTGTGCGGTAGAGCGCCGCTCCCAAAGCCGCGGAGAAATCTCCGTTGTTGCGCTCGGCATCAGTAGGCACGTTCGCGAACTGGTCGACCGGGCCGCGCGACCACGTGCCGCCAAAGTTGATGTTGAAAAATGTCTTGTTTGTGCCGTCATAGATGTGCGGAATTTTCAACGGCCCACCGATGTTCACACCGGCACTCTCTGTCCACCCGGAAATCTTCGGCGGGTTTGATTCTGTCAGCGAGTAGGGTCTGGCGTCCAAGGCCGAGTCGCCAAAGGAGTCGTAGAAGCTGAAGTGCACGCGGTTGACGCGCTGGCGCATCAGACGCTGCGTACCCATGATTGCCTCGATTCCCTGAGGCGGGCCCTGCGCCGGCCCGCGGTTGCCACCTCCGCCGCGGGGTATGAACACTGGTCCAGCACCTGGTCCGCCACCGAATTCCCCGCCGCCGGGACCTCCCGGCCCCCCGAAGCCGCCAGGCGCAGCTTGTCCAGGGATCGTATTGACCACGTTTCCAAATGCGCCCCGCATGTCCGGGCCTCCGGGACCAAAATCACCGGGCTGCGGGAAGCCACCCAATTGGTTGGTGGTCTGACCCATCGCAACCGTTCCGATCATCTGTACGGCATCGGCGGAGGCGGCTTGGCCGAGCTGTCCGCCCGCTTCGGCGACATTCTGCTCTTCGCCGGCATTCTCAGGGGTATTGTTTTGGTTCTGGCTATTCAGTCCGACTTGCTGGAAGGCGCGACGCCCGCCTCCTGAACCAGCTCCGCCGGGTTGCTTGTTGCGTGTGCCACCAGCGCTGCCGCCTTGCGCTCCTCCGTACCTGCCGCCGGGTCTTCTGCCTGTTCCTGAACTGCCGGGAGACGCTGCGGGTCCGTTGCTCGCTGAGGCCGCGTCCGGAGTTTGAGACGAAGGAGATCCGGAATTCGGCAGGGCCGCGCCGGAAGGTCCGGGCCTCGCCGATTCACCTAGTGCCGGCGCGTTTGGAGATAACGTCTTCGCTGCGCTTTCCGCCGCGGAGGGGGCGCTGATCGCCGCAAGCGTTCCAACATCCAGCTTCAACTCGAGCGGGGATTGCGAACCGGCGGGCAAATCAATTTCCCTGTTTGCGGGCGCAAAACCAAGCTGAGAAATTTTTCAGCGGCAGCATTCGTGTCCGGAGCTTGCTGCGCGGCAATCGAGATTCCAAAACCAGCGATCAACGCGAGCAAAACGGCGAATCTTCTAGCCAACACCTCTCACGCCCCTTCGAGCCCTAGGAAGATACGGGTTTCCCGCTCCCGAAGTTCCATTATTCATGGCCCAAAGGAAGCGGCAGTTCTATCCGCTACCCGCGTCTTGCATGCTTAGACGCGTCATTACTCGGATGAGTTACCCGGGCACAGCCGGCATCTCTTCGAGAAGTGATTGACTGGGCTCCGCCCGGACAGGTGCGGAAGAAAGCGGCTTTGTCTTCCCTGAAGAATGAATAACTTAGCGGTCATTTTTTTAGAAGAATGCTTATCGGGACTTGGCACGCAAGATTGCCGGAATGAACAAATTTCCCCCGTTTCTCGCCCTCATTTCAAGTGCGACACTTACGGGGAGAAGAATTCTTTAACGATCTTGCTGCATTCGGTTGGGTTCGGTTGGGTCATCGAGAAAAGGCAGGTGCCCAGCATTCATTTCATGCAGCCGGGCGTTTGGCATCAGCTCCACAGCCCGGCGCGCAACATCTAATCCGCCGAATGGACCGCGCTCACCCCACAGAAACTGCACGGGAGTCCGCTCGTGGCGCAATTGCTCCGCCGTGAATTCATATTCCGGCCGCGCGCCGCGCAACATAGCGACGGCGGCGACCAACGTGAATTGAGTTAAGGGGCCGGAGTTTTCTTTGGAAACTCAGCAATCGAGTCGCCGATGAATTCGAGATAATTGCGAATATGACCTTCAAGCTGCCCGGTGAAACTGTTAGAAATCTCT
>WNFC01000938.1_pt1 | contig 29573 bp, 27 predicted proteins | sample 5400541 | NCBI WGS metagenome assembly WNFC01 (sample SAMN13153342, study PRJNA577476) | soil metagenome | isolation source: 120 cm saprolite under Douglas fir tree site 2 hole 2 replicate 1 | place: USA:California | collected 2015-04-18
GAACCCGGTATTGGTCGTGATCGTCGTCTTGCCGCGAGCCGAAGGCGTCATGGGCGCGGCGAGCGCAACGCTTGCCGCGATGCCGCGCCGCGCCTCCTTGCCGACGTCGGTGAGCTGGCCGAAGGTGGCGGCGTCGGTCGGTCCGATGCCGGGTGCGATGTTGGTGAGCCGGCGCTCGTTGCCGGGCGAGCCGAACGACACCGTGTTGGGCGCGGTCGCGATCGAGCCGGCGCCGATCGCGCCCGAGCCGCCAGCCGTGCAGCCGGTGCCGACGCACCAGGAGTTGTCACCGGTGGCCTGGCTGTTTGCGCCGATTGCGATGGCGCCGGACTTGGTCGCGGACGATAGAAAGCCCATCGCGATGGACTTCTCGCCCGTCGCAGAGCTCCCCGCGCCTACCGCGATGGCATTGCTAGAAGCGAGGCTCTGGGTCCCAAGCGCGGTCCCTGCGGGGTCCGCACTGCTGTTGGCGCCAAGAGCCGTGCCGAATGAGTTGGCGAAGCTTTGGTTGCCGACTGCCGTGCTCTCGCTAAACGCGAAGCTTTGGGCGCCAACCGCCGTGCGAGGGTGCCGTAGCGTTGATGCCGACAGCCGTGCTGTGGAACGCCGTCGCAACCGACCCGCTGCCGCACGCCAATTGGTTGTTGCCTAGCGCGATATTCTCGAAGCAGAGCGCCGTTGCCGGCGGCGGCGTGACTGTTTGCGCCTGTGCCGCTCCCGAAAGTCCGACAAGGCTCAGCCCGAGCATCGCGTGGACGAGCAACGCGAAGTAATCCTTGCGATCGATGCGTGACATTGAAGCCCCCTGTGTCGACGCCGTCACGCGACCCCATGGCCCGCAGCGTCGTTCCCCGTTCAACCGGAAACAGCATACCATTACGTGAAATTTATCCTGTTGCCGCGCCGCCACGGTTCACAACTATTCGACGGCGACGGTCGAGGCAGCACTTGATTATTTCGGCGGGCTCGACCACGGGCACGCGGATGATTCCGACGTGCCCGATCGCCGCGCGCGCTTCGACGGTCGCCGCTATCTAAACCCGCGTCGCGTCACTCGATCATCTCGTCGGCGCGCAGCAGGATCGCCGTCGGCAGCGTGACGCCCAGCGCCTTGGCGGTCTTGAGATTGACGACCAGCTGGAATTTCGCGGCCCGCTCGATCGGCAGATCGGCGGGCCTGGTGCCCTTGAGAATTCTGGCGACGTAGGCGCCGGTCCGCCGATACATCGCTGCCTGATCGACGCCGTAGGCCATCAACCCCCCGACCTCGACGTAGGACCTGAAAGTGAACATCGAGGGCAGGCGATGCTCGATCGCCAATTCGGCGAGCTGCACGCGATATTCGGCGAAGAACGGGCTCGACAGGACGAGCACCATTTGTGCGCCGCCCTGCGCGACGGTCCGAAACGCCGTGGCGAAATCGTAGGGCGGGTTTTCGAGCTTGAGCGTGCGAAGCTCCAAATGCAGCGACTTCGCCGCGCCCTCGGCTGCGTTGAGCTCGTCGGCCACATGCGCGTCCCAAAGGATGGCCAGGCGGGTTTTCTCCGGGAAGGCCTGCGTCAGCAGCTCGACCTTCTTTGCGGCCAGTTCCGGCTGCCGAAAGAACAGTCCCGTGATGTTGCCGCCCGGCCGTGCGAGGCTCGCGACATAGCCGCGCTCGACCGGATCGTAACCGATGGCCTGCAGGACGATCGGAATGCTGCGGCTCGCACCGACCACCGCCTGCAGCGCGACCTCGGGTCCCTGGGCGACGATCAAATCCACCTGCGAGCGCATCAGATCGGCGGCGGCGACGAAGGTCCCGCGCGGATCATCGACCCGCCGATGCTCGGCGATGAGATTTTGGCCCTCGCTGAAGCCATTGTCGCGCAGCTCGTCGAGGAAATGCCGGTAGAGCGCGGCCGTCCCCGGTGCGTTGAGGCTGGCGCCAAGAAAGCCGATCCGCACGACCTTGCCGGCCTGCTCGGCGCGCGCGGCGCGCGGCCAGGCGAGCGCCGCGCTACCGAGCAGCCCCATGAGCTCGCGCCGCCGCATCATGAAGGAAATCCACAGCTGTCCAACCGGCGATTTGCCGGTCAGTGCAGCACGAAGGCCACCCTATTTCCAGTGCTTGGAATTATGCCTGTTGGGCCGGACGCCGGTGTCCTCCCGTCCCCGATTCGCAGTATTTTACTGACTCTGAAATGGAACCAGAGAAGGGTCGCAGCCTCGTGAGGGGCCAACGCCGAGGCGCGACGCTCGAAAGCACGATCGATCGGCAACAGCAGCGAACCCGGTCGGATCGGCCAGGTCGCCTGATCGCGCCTCGCCTCATTCCAGGCTGCGGCGATAGTCCGTCGGTGTCTGCCCTGTGATCCGATGAAACGCGGCGCTGAACGCACTCGTTCCGCTGAATCCGACATCGAACGCGATGTCGGTGATCGATGCGCGCAGATTTGCCAGCAAGGCCTTGGCGCGCTCGATTCGCCGCCCCATCCAGTAGCGATGTGGCGGCTCTCCGAACGACCGCTTGAAAGATCGCAGGAAATGATACGGGCTCAATCGCACGAGGTCGGCCAGCACGTTGAGGGAAATGTCCTCCGCAAGGTGCTCCTCCATGAAATCTCGGCCCGCGCGAGCCGCGGCCGCCCGTAGCCCGCATTGCCCCCGCGCAACCGGGGGAAATGCGGGGCAGCCGCGGCGAGAGCGCCCGGATTTCGCTACGCTCTCCGGCTAGGGGTATGGCTTCGATTCGCGGAGTCTAGCTGCGACAATTTATCACTGTCTACAATATGCATTTTCTTCTTGACTTTGGAATGCGCCTGTGACATGTTCCGAACCAGCCTCGCTCATCGAGGGGCGCTTCATGAGGCGGTCTTGATGTGGAGCGAGGCGTGGCGTCCCCGGCGAGGTTTGCTACCGCGCCGAAGGAGGCCCGCGAGACCCGCTCCTTCGGGTAACGATGACCCGTGCCGCGAACAAGGTCGCCGCACGATCCCGAAGGGAATCCCGGACAACGGGGAGCACGGGCCCGGGCCGAAAATCGCCACGGTGGAGCGCCGCGAGGCGAGCGTCCCGTAGCTGGGAACGCGAGGCGCCTCAGTTGAGGCGCCTGCGTGCCGGTCATGGCACGCGAACCCGGGTGCCTCGCAGGCATCCGATGCGCCTGTGGCGCTCCCCACCCCCTCGATCGGGGTGGAAAACGAAAACATCCGGCGCGTTGCGCCGAGGGAAAAAGGAAAGGGAAGTGGAGGATGAGGTAGCGGAGAAGAGGTAATGAACAGATCGTAGGTTGGGTCGAGCGCTTGCGCGAGACCCAACACCCCGGGCCGGTCGCGCGATGTTGGGTCTCGCGCGAAGCGCGCGCTCGACCCAACCTACGGCATGGCGCTATTCGCCGGGCTATTTGACATCGTGAAACGGAAGTGCGGCGCGCCGGCTTAGCGCGCTTGTGCCAGCGCCGCCGACTGCGCGCCTTCGGCGAACGCGGGCATCACCTGCGCCGCGAACAGCCGCATCGACTTCTGCGCCTCGCGGAGATCGAGCATGCCGAAATTGATCTGCAGCGAGGCGTGCTCGAACCGGCCGAGCGCGGCGACGGTGCGCCGGATGATCGCCTTGATCTCGTCGGGGGTGCCGACCCAGGCGCCGCCGGATTCGATCTGGCCGTCGAGCGTGAACGAGCGCAGCCGGCGCATCGAGGTGTCGTAGTCGCGATAGTCCTTCGAGGTCGTGTCGCGCGCCCAGTCGCCCACCGCCTCGTTGAGGGCGCGGAAATATTCCTCGAACGCCGGCCGCGCGATCTCGCGCGCGAGCCTCGCGTCCTGGTGACAGAACATGTGGAAAGCGACCATGACCTCGCCGTCGCCGGGGTGGCCGGCGTCCCGCCAGGCCTGGCGATAGCGCTCGATGAGCGGTCCGATCGGCCCGATCGGGATCGCCATCAGCGCATGACCCTTTTGGCCCGCGAACTCGAACGATTCCGGCGTCTGGGTCGCCGCGATGTAGAACTTGGGTCGCGGCTTCTGCGTCGGCCGCGGCAGCGAGGTGACGTTCTCGAACGAGCGGAACCTGCCGCGGTGGGTGGCATTCTCCTGCGTCAGCAGGAGCTCGATCTGCTCGAGCCCTTCGCGGAAGCGGGCCTGCGATTCGTCGGGCGAGATGCCGAAGCGCCGGAACTCGTGCGGCAGGAACGCGCGCGCGAATCCGACGTCGAGGCGTCCGCCGGAGATGGCGTCGAGCATCGCGATCTCGCCCGCGAGCTTGAACGGGTGGTTGAACACCGGCAGCACCGCGCCGGTGACCAGTCGCATCGCCTTGGTGCGCTGCGACACCGCGGTGAGAAAGACGATCGGGTTCGGGCTGTAGCCGCCGTAGCGGGTGAAATAGTGCTCGACGGTGCGCGCGTGCGTGTAGCCCAGCGCTTCCGCTTCCTCCGCGATCGCCAGCGATTCCGCGAAGTAATCGGCCGCGCTCTTGTCGTTATGATCGACCGCGGGGAAGAACTGCACACCGAATCGCATGTCGGCTACCGGTTCGTTCGCTCGCGGAAGCTTCCTGTCATCTACAAGCTACAAGGCCGCTCGCCCGCCCGTCAATCGAACGGGGTCGTCGCCCGACCGCTTCGCCACACGCGTGCCGCTGCAATTGACTTGAGAGGGGCGCGATCTAGACTCGCGGCGATCGTTTCCGAGACGAGAAAGGTCGACCGCCATGGCCGCCGCCCCGCGCGACATCAGCGAAATCCGCAAGGCATGGCAGGAGGCCAATCTCGCGCCGTTGTGGGAGAACGCCAGGGCGCACCGGCCGGCGCCGGGGCCCGAGGCCGCCCATCTGTGGTCGTGGGAAAAAATCCGGCCGCTGATCGCCGCCGCCGCCGAGGTCGCCTCGCCCGCGGCGATCGAGCGGCGCGTGCTGCAGCTCGTTCCGCCGCACCCGCGCGAGCAGGACGAGCAGCAGACGTCGAGGACGCTGTCCGCCAACATCCAGATCCTGCTGCCGGGCGAGAAAGCGCGCCCGCACCGCCACAGCATGAACGCGTTGCGCTTCGTGCTGGAAGGTTCCGGCGCGGTCACGGTGGTCGACGGCAAGCCTTGCCCGATGGAGGAGGGCGACCTGATCCTCACCCCGGCCTGGACCTGGCACGAGCATGTCCATCAAGGCTCGGCTCCGGTCGTATGGCTTGATTCCCTCGATGTGCCGCTCCACCACTATCTCGGGACCGGCGCGTTCGAGCCGGGACCGGTGGCGGGCATGCCCGAGACCGTCGCCGATGCCGCGTTTGCGGTCGCCAATGTCGTGCCCGACACCGCCTACGCCACGACCGCCTATTCCCCGGTCTTTCGCTATCCCTATGCGAGCACGGCGGCGGCGGTCGCGGCCGCGCCGCCCGCGCGCGACGGCTCGCGTCGCGTGCGCTACGTCAACCCGCTCACCGGCGGATCCGCGATGGAGCTGATGGATTGCTTCCTGGTGCAGCTCGATCCCGGCACCACCACGCTTCCCTTCCGCACCACCGCCAACGCGGTGTGCTGCGTGGTCGAAGGCTCCGGCGAGAGCCAGGTCGGCAACGACACGATCCGTTGGAATGAGCGCGACATCTTCACCCTGCCGCAGGGCAATCGCATCGTCCACGCGAGCACGGGCGGCACCGCCCGGCTGTTCCAGGTGTCCGACCGCGACATCTATGCGCGGCTCGGGCTGCTTCGGGAGGAATACGGCAACATCGCGGCGTAGCGGCGTAGGATGGGTTGACGCCCGCGAAGGCGGGCGGAAACCCATCGGCTTTCGCTGGCGCTCAACCCATCCTACGAAGCCGTGCAATCGGGTTACCGCGCGGTTAATGGGGGCCTGTCGGTAACCCTCCCTTAGCGCATGACGGCTAGGGTCGATCGCGGCGTCGACGCAGATCGGCGCGCCTGCGGCCGTTCGCGTATCGGGGTTTCGTTCATGGATGTGGCAACCAGCCTCGGCCTGGTCGCGGGCGGCGTCGTCCTGGCCTCGCTCATTCTGATGGGCGGCGACGTGCGGATGTTCCTCGACACCCATGCCGCGATCGTGATCCTCGGCGGCTCGTTCGCCGCCACCCTGATCCGCTTTCCGTTCTCGTCGATCATGCACGGCCTGCCGCTCGGGGCGCGCTACGCCTTCACCATGCGCCGCATCACCCAGCGCGACCTGGTCGACGAGCTTGCCCGGCTCGCCGAGATCGCCCGCAAGCAGGGACCGATGGGGCTCGAGAAGGTCGAGATCGAGGATCCGTTCCTCGCCACGGGCATCCGTTTCGTCGCCGACGGCTACGACAACGACTTCATCCGCGACAATCTCGAGCGCGACCGCGACAACTTCCTGACCCATCTCGACGAAGGCCAGAAGATCTATCGCGCGGTCGGCGATTGCGCGCCGGCCTTCGGCATGATCGGCACCTTGATCGGCATGGTGCAGATGTTCGCCAACATGACCGACCCCTCCAAGCTCGGCCCCTACATGGCGGTGGCGCTGCTGGCAACCTTCTATGGCGCGGCGGTCGCCAACCTGTTCTGCCTTCCGATCGCGGACAAGCTGCATCTCAAGCTCGTCGACGAGGAGATCAATCGCACCCTCGTCATCGACGGCGTGCTGATGATCCGCGACGCCAAGAGCCCGACCCTCGTGCGCGAGATGCTGCTCGCCTACCTGCCGGAGAAGCATCGGCACCAGGAGGGTGATCCCGAAACCGTTCCGGCCTGACGCTCGGGAAGCAAGCCATGGCGAAGAAACGCGGTGCGGCACACGGCGGTCACGGCTGGTTCGTGACCTTCGCCGACCTGATGGGCCTCCTGGTCTCGTTCTTCGTGATGCTGGTGGCCTTCTCCACCCAGGACCAGGTCAAGCTGCAGATCGTGGCCGGCTCCATGCGCGACGCCTTCGGCGTGCAGGATCGCGTGCGCTTTTCCGGCGTCATCGAGATCCCGGGGCTGCCGACCCGGCCCAAGCTCAAGAACGCCGCGCCGATCCCGGCCGAGGAGGCGTCGGCGACCCCGACCCCCGACCAGCATGGCCGCCAGCACGACCTGGGCGCCCAGTTCGACGAGGACCGCGCCTTCGGGCTCGCCGCCATGTCGCTGCGGCAGGCGATGCAGGACATGCCGGACATCGCCGAGCTGTCCAAGCATCTCATGATCGAGGAGACCAAGCAGGGCCTCAACATCGAGATCGTCGACCAGGACGGCCGCTCGATGTTCGCCGACGGGTCGAAGGAGCCCTACGAGCGCACCCGCCGGCTGATCCAGAAGCTCGCCGGGCCGCTCAAGGCCGCCGCCTTCCGCATCTCGATCGCCGGCCACACCTCGGCGAGCCGCCTGCCGCCGCCGGTCGGCTATGGGCCGTGGGAGCTGTCCGCGGATCGCGCCAACGCGGTGCGCAGGCTGCTCGAGGCGGAAGGGGTGCCGCCCGCGCACATCTACATGGTGGCGGGCCGCGCCGACACGCTGCCGCTTTTCCCCGACGATCCCTACATCGCGGCCAATCGACGCGTGACCATCACGCTGATGCGCGAGGAGCCGCCGCTGCCCCCGAACTTGAAGCCGTAGCGGCGGCCGGCGAGCCCGATCCGCGGTCGCGCGCCGGCCCTGCGTCCTGCAGAGTCAAGTCCCGCGATCCTTATACCCTCGGGGAATATTACTTGCCGGCAGGCGGTGATATAAGGCGCGGCCCATTTGCGGTGCGTCGGGACCGACCCTGCCCCCATGGCCAATGTAGCCAAAGAAAATGCCGCGCCCGGCGTCACTCATTCGACCGCCGAGGTCGGATCGCCGCACAGGCCAAGTCTCTGGGCGCTGTCCCTCGGCAGCGTGGGGGTCGTCTATGGCGACATCGGCACGAGCCCGCTCTACGCGTTTCGCGAGGCGGTCGTGGCGGCGGTCGAGACCGGCCCGGTCACGCGCGACATCGTTCTCGGCGTGTTGTCGCTTATCCTGTGGGCGCTGATCGTCGTGGTCACGCTCAAGTACGTGCTGATTCTGCTGCGCGCCGACAACAACGGGGAGGGCGGCACGCTGTCCTTGACCGCGCTCGCGACGCGCGCGCTCGGACGGCGCACCGCATTGGTCTTCCTGCTCGGCGTCATCGGCGCCTCGATGTTCCTCGGCGATTCCGTGATCACGCCGGCGATTTCCGTCCTCTCGGCGGTCGAGGGCCTCAGGCTCGTCACGCCTGCATTCGACCACTCGGTGGTCCCGCTCACCATCGTCATCCTGATCGGCCTGTTTGCGGCCCAGAGCCGGGGAACGGCACGGGTCGCGAGCCTGTTTGCGCCGGTCATGGTGATCTGGTTTGTCGCGATTGCGATCGCGGGGCTGCTGCACATTCGCGACGATCCGGGCGTGCTGGCGGCCATCAATCCGGCCTATGCGGTGGCGTTCCTTCATGGTCACGGTCATATCGGGATGGTGACGCTCGGCGCCGTATTCCTGGTGGTCACCGGCGGCGAGGCGCTCTATGCCGATCTCGGGCATTTCGGGCGCAAGCCGATCCAGGCGGCGTGGTTCACGCTGGTGCTGCCGGCGCTGCTGCTCAACTATTTCGGTCAGGGCGCGCGGGTGCTGGCCGACCCCGGGGCGATCGAAAACCCGTTCTATCGGCTGGTGCCCGAGGCCGCGCTGCTGCCGATGGTCGCCCTCGCCACGGCCGCGACCGTGATCGCGAGCCAGGCGGTGATCACCGGCGCCTACTCGCTGGTCCATCAGGCGATCCAGCTCGGCCTGCTGCCGCGGCTGGCGATCCTGCACACCTCCGCCTCGCAGGCCGGGCAAATCTACATTCCGCGCGTCACCGCCGCGCTGCTGATCGGGGTCATTCTGCTGGTCGGCTTGTTCCGCACCTCGAGCGCGCTCGCTTCCGCCTATGGCTTCGCGGTCACCACCACCATGGTGGTCGACGGCCTGTTGGGCTTCGCCGTGATCTGGAAGCTGTGGCGCTGGCCGTTCTGGCGCGTGCTGCTCGTGGTCGCGCCCCTGATCGCGGTCGACGGCACGTTCCTTTCCGCCAACCTGCTCAAGCTGTTCGAAGGCGCCTGGGCGCCGCTCCTGTTCGGCGTGTCGATGGTCCTGCTGATCCTGACCTGGCGCCGGGGCACCGAGATCCTCGCCCAGAAAACCCGACGCACCGAGGTGCCGCTCGGCACCTTGGTGGCGAGCCTCGAGAAACATCCGCCCCATGTCGTGCCCGGCACGGCGGTGTTTCTCACCAGCACGCCCGATTCGGCGCCGACCGCTTTGCTGCACAATCTGAAGCACAACAAGGTGCTGCACGAGCACAACGTCGTCTTGACCATCATCACCACGGACACGCCGAGGGTGACCGACGACGAGCGGGTGAAGATCACCACGCTGTCGCCCCGCTTCAGCCTGGTGGCGCTGAAGTTCGGCTATATGGAATCGCCCAACGTGCCGAAGGCGCTCGCCGTCGCGCGCAAGCACGGCTGGCATTTCGACATCATGTCGACGTCGTTCTTCCTGTCGCGCCGCTCGCTCAGGCCGGCCGCGCGTTCCGGCATGCCGCGCTGGCAGGACCGCTTGTTCATCGGGTTGGCCAAGTCGGCGAGCGACGCCACCGACTTCTTTCAAATCCCGACCGGACGCGTGGTCGAGGTCGGCACCCAGGTCACCGTGTGATGCCGGCGACGCCCGGACGACGTCCAACCCACCGAAAAATACCGGACAGTCTTCGGCTTTCCAGGTATGTCGATGGTTGCGTTTCCTGCTGGTCTGCCCAGCGTCCAGCACGGAGCTTCAAAACGGACGGACTCAAGTTGCCCCTGTTATAAGCGCCACCGGTGCTTATATTGCACTGCAGCATTTCTGAGCGAGCACCCATGCCCTCCCTTGTTGCCGCTCCCCATCACGGGGTCGTTGCGACCGCCGACAGCGATAAAACGCCATCCGCGAGCGGCTTCTGGGCGCTGACCGTCGGCAGCATCGGGGTCGTCTACGGCGACATCGGCACGAGCCCCCTCTACGCGTTCCGCGAGTCGGTGGCGGCGGCGGTCGGGCCCGGCAATGCGGCGAGCGAGCCGGTCGTGCTCGGCATCCTGTCGCTGATCATGTGGGCGCTCATCGTCATCGTCACCCTGAAATACGTGCTGATCCTGCTGCGCGCGGACAACAACGGCGAAGGCGGCACGCTGGCGCTGATGGCGCTCGCCTATCGCGCAGTCGGCAAGCGCGGCTTCGCCGTCATCCTGCTCGGCATCATCAGCGGCGCGCTGTTCTACGGCGACGCGCTCATCACGCCGGCGCTGTCCGTGCTGTCGGCGGTCGAAGGCCTGAAGGTCGCAACCCCGGCGTTCGATCCCTATGTGGTGCCGCTGACCGTGGTGATCCTGCTCGCGCTGTTTGCGGTGCAGTCGCGCGGCACCGCCCGCGTCGCCGCGTTCTTCGGCCCGGTCATGCTGATCTGGTTCCTGGTCATCGCCATTGCCGGCTTATGGCACGTCGCGCAAAGCCCCGCGGTGCTGCTCGCCTTCAACCCCGTTCACGGGGTGGGCTTTCTCGCGAGCCACGGCATGATCGGCCTCGTCACGCTTGGTGCCGTGTTCCTGGCGGTCACCGGCTCGGAGGCGCTCTACGCCGATCTCGGACATTTCGGACGCGGACCGATCCGCACCGCCTGGCTCGCGGTCGCGCTGCCGGCGCTTACGATCAACTATCTCGGGCAGGGCGCGCTGGTGCTCGCCGATCCGAAGACGATCGAGAACCCGTTCTTTCTGCTCTATCCCGATTGGGCGCTGCTGCCGATGGTCGCCCTCGCCACGGCGGCGACCGTGATCGCCAGCCAGGCGGTGATCACCGGGGCCTATTCGCTGACCCGGCAGGCGATCCAGCTCGGGCTGTTGCCGCGCCTCGAGATCCGACACACCTCGCAGGCGCTGTTCGGGCAGATCTACGTGCCGCGGGTCAATGTCGTGCTGCTCCTCGGCGTGCTGATGCTGGTGGCGCTGTTCCGCTCCTCGAGCGCGCTCGCCTCCGCCTACGGCATCGCGGTCAGCGGCACCATGGTGGTGACCGCGATGATGGCCTTCATCGTCTTCCATAGGGATTGGCGCTGGTCGCCGGTGGCCGCGGCCGCGCTCATCGGTCCGTTCCTGCTGATCGACCTCACTTTCCTTGGCGCCAATCTGCTCAAGGTGGTCGAGGGCGGCTGGGTTCCGCTCGCGTTCGGCGGCGTAGTGATCGCGGTGATGTATACCTGGCGGCGCGGCAGCCGCCTGCTGGTCGAGAAGACCCGGCGCCAGGAGATTTCGCTGGAGGAGCTCGTGCGCATGCTCGAGAAGAAGCCGCCGGCGCGGGTGCCCGGCACCGCCGTGTTTCTCACCAGCACGCCCGGTTCGGCGCCGACCGCGCTCATGCACAGCCTCAAGCACTACAAGGTGCTGCACGAGCAGAACGTCATCTTGACGGTGGAGACGGCGAACCGGCCGCGGGTCGATCCGGCCGAGCGCGTGCGCATCGAGCGGGTCGGTGAGACCTTCAGCCGCGTGGTCATGCGCTTCGGCTTCATGGAGACTCCCAACGTGCCGAGGGCGCTCGCCATCGCCCGTAAGCACGGCTGGCAGTTCGACATCATGTCGACCTCGTTCTTTCTGTCGCGGCGCTCGCTCAAGCCCGCCGCCCGCTCCGGCATGCCGCGCTGGCAGGATCGCCTGTTCATCATGCTCACGCGGGTTGCCAACGACGCCACCGACTATTTCCAGATTCCGACCGGCCGGGTCGTCGAGGTGGGCACCCAGGTGACGATTTGAGGGCGTTTCGGCCGGTGCTAAGGATGCGGCGGGAGCGCCCCCTTGATTCCAAGCCTGCGACGCGCGACTGGTGTTTTGCGGCGGGGAGCCGCCCAGCGCTTTCGCGCTTGACCCGGTTTCCGGGTTCGCCGCTTCGCCGCAAGGCGTCGTCGAACGAAGGAGCAATACCAATGTCCGCTCAGCTTGGCCGAGAGAACGTGCACGATCTGGATCCGGAAGAGGTGGCGCGGGGTCTCGCCGAAGGCAAGGTCCTGCTGGTCGACGTTCGCGAGCCGAACGAAACCGAGGTCGAGCGTTATCCGGAGGCTTTCTACCTCCCGATGTCGGCCTTCGATCCGGCTGCCATCCCCGATCCGCAAGGCCGCCAGGTGGTGTTCGCTTGCCGCTCCGGCAATCGGTCGGTCACAGCTTCGCTGATCGCCCAGGCCGCCGGGCTCCCTTACGATGCCCATCTCGGCGGCGGCATGAAAGCCTGGAAGGCGCTCGGCCTGCCGACCGAGAGCTAGTCGGCGTTGGACCGTGGGATGGGTCGAGCGAAGCAAAACCCATCGCAGCGACGCGGTCGGGAAGGATTGATGGGTTTCGCCGGCGCTCAGCGCATCCTACGAAGCATCCTGGGGGTGGCTATGCATCGATCGATGTGCCTTGCCCTGCTGGCGGCCGTGGCCGTCATGCCGGCAGCCGCGCAGGTGAAGAAGGACCGCATCGTCAACGTCTACAACTGGTCGGACTATATCGCGCCCGGGATCGTCGAGGATTTCAGCAGGGAGACCGGCATCACGGTCCGCTACGACACCTTCGATTCGAACGATACGCTGGAGACCAAGCTGCTCGCCGGCAAATCCGGCTACGATCTCGTGGTGCCGACTGCCTATTTCCTCGAACGGCAGATCAAGGCCGGCGTGTTCCAGAAGCTCGACAAGGGCAAGCTGCAGAACCTCGCCAATCTCTGGCCCGAGATCACCGGGCGATTGGAGAAATACGATCCCGGCAACCAGTTTGCCGTCAACTACATGTGGGGCACCACCGGCATCGGCTTCAACGCCGCGAAGGCGCGCGACGTTCTCGGCGCCGATGCCCGGATCGACAGCTGGGACATCGTCTTCAAGCCGGAGAACCTGGCGAAGTTCAAGGCCTGCGGCGTGCACATGCTCGATTCCGCCGACGACATCCTGCCGGCGGCGTTGAGCTATCTCGGCCTCGATCCCAACGCCACGAAGGAGGCGGATCTGCAGAAGGCCGCCGATCTCATGACGAAGATCAGGCCGTCGGTGCGCAAGTTCCACTCCTCCGAATATCTCAACGCGCTCGCGTCCGGCGAAATCTGCCTCGTGGTGGGGTTCTCCGGCGACGTCAAGCAGTCGCAAAAGCGGGCGGCCGAGGCCAGGAACGGCGTGGCGATCGCATACGTCGTTCCGAAGGAAGGGGCGCAATTGTGGTTCGACAACCTCGCGATCCCGCGCGACGCCAGAAACGTCGCCGAGGCGCACGAATTCATCAATTTTCTGCAGAAGCCCGAGGTCGCGGCCAGGAACTCGAACTTCATCTCCTACGCCAACGGCAATCTGGCGAGCCAGAAATTCATCGACAAGGCGATCCTCGACGACAGGACCATCTATCCCGATGCGGCGATGATGGATCGGCTCTACACCATCGACGCGCACGATCCGAAGACCGAGCGGCTGATGAACCGGCTGTGGACCCGGATCAAGACCGGACGGTGAGCACGGGCGTCTCGCGGTTCACCGCCAGCGTCGGTGCACCCAGAGCCATTGCTCGGGATGCTCGCGCACCCAGCCTTCGACCACCGAGGTGATGACCTGCATGGTACCCTCGATGTCGACCTTGCCGTCGGCATCGCGGGACGGCTCGATCGCTTCCGTCATGTCGATGCGGAAGCGATGTCGATCGGGCAGGCGCACCACGCGCGTGCCGTGGATCGGGCACTCGACGTGGCGTGCAAGGCGCGCAATGAAGGGGTTGGCCTTGCAGCGGCGGCCGAAGAAGGTCACGTCGACGCCGTTGACGTAATGTTGATCGACCAGCATGGCGACGTGGCCGCCGGCCTCGAGCACGCGCATGAGCTTGAGCGGCGCATCGAGACCGGTCGGGATCAGCGTACCCATGCTGCCTTTGCGAATCTCGATCACCGCATCGCTCACGGCGCCGATGTTGGGCCGGCGGTACAGCACCGTGGCGTCGAGTTCGTACTTGGTCGCCATCAGCGCCGGCAGCTCCCAGTTGGCGAGATGCGCGGCGAAGATCAGCGCGGGCTTGCCGTCGCGCCGCAGTCGTTGAAACCGCTCGTAGCCGTCGAGCGTGTAGACGACCTCTTTCGTCCGCTGCATCTCGGGATCGAGGATCTGCGCCGGGTCGGGGTCGAGCGTTCGAAGCCGGTCGATGTGGGCGAACTCGGCCGCGACGCGCCCGAGATTGTCCCATACGCCGCGCAGGATATCTTCGATTTCGGAGGAGGATTTCTCGGGAAAGGCCGCGGCGAGGTTGCTGCGGCCGATGCCGTGCTCCTTCAGCCGCGGCCCGAGCATGCGCATGACGCCGCCGGCGACGTCGGCCATGTGCCGGCGGCTGATTCCGCGCACCGTCCGCAGCATCCCGACCGCAAGCCAGCCCAGCGCCGCGTCGCCGGCCGCCTTGAGCCGTCGGCCAAATCGAGCAGCGACGCGTCTCGAGGATGTCATGGGGTTGTGCTCGCCGCGGTCCGTCAAAAATCGACGACGATCTTTCCGAATACCTGGCGGCTCTCCAGCCGCGCCAGCCCGCGCTCGAACTCGGTGAGCGGCACCTCGGTATCGATCACCGGCAGAAGTCCATCCGCCATCTTGGCGAGGCTCTCGCGGATGTTTCGCATGGAAGCGCCGAAGGAGCCGATGATGCGGTACTGCTGCTGGAAGAGCTGCATCAGGTTGAGGGTCGTCGACGGCCCGGAGGTCGAGCCGCAGGTGACCAGCCGGCCGCCGCGCTTGAGGCACAGCAGCGAGCCGTTGAAGGTTTCCGCGCCCACGTGCTCGAACACGACGTCGACGCCCTTCTTGGCGGTGAGCTTGCGCACGACCCCCTCGAAGCGGTCGGTGCGGTAATTGATCACGTGATCGGCGCCAAGCTCCCTGGCCTTGTCCGCCTTGGCGTCGTCGCCGACCGTGGTGATGACGGTGCAGCCGATGGCCTTCGCCATCTTGATCGCGGCGGTCCCGATCCCGGAACCGCCGGCATGCACCAGCACGCTCTCGCCGGGCTCGAGCCTGGCATTGTCGAACAGCATGTGCTGCACCGTGGCGAAGGCGATCGGCGCGCAGGCGGCGTCGCGCAGGGCGACACCGCGGGGAACCGGGATCACCAGCCGCTCCGGTATGTTGACGAGATCGCGGGCGAAGCCGTCGACATGGAAGCCCATGATCCCGCCGGCGTTCTCGCACAGATTGTCGCGGCCCTCGCGGCAGGCCTTGCAGCCGCCGCAGGTCAATGCCCCATACATCACCACCGGCGCGCCGGGCTTGAACGCCGACGCGCCGGGGCCGACCGCGGCGATCTCGCCCGCGGCCTCGACGCCGACCACGACCGGCATCTTGCGCTTGGCGAAGGCCATGCCGCGATAGCCCCAGAGATCGAGGTGGTTGAGCGCCACCGCCCGGATCCTGATCTGCACGTCGCCCGCCGCGGGAGCCGCGGGCGGGGGGGTATCGGCAAGCTCGAGCCGGCGGTCGGCGATCAGCGTCAGCGCCCGCATGCGTCTATGCCGGCTCGCGGCTCATCACCAGCGAGACGTTCTGGCCGCCGAAGCCGAACGAGTTCGACAGCGCATGTCGCATCTTGGCGTCGCGCGCGACGTTGGGCACGACGTCGAGCGGTATCGCCGGATCGGGCACGTTGTAATTGATCGTCGGCGGCAGCCGCTGATGCTCCAGCGTCAGCAGCGTGAAGACGGTCTCGACCGCGCCGGCCGCCGACAGCGTGTGCCCGACCATCGACTTGTTCGACGAGACCGGGATCGAGGTCGCGCGCTCGCCGAACACGGCGGAGATGCCCAGATATTCCATCTTGTCGTTCTCGGGCGTGCCGGTGCCGTGCGGATTGACGTAGTCGATCTCGTCGGGAGCGAGGCCGGCGTCGGCGATTGCGTTGCGGATGCAGCCGATGATCGGCTTGCCGTCGGGACTCGAGCGGGTGCGGTGGAAGGAATCCGCCATCTCGCCGCAACCCTCGATGACGCCGAGAATCCTGGCGCCGCGCGCGGTCGCCGCCGCAAGGCTTTCGAGCACGATGGCGCCGGCTCCCTCCGCCATGACGAAGCCGTCGCGGTTCTTGGAGAACGGTCTTGCCGCCGCCTGCGGCGGGTCATTCGTCGTCGAGAGCGCGGAGAGCAGCGAGAACCGGATCAAGGATTCCGGATTAACCGAGCCGTCGGTGCCGATCGCCAGCGCCGCGTCGGTTTCCCCGCGGCGGATCGCTTCGACCCCGAGCTGGATCGCCGTCGCGCCCGATGCACAGGCGGTCGAGACCGATATCGGCGAGCCCTTGGTGCCGAATTTTTCCGCAAGATAGTCGGCGACCGAGTCGTACCTGAAGCGGTGATAGAACGACCGAAACTCGTCGCGCGACGAGACCCGCAGCAATTCGCGGTAGGTGACGGCGTCGTTGCCGCCGGCGGCGGCCGCCAGCGCGCGCCGTTGCGGCCATTCGACCTCCACCGGCGGGACCGCCAGGAAGAGCGGGCCGGGAAAGTCGCCGCGCCGGCCGATGCCCGACTGCTCGATCGCCTCCTCGGCGGCGAGCTCCCCGAACCGCTCGGAGAGCGAAGGCGCCGACACCGGTTCCACCGGAACGAAGTCGACCGTTCCCGCGATCCGGGTCTTCAGGTTCTCGGTGGCGAACCGCGTGATCGAGTGGATGCCGGACTCGCCGGCGATGAGCTTCCCCCAGTTCTCGGCCTTGCCAACTCCGAGCGAGGTGACGATGCCCAAGCCGGTCGCGACCACGATCGGGCGACCCTTCTTATCGCGCATCGACGGCATGTCTGCCTCCTTCATTGAACGGCTTCGAGAAGGGCCATGCCCTCGCCGCGTACGACGCCGACGCTGGTGACCAGCATCTGCGTGAGGGCGCCTTCCATCGGACGCTCGACGCCTGAATCATCGCCCGGCGGAAACAGCTTACCATGCCGCAAGGCAAGCGCGGCGAGGGCCACGTTCATGGGAAACTGCGGCTCGAGGCCGTGGCCGATATGCGTGCCGGTGGCGCGCACGGGAACGTCGACATGCAGGCTGAGGAACGCCCGCTCTTGCGCGGTCGCGGGCTCGACGCCGGTCGCGCCGGAGATCACCGCATGGCGGCCGCCTTGCAGTCTCGGCACGAGCGCGTCCCACATGCGCACGAGCGCCTGCAAGCCCGCGCCGGGCTTGGCGCGCTCGGACAGGACCGCGCCGAGCCTCGCCATTGGCTTGGCGCCGCGCCCCTCGGCGTGACCGCGATCCTCCATGACCAGGAACGCGCCGAGCGAGCCGAACACGAGGCCGCCCTGCGGTCCGCGCTGCCATACCGGCGCGAAGCGATCCCGCAGAATGGAGTCGCCAAACTCGTAGACCAGCAGCATGTCCTCCCGCTCGGCGTTGTGCGAGCCGCCGACCAGCGCAATATCGCTGTCGCCGGCGGCGATGCGGGCGTGCGCGATGCGCACCGCGTCGACGCCCGCCGCCTCCTCGCCCATGAAGGTGCGCGACGTGCCGGTGACGCCGTGAACGATGGAAATATTGCCGGCGAGAAGATTCGACAGTTGCGCCAGGAACAGGGTCGGACGCAGGTCGCTCATCAGCCGTTCGTTCAGATAGGATTCGGGCTTCGCCGCCTTGGGAAGCTCGGTGAGGATCGCGCTGTCGACCGCGGTGTCGCGCTCGCCGCCGCCGGCGGCGACGATCATGTCCATGCGCGCGAGCAGCTCGGCATTTCCCTTCACGCCGGCATCCGCGAGCGCGAGCCCGGCGGCATAGGTGCCGATCCGCTGCCACGGCTCCATCTGGCGCTGGTCGCCCTTCTTCGGAATCTGCTTGTCGAGGTCGAGCCGGGCGAGCGGATGGACGAGAAAGGGCGCGAAGGTCTCGGCGTCGACGTGGACGCGCCGCTCGCAAAGCCCCTGCCAATGCGCGTCGGCCCCTTCGCCGAGGCAGGACACTATGCCGATCCCGGTGATCCAGGTTTCGCGCGCCGCTTCAGCCATGGTCGAGCGCCCGCATCGGGAATTCGAGGGTCGCCGCCATCTTCTCCATGCTGGCGCGGAACTCGGGGTTCGGAAACTCGACCAGGCGGAACGTGATCTCGGCGTTGCAGACGCGCTTGCCGTCGCAGCGGATATCGGCCTGCGTGACGGCGAAGCCGGAGCCCTCGTGCAGCAGCTTGGCCGATAGCGAGAGGCTTTGGCCCGGCGTCACGAACGACCGCAGCTTGGCCTCCTTCAGGGCGGCGAAGAACGGCATGCGGGTAAATCTCGTCAGGGCGATGACCAGCCAGCCCGAGGTCTGCGCCATCGCCTCGATGAGCAGGACGCCCGGCATCAGCGGGAGCCCGGGGAAGTGCCCCTCGAAAATGGTCGATGCGGTCGGAACGCGCGCCTCGGTGCGGATGGCCTGCCCGGCCAGATCGAGTTCGACGATACGGTCGATGAGCTGAAAATACTCGAGGCGCATGCGGGCGCGTCACGCGCCCTTGGCAGCGACAAGTTCGTCGATGCGGGTGCACAGGTTGTTCAGCTGGAAATACTGCTCGGTCGTCGCCTTGCCGTCGTTGACCTCCTGCGTCCACTGCTCGAGCGGCATCTTGATTCCGAACGCCTTGTCGATCGCAAAGGCGATATCGAGAAAATCCAGGCTGTCGATGCCGAGATCGTTGATAGCGTGGCTCTCCGGCTTGATCGTGTCGCGCGGAATATCGCACGTCTCGGAGATGATATTGGCCACCGTATCAAAGGTCGAAGACATCAGTAAATCCCTGATCGGCCACGCGTTTCGGCAACCGCGCTGACGTTTGCGATTGCGGGTCGGATCGCCCCGGAGCGGCCTGTCTCCCCAGTGAGAGGTCGCGTGCCCGTATAGCGAAGTGAAGGGCCAAGTTCAATGGCGGCGGTTGCGCGAGAAACTGTCGACCGCTGAGCACGTTAGGCCGCCCGGGCGCCCCCTCTGGTGCTCGCGGGCGCCGGCCATGGGATAATGCGGAACTCGGGCCGGGGCCGCAGACGCCTGGAATCTCTCTCGCGCGGCACCTGAGTCATCAACCAAGGAGCTTCGTTCATGTCCATCCGACAGATCCTGGCCGCCGGTCTCATCGCGATCGGCGCCTCGCCGGCGAGCGCGCAGGTCATCACTCACCGGGACGTCGGCGTGCGCATGGGTCTGGCAATCGCGATCGCCGCGCTCGACCAGTGCGAGAACGACGGCAGCGGCGTATCGGTGGCGGTAGTCGATCGCGCCGGCCGGCTGCGGGTATTGCTGCAGGCCGACAACGCCAACCCGCACAATCTCGAGCTCGCCCGGCGCAAGGCCTATACGGCGCGAACGTTCGGCCGCACCAGCGCCGAGTGGGCCAAGCGAACGATCGAGGTGCCCGAGCTCGCCGCCCAGCGCGAGCTCGCCGACGTCATCGCGCTGCGCGGCGGCGTTCCGATCAAGGTCGGTAACGAGACGATCGGCGCGGTCGGCGTGAGCGGGTCGAGCGCCGAAGGCGACGAGAAGTGCGCCATGGCCGGGGTCGCCAAGGTGGCCGATCAACTCAAATGATCCGCGACCGGATCCACGCCGTCGCGATTTCGGTGACCATCACCACCGCGAAGATCACCAGCAGGACGAGGCCGGCCTGGTCCCAATAGAGATTGGCGAGCGCGGTCTCGAGCGCCATGCCGAGACCGCCGCCGCCGACGAGGCCAAGCACCGCGGATTCGCGCACGTTGATGTCCCAGCGAAACAGCGCGATCGAGAGGAAGGCGGGCTTGACCTGCGGCCAATAGCCCTTGAGCAGGACCGCGAGCGGGGACGCCCCGGTCGCGGTCAGCGCCTCGATCGGGCCGGGCATGGCCTCCTCGATCGCTTCCGAAAGAAATTTGCCGGTGAAGCCGATCGAGTGCACGGCGATGGCCATGGTGCCGGCGAGCGCGCCGGGGCCGAATACGGCCACGAAGAACAGCGCCCAGATCATCGCGTTCACCGAGCGGGTCGCGACCAGGACGAACCGGCCGATCGCGTTGAGCAGGACCGAATGGGTGATGTTGCGCGCGACCATCAGCGCGATCGGGCTTGCCATCGCAATCGCGAGAACCGTGCCGAGCGTCGCCGTATGCAGTGTCTCGACCAGCGCGGCGTGCACCACCTTGGGGTACCAGGCCCAGTCGATCGGCCACATGCGCACGAACAGATCGACGGTCTGTTGCGGCGCGTCGTAAAGAAACTCCGGAATGATCTCGATCGACCGCAGCGACCATGCGATGGCGATCAGCACCGCGAGGTAGAAGGCCGCGCGCATCGCGCGCTCGGCCGGCGTGAAGCGCCGCCAACGGCGCGGCTCGGCGCCCGCGGACCCGTTCGCCGCGCTCATTGGAACAGCCTGCGCATCCAGCCCGAGACGATCTCGCCGGCCATGACCACGGCGATGACCGAAAGCGCGATGGTCAGCACGAAGTCGTACTCGAAGCGTTGGAACGCGGTGAACATGGTCGCGCCGATGCCGCCGCCGCCGACCAGCCCGACCAGCGCCGAGTTGCGCAGGTTCGAATCCAGCTGATAGGCGGAAAAGCCGATGAAGCGCGACATCACCTGCGGCAGAACGCCCATGATCACGAGCGAGAGGAACGGGGCGCCGGTGGCGCGCACCGCCTCGACCTGATTCATCGACATGTCCTCGACCGCCTCGGCGACGAGCTTGGACAGAAATCCGAGCGAGGCCACGATCAATGCCAGCATGCCGGCGAGCGCCCCGAAGCCGACTGCCTTGACGAACAGGATCGCGACGATCACGGGGTGAAATGCCCGAAACAGCGCAATCGCCGTCCGCGCGGTCCACGCCACCGGCAGCGGCGAAAGGTTGCGCGCGGCAGCGAGCCCGAGCGGCAGCGAGATGAGCACGCCGACGACCGTCGCGATGATGGCGATCTGCAGGCTCTCGATCATGCCGCCATAGAGGAGCTCGAGCTTGTCCTGGGCGACGCTGGGCGGAATCATCCGCGCGATGAAATGCGCGCCGTGGGCGAAGCCGGCGACGAAGCGCGCCCAGGTGACGTCGAGAACCCCGCAGGCATAGACGACATAGAGCGCGAGCGCGATCAAGGCGATGCGCGCCCGCCAGTTCGGCGGGAAGGCGGCGCGCCGTGCCGGGGAGGCGATCACTCCAGCCACCCCTCGCCGCCGTAGATCCGCAGGAGGTGCGCCTGCGTCAGCGCCTGCGGCGAACCGTCGAACACGATCTCGCCCTTGCGCATGCCGACGATGCGGTCGGCGAAGCGGCGCGCAAGCTCCACGTTGTGCATGTTGACGATGACGGGGATGTCGCGCTCGCCGGCGCGGCGCGCGATCAGCTCCATGATCTCGACCGAGGTTTTCGGATCGAGCGAGGAGGTCGGCTCGTCGGCGAGCACGAGGTCGGGTTCCTGCATCAGCGCGCGCGCGATGCCGACCCGTTGGCGCTGGCCGCCGGAAAGCCGGTCGGCGCGCTGGGTCGCAAGCTCGCCCAGCCCCACCGCATCGAGCAGCTGGAAGGCGCGCTCGATGTCCTCGTCCGGAAACTTGCGCAGCCATGCGCGCCACGCCGCCACATAGCCGAGCCGGCCGCACAGCACGTTCTCGATCACCGACAGCCGCTCGACCAGGTTGTATTCCTGAAAGATCATGCCGATGCGGCGGCGGGCGGCGCGCAGGTTGCGGCCCGTGAGCCGGGCCAGATCCTGGCCGCGGAAAAGGATCTCGCCGGCGGTCGGGTCGACCAGCCGATTGATGCAACGCACGAGCGTCGATTTCCCGGTCCCGGAGGGGCCGATGATCGCGGTCACGCCGCGACCTGCGACCGCAAGGGAAACGCCTTTCAGCACCGGCCGGCCGGCGCGGTACTCCTTGCACAAGTTCCTGATGAGGAGAGAACGATCGACCGCGGTCGGCGCCGGATTGGGGAGTGCCGAAGCATCCATGCCCGCGTGCCTCGAGCGCGCTACTGCTTGGATTGCTGCTTGTTCGCCAGCGCATCCGCCTCGCGTTTGGATTCCGCTTCGTAGGCCGCCTTGTTGTAGGGCGTCCCCGACGCCTCGGCGATTTCGCGGACTACTCTCCAGGTTTCCTTGTAGGTGATCGGGAAAAAACGATCGTCGCCGTTGAACTCCTTCTGCATCGACGGCGGAAAGCCGAAAGCGAAGAAGCAGGAGCGGACCTTCTTGGCGAGATCCGGATTGAGATCGTGGGCGTGGGCGAACGACGAGGTCGGGAACAGCGGGCTCGTGAAGATGATGCGAAAGTCGTCGGCCTTGAGCGTCCCGCGCACGATCATCCGCTCGAATACGTCGGAGGCGACGCCGGCCATGTCGTAGTCGCCGGAAACCACCCCGAGCGCCGATTTGTCGTGCCCGCCCGACATCAACGGCTTGTAATCCTCGTTCGGCCGGAGCCCTTCGGGCGGATAGAGCACCAGCGGCGCGAGATGCCCCGAGTTCGACGACGGCGAGGTATGCGCGACGCGCTTGCCCTTGAGATCGGAGAGCTTCTGGTAGGGGCTGTCCTTTCGCACGATCGAGACGAGGTGATAGCCGTGCGGTCCTCTCTCGGTGCCCTTGGCCGCGAACGGCACCGCACCGGCCATGTTGACCGCGAATCCGGTCGGTCCGGTCGAGAAGCCCGCGACGTGCAGGCGGCCGGAACGCATCGCCTCGATCTCGGCTGAATTCGACTGTACCGGGTAATAAACCACGCGCCTGCCGGTACACTGCGCGAGAAAGTCGGTGAACGGCTTGAACGCATTCTGGTAGACCGCCGGATCCTCGACCGGGGTGTAGGCAAAGACCAGCGTCCCCGGGTCCTTCCATTTCTTCGGGTCGGTCGGCACGTCGGCGACGAGATTATTGTTCTCGTCGCAATAAAGCGTGTCGAGCTGGCCGCGGTTCTTGCATTCGTCCGCCACCGCCGCCGATCCGGTCGCCAGCATCGACGCGACGATTGCAACGAGCGTGCCCCGCGTCGGCCGGCAACGAAGCTGCGTCATCCCGTCCTCCCACGCGCGGTCGAGGCGCGCTCCGATCTTTCCATCGCAAACGATACGCGCGCCGGCGCAGCCGGGCAAACGGAGCATCCGCGCGAGTTCCATTGGATCGCCGATCTTGTGCGGTGCGGAACCGAAACCGGGGGCAAGTGATTACCGCGAAGCAATTGATGTTGCAAGGATCGTGGGAACAAACGCAGTTTCACTGCCTATTTCTCGCCGCATTGCAACATCAGCCCGCCGCGCTCGAAGCGGGCGGCCAAACGGCATCGTGCCGCAACGAAAAGGAGGCGCGTAGTGCAGCGCAACAATGGTAAAATGGTGCTAGCCCCTCTCGTAATCGCAGCTACCCAGCTTTCCCCCTCCCACCTCACAAGCGCATCGGCCGAAGATCAGTCAGGCGTTGCCTCGGTCTATTCCACTGAAAGCGGAAGCGACACCGCAAGCGGCCAAACCCTGGATCCGGAAGCCCTCACCGCCGCCCACCCCACGCTGCCATTCGGTACCAAGGTACGCGTGACCAACAAGGAAAATGGGCGCTCGGTGGTCGTGACCATCAACGATCGTGGCCCGTTCGTGCACGGCCGCGTCATCGATGTCACGCCGGCGGGTGCGCGCGCGCTCGGATTCTCCGGGCTCACGCAAGTCACGCTCAATCGCGAATAGGGCCGAGCCCTCTCGCGCGATCCCAGCGCCGCAGAAACGCGTCGAACGCGACAGTGCCGGAGCTGTTTCCGTCGCCGACGGGGCGGGAAAACGGCTCCGGCATCGCTGCGTGGTCGCGGTTTTCCGGCGGAGGAATCCGGTGCACGCTTTTCGCGAACCGCTCAGCGCTTGAGCGTATTGACGTCGATCGGATTGCAGTTGTGCCGGCCGGACAGGATGCAATCCTCTTTCTTTCGCAATTCCGCGATTTGCATCGCCAGCCACACGCCCGCAATGGTCAGCGCGATGGTGAACACCAAGGCCGCGAGATTGATCATCATGCGGTGGCGATAATTGTCGTCGCCCTCGCCGCCCTCGTATTTTGCGAAACCGCCGGCGGGAGGGGTGGGTGGCTGCCGCCAGCTCGATCCCCGCGCCGAGTGGGCTCGCGGCCGGAACGGCACGACCCGCCGGTCATCTTCGGTCGACTTGGAACGGTCGGGGGTCACGATCGGGCGTCTCTCGACATCGCAATTTAAGCCCGTATCGGCGCGTCCGCACCGGATTTCAAGCGCAACCCTTGAATGGCTGCCGCGCGGCGTTGCGGCGGGCCGCGGACTGCAAGGGACGGGCAAAAAATTCTTCTCGCCGCCTCGAAAGTTCCTTGTGGAATCCGGGGCCTTGGCGCTAAATTTATGGGAAATTTACGGGAACGACGGGCGCATTCACCCGTCTTTCCGAGAAGCCTGACAAAAACCCGCCAAAGCGCGGGAGGGCGGCCGGTGCGCGGCCGCGATGGTCCGGCCCGATGGGCCGCGAGGGAGAGCGCGTCCAAGCGTAGCGACCATGAGCGATGGTCTGACAGCACTGCCGCACCTCCACGACTATTTGTGGCTGGCGCAATTTTTTCCCCTGTTGGTGCTGCCGTTCGCGCACGACGACCTCGCCATCACCTTTGGCGCCTATGTGGTCGTGAACAAGATCATGCCGGTCGGTCTGGTGGCGCTGTGCATCTATGGCGGCATGGTGGCGAGCGATTTCGTCCTCTACGGGATCGGCGTCGGCGCGCGCCACTTGCCGTGGCTCACCCGGCTCGCGGTCGACGACCGGGTCAGGAGCTTCGCCGATACGGCCAAGCGCAATCTGTTCGGGCTGGTGGCGCTCTGCCGCGTCGTCCCCGGCGTCGTCTTCATCGCCTTCGTCGCATGCGGCTGGAGCCGGGTGCCGCTCGCCCGGTTCACGGTGGCGAGCCTGGTCGTTTCCGCCCTCTATCTGCCGCTCATGCTCTGCATCGCGGTGTTCTTCGCCGATGCGCTCGACGGTCGGGTCGGGTTCTGGACCTGGCCATTCCTGCTGTGCGTGCTGGCCGCCATCGGGTTCGTGCGTCGGCAAGTCTTCGGGTTCCAACAATCACCCGCTCCGGCAGAGGGCGAACCGTCGGCGCAAGACGCTACCCACGACGGTCATCGCGCGGTGCGCATCCCGGCGGCGCTGTTCTACCTGCCGCTCGTCCTCAGCTGGATCTGGCTCGGGTTGCGCCATCGTTCGTTGACGCTGCCGACCGTCGCCAATCCACGCGATGCCCTGCGCGCCCTGCGGGACGAATCGAAAAGCGATCACTTGCTCGACGTCGCCGCGCGGCGATGGATCGCCGATTTCGTCGTGCTCACGCGCAGCGCGGCGCCGCGCACGCTCTACACCGACCTGGAGCGTGCCCGGCAAGCGCTGTGCTCGGCGGAGCTCGCGTTTCCGCTGGTCGCCACGCCCGACGTCGGCCGCCGCGGCGCATGTCGGATCGACGACATATCGGCGCTGCGCGACTATCTGCGTCAATTCCCGCCCGGCGAGAAGCTGATCCTGCAACGGTTCGTGTCCTGCGAGGGCGAAGCCTCGGTGCTGTATGCGCGGCTGCCCGGTGCGCAGCATGGCCGCATTCTCTCGTTGCTCGTCCGAACCGGCGACGGCTATCGCGACGGGCGACGCTACATCACGCCGAAGCTCGAGGCGCGGCTCGACGCCATCGCCCAGGGCATGCGCGAATTTCATTATGGCCGTTTCGATCTGCGCTTCGCCTCCGCCGACGAGCTCGTGCGTGGCGAAGGCTTCTCCATCGTCGACATCAAGGGGATCGGGCGCGGCGCCAACGAGGTCTGGGATGCATCCTTGCCCTTTGCCGAAATCTATCGACGCCTGATTGACCGGCAGCGCATCATGTTCCTGATCGGGGAGAAGAACCGCGCCCGCGGTTTCGAGCCGGTCGGCTGCGCGGGTTTTCTCACGTCCATGGTTCGACAGAGCCAGCTCGGCCGCCGCTATCCCGCCTCCGCCTGATCGTCGCCGTGCTTGCGGGCGGGAGAGGCCGCGTGCCTTGCATCGTCGACCGTGGCCGCCCGCTCGGCGGCCGGTTCATTCCGGTCGCGGTCCCCTATGCGCCATGCACATGGGTCGACGCGTCGCGAGTCACCGCGGCGCGGCGCGACCGCCATGCGATGCCCGCGGTTCCGATGCAGCCGAGGACGGCGAGCGGCACGCCCAGATACCAGCGCTCGCGCTCGCGCGCGCGTGTGCGCAGGTGATCCATGACAAATCGTTCGCCGCGACCCATTTCGGTCAGGGTTTGTTGCATCGACCCGATGCGGCGAACCTGGTCGGCTGTGAGCGCGTCGCCCTGCCAACGGGTTTCGCGCTCGAGAGCGTAGAGCTGGTCGACATCCCCCTGGTGACGATGCGCGACCGTGGCGGCTTCGAGATAATCCGCGCGTTCCCGCGGCGGCATGAAATATTCGGGTCCCATTGCCGCTTCGACTGCCGCCAAGAGCGGGTTGTCGCCGGCAGGAAACACGACGATCCAGGCGCCGGAGAGCGCGACCAGCAGGCTCGCGACGAGCCCGCCCGCGCGCGCCGCGGTTCGCCGGTTGCGGTTGCGCTCGCTCGGCGGCGCGGCGATGAAGGCGCGCACCGCGCCCGCCAGCACGAGCGCCGTCGCGAACGCCACCACGGTGACGGCGCCGGTCGGCGCATCGAGCAGGAAGGATCCGAATATTCCGGCCGCGCTCGCGGCGGCGCCGGCGGCCCAGCCGATCGCGAGGGCGGCTCCGATGTGCGGGGAGAACAGGCTGCCGATCAGGGCCGGAACGATGAGGAAACAGAACACCAGCAATACGCCGGCGGTGCCGACCGAGGACGTCACCACCACGCCGAACGACAAATAGAAGACGAGGTCCCAAAATGCCGTGGCGCCGGCACCGGAGGAGGTATCGTCGGCCGCCCTCAGCAATTGCCGTCGCACCACCCAGTGGAGAGCTCCGATCAGGCCATAGAGAACCGTGAACTTCATCACCTCGTCGGCGCTCACCGACAGGATGCTCCCCACCAGCATTCGCTTGACGTGCTCGGCGCCCTGCGGCGAGCGATCGACGACCAGCACGGTCGCAGCCGTTGCGACGACGTAGAGAACGCCGATGAACGCCTCTTGCCGGACGTTGCGGGCAATGCCGCGGCTTGCGGTCAGCAACAGGGCGCCGGCCGCCGTGAAGATGAGCGCGTAGGCATAACCGGCGGTGCTCGAAACGGCGTGTCCCGCGACCACGGCGACCGTCGCTCCCAGCGCGGACACCTGCGCGAGCGCGAGATCGGCGAACACCACGTTCCGCCGCAGCACCTGGAGGCCGAACCAAGTGTGAATGCCGGTGAAGACGATGGCCGCGGCGAGCGGCAGCGCTGCAAATGCGAGGATCTCCCCGAACATGGGTCAGTTCGAGGCGGCGGACAGCGCGCTCGCGAGCGTGCCGACGTCATGGTCGAACAACGCGAAATAATCGCCGGCCGCCGGCAGGCTGCCGACCGACGGCGCGAGCTTCACGACGACGGCGCCGGTCCGGCGCGCGAGCAAACGGGGTATCTCGTCCGGCTCGAATGGCTCGTGAACGATCACGCGCACGTTTTGCTCCCGGATCGTCGCGGCGAGCTTGGCGAGCCGCGCCGGACTGGGGCTGACGCCTTCCTTCGCCTCGATCACGTCCAGGACGTTGAGACGGAAACGGCGCGCAAAATACGGCCAGGTATTGTGATAGGCGATGAGCCGAGCGCCGCGCTGCGGCGCCAGCAGACGTTCCCACTCCGCGAGGCGGGTCCTGAGCCGGGCGAGGAATTCATCACGATTGGCGACGATCTTTTCGGTCAATTCCGGTGCGATCCGGACCATCGCTTCGGCAATCCCGCCGGTGATCACCTCGGCGTTGGCCGGATCGAGCCAGTAATGCGGATTGGCGAGACCGTGGGCGTGCCCGTCGTTGGCGGCCGCGTCGAGGCTGCGGCCCTTGACCTCCAAGAGCGGAATGCCGACCGAGCCGTCGACGTAGCCGTCGCCCCGGCGATTGACCTTGGCGTCGCCGTGCAGCAGCAACAGCTTGTCGAGCCAGTGATCGTAGCCGAGCCCGACGCGCACGACGACCGCGGCATCCCTGAGCTTGGCGAGATCGGAAGGTCGCGGCTCGAACGCTTCCGGATCGGCCTCCGGCGGGATGATCGACTCGACCTCCGCATGCTCGCCGGCGACCGACCGCGCAAGGCTCGCAAGGTCGCTGGTCGTGGCGACGATGCGCCGCGTTTGCGCGTTCGCGGTCGTGGACAGCGCAGCGAGCAGGCCGGCGAGAACGAAGAGCGCGCGCGAGCTCGGCGCCGGGCGCGCCCGCATCCGAGTTGAACGCCCCCTGCCGTCACCGCTTGGCAACGAAGATGCTCTTCGGGAGCAGGCAGTGCACGTTCTTCTCGGCATCGGAAACAGCGCCGACACGGCAATCCATCGCGACGCTGGCGAGCCCATAGGCGTCGAGACGCGAGATCTTCTTGGCGCTTTCCAGCCACTTGATCATGCCCATCGACGCCGTGTCCATGGCTTTGTTGAAGTCGGCGTCCTTGGCGTGCGAGACGAAATATTTCGCCGTTTCCTTGGTCGGGCGCTCCATGTCCTCCCGTGCCGACGGGCTCTTGGGATTGAGACAGTGGATGCCCTTCTTGACGTCGACCACCTGCGTGACGCGGCAGTCCGAAATCTGGAGCATCAGCGTGGCCGCCTGCTCGGGCGAGACCTTGCGCTGCTCGGCGATGAGCTTGACGGTCTGCGCCTTGGCCTGATCCCACGCCTTGTTGAGATCCTGGTCGAGGCCGATCGTGATCCAGGACTTCGGCGTCTCGATGCGCGGGAAATCGAGCGGCCGGCCCTTGATCACCTCGATCGTGATGTTGAGCTCCTTGTAGGCGGTCTCGAGCGCGGTGAGGTTCACCTCGCCGTTGCCCTGGGCGGCGTGGGAATCGCCCGACCACAGCAGGGCGCCGCGGACGAACACCGGCACGTAGAGCGTCGTGCCTTCGACGAAATCCCGGATATCGAGATTGCCGGCGAACTCGCCTGGCGGCACGGTGCTGTAGCGTCCGGGCTCCTTGCGCGCGACGCCGAGAATCCCGGGGAACGGCTTGAGCGGAATCTCCACGCCGGGCAGGAACTCGAAGATTCTGCGGTCCCAATCGAGATAAAGGTACTTCACTTGGCCGTCCGGGTAGTCCTTGGGAAACTGGCCGAACATGCCCGGCACGTTGAAATTTACTCCATAGGCGCGCGGCACGATCTTGTTGATCGTCACCTTCAGCACGTCGCCGGGCTCGGCGCCCTCGATATAAATCGGGCCGGTGACCGTGTGCGGACCGCGCCCGGGATGATCGGTGCGCAGCTTCTTGATCTGCTCGATGGTGACGCCGGGCACAACCTGGTTGTGACTGTGCATCATCGTTTCCATGACCACCGTGTCGCCGGAGTTGACGCGCAGCACGGGCGGCTGGGCGTTGTCGAACCACCCCCATTGGGTGGTTTCCAGCGTCGCCGGCAAGAGGTGCATCCGCTTGCCGTTCGGCAGCGGGATGGTCCGCAGGTTCGGGTCGG